>SKER01000882.1_pt1 | contig 29398 bp, 28 predicted proteins | sample 4826961 | NCBI WGS metagenome assembly SKER01 (sample SAMN11008804, study PRJNA524170) | human gut metagenome | biome: Human fecal sample; material: Feces; isolation source: fecal sample from pouch patient p47 | host: Homo sapiens | place: Israel: Tel-Aviv | collected 2016-11-16 | reverse complement strand
CAGCAGTTCTTTTTCGTGCTGTCAAGGGTGGCGTCAAGCTGCCACTGACTAAATATATCTACAATTTTCAAGGTTCAATGAGCCTTTTTCTTTGGCTCTATTTTTTCATAACTTACTTGACACTACCCCTGATATTTAGAGCGGGAATAGAGGAAAGATACTGCTGTACCCGCTCTATCTGGTCGGTGAATTTAAAATGTATAGTCAGTGTTTTATTTTCATGTACTTCAATAAAATCAACCAGTTCCGCCAGCATGATCCGGTCCAGTTCGTTAATGGTATGATATCTTTTAAAGGCGTTGAGCCATTCGCTTTCGAGGGGCAGATTCTTCAGACCGTCCCGTTCCGCTTCAACATTTTGTTTTGCATGGCGGGAATCCCGGATTCTGGAATCGTAGATTGCAGACAGTTCCTGATAATCCTCCCGGGAAATAATTCCCTCATTCAGATTTTCAATCAGACGGACTTTCATATCCTGATTTCGTTTGATTTCTTCATCCAGTCGGGCCAGCTGTGCCTCAAAGTGGTGTCTGCTTTTGGGATCGTCTGGCAGGTTCTGGGCATATTTCAAAAGTCGTTCCATATCCAGGACAAGGTTGCACTGGTGTTTGATAGCAGCCAGAACAGCATCATAGAGCTGGCGTTCACTGATGATGTGAGAATTACAGCCGGATTTCCGTTTATAGCCGGAACAGGAATAGTAGGCATAAACGGTATCTTTATATTTCCTGCGGCTTCGGATCATGTTCATTCCGCAATCCCCGCAAAACAGAAATCCGGAAAACAGATAGAGCTGTTTTTCATCCGGAGAGATCCTTGTATCCCTCAGAAGGAGAGATTGAACCACATCAAAAACGTCTTTATGGATGATTGCCTCATGTGTACCTTCTACCCGGTCCCATTCTTCTTCAGGTTTTTCAATCAGCTTGCGAATTTTATAGCTGGGTGTAGTCATTTTTCCCTGTGTCATGACACCGATATAAATCTCATTTTTCAGAATGCGAAGTACAGACTTTGGAGCCCATTGTGCCTTTCCTTTGGTGCGAAAATTGGTGGAAACTTTCATCCCCATGCTGCGCTTGTATTCCATTGGGCAAAGGACTCCCAGACTGTTCAGACGTTCAGCAATCCGGTCAGCGGAAAGCCCCTGTATTTTCCAATAGAAAATTTGCTGAACAACTCCAGAGGTTTCCGGGTCAATGATCAGTTTGTTATGATCTGCCGGATCTTTGAGATATCCATAGCACGCAAAGCTTCCAACATACTGGCCGTTTTTTCGTTTGATGGCAAGCTGGGAACGGACTTTTGTAGAGATATCTTTACAGTAAGAGTCATTAAACAGATTTTTAAAAGGAAGGATGAACTGTTCAGCATCACTTTGTTTCCTGCCGGTGTCCATATCATCAGTAATCGCGATGAAGCGGACTCCTAAGAATGGAAATACCTGTTCCAGATATTTTCCTGCTTCGATGTAGTTTCTGCCAAATCGGGATAAGTCCTTAACGATGATACAGTTGATGCGTCGATTCTTTACTTCTTCCATCATTCTTTTGAAATCCGGGCGATCAAAATTGACGCCGGAATAACCATCATCTACAAACTCACCAGCCAGTTCCAGATCTGGGTGGTCTGCGAGATAATCCCGAATCAAAGCTTTCTGATTGGTAATGCTGTTGCTTTCATCCTTTCCGCCGTTACCGGCATCCTCGTCTTCTTTGGAAAGACGGACATAAGATGCGCACAGCCAGTGTTGCCCGTTTAGCGGGGGGTGAAGTTCTTTAGAATAAAACAAGCCTTTGACCTCCTGATAACATAGTTGTGCTATCAAGAAACCAAAGGCTCCAGATATTTCTTTATTCATTTAACCCACAGTTTGATGATAGCACGGGAACCCGACTGTTGTCGAGCCTGGGTTTTACAGTTTTATAATTTGATTTTGCAGTTTTTACAGACTGGTATGTTCTGCAAGTTGTCGCTGACGGATAAATTGTTCCAATGCGTCTTCGAAAGTAACCGCTGTATCTGCGTAGGCGATTTTTACGACTACATTGCCGCAGCGAAAGCAATAGGGATTTCCAATCTGATCCAGGTAATCAGCCAGACGTTCGGGTAAGGGAAGACGGGTATTAACTGTAACATCAGCGATATCTGTCAGCTTGTCGGGATCTACCGTTTGGGGATCCACGTTTTTCATTTCAGCCAATATCATGACAATAAACTCCTTTCCCAAAATCAAAAGATTGCATCATAGGGCAGTCCCATTACTTCTTCAAAAATAGTGCGGAGTCTGCCAAGAATCACATTTTTCTTATAGCGAATGGTTCCTTCCGAAACTCCTTCCATACGGGCGATTTTTCTCATGGAAATCCGTTCAAAAAATATGTAGTAAATCAGTTTGTAATCTTCAGCGGAAAGCCATCTCAGTGCTTCCATCAGATATTCACGGTTTTGTTCTGAGAACAGCATGGAATCCGGTTCTGTTCTGGAGTCACTGATGGATTCGTGGCGGAAAAGATGTCCCTTTTCATCCGGCTGTTCATGGTAAGAATGTTCAGACTCTACTTCACTGAGATAGCATAATTTACGATAGGATCTGCGAATGACTAAGAGGTATTTGGGTTCAATTGTACCGTCATTAAATCCGTTCAGAATTTCTTTACTGATTTCGCCTTTTTCGTAGAGGTAGTAGGCCGTATCAGAAAGAAAGGCCCGTTTTAGTTCGGGGAGAATTTCCGAAGTCAGAAGCTGCGTACGAATCACTTTTAGCGTATCGTCAGAAAGCAGTTTCTTCTGGTAAAGTTTTTCAGCCTTTCCGATCAGTTTCTGCTGAACGAGTTTAAACAGAATTTCGGAAGGGACAGAACCACTGGCAATCAGATCGGTAAGGGAAACAGGAAGGATTCCCGCCCGGATCTGATCCAGTGCCCGTTTCATCAAACGTCTTTGACGGCAGAAATCAAAACAGGCATCATCGCCCTGCAAGGAAGAGATTTGTTCTTTGAGTTCTGCAGGAACGATTCCCTGATTCAGCAGAGATTCTGTTTGGGATGTAATGCTATAAGGAACGTTATCTACCCATACAATGGGGGTGTCAGATTGGTGTGTGACTGTCATGTTTGTCCTCCTTCCGCGAAAACAAACAGGCACAACCCATTCCACCCATTCGGTTTCATGGGAGTGTACCGGATTGCTTTCGCTGTTTTATGCGCATAATCAAGTGAGTGTGGAAGGGAGAATCCTCATCCCTTCTACCTGCAACCGTTTTGCGAGGAGGACTGCGTAAAAGAAATGCAGAAAAAATCAGAAAAGATAAAAAAAGAAAGAGCTTCCAGTAGCTGTGGCACTTCCGAAAGTTCCTTTCCAGACGAAAAAAATATTAATAATTTGCGGCATAAGGTGTGAGAACGGTAAGAAAATAAGGAGCCATACGAGAGCGGGAAGCTAAGAGCAAGATTCGGCTTGTAATACATCTGTGTAATACGCAGAATGTAATACGCGAAAAACAGAGTTGTTTTTCGCCGCCGTCTCTTGCTGGGGATTCCGATTCCCCAGTCCCTCGGTGCAGTGCCGCAGGCACTGGTGCTGAATGATCGTTTTGTTCATATAAAGATACTGAGATCATCCATTCAGCACAGGATTTTCAGACAGAACGCAGAGCAGTTCCATGTCTGAAAATGTCACTGCCTTTTATGGCTCCGCATAAAATTCAGTGACAGAAAGGAGTCTTTTTCCATGAAGAAAAAAGCCATTTATCATCCCGAATACCGCACGCATGTTATAACGGTCCGCATGAACGAGGACGAGTGGCAGATGTTTCAGCAGAGACTGCAGGATTCGGAGATGATGCAGTCTGATTTTGTCAGACAGGCTATCGCCACGGCAAAAGTGGATGTTCATATTCATCCGGTTTATGACAGTGAGGTTCTTGATCAGATTGCCTCTGAACTGGGGAAGATCGGCAGCAATATGAATCAGATTGCCAGGCATTTAAACCAGGGCAATCCTATGACAGCGCGGTTGTCAAAAAATCTGAACCATTGTTTTGCAGACTTAACGATGTTAAAAACAAAAATTGAGGAGATGGCAGGTGAGATGTGATGGCGGTTTTAAAGCATATTGCCAGTAAAAATGCGGACTATACTGCAGCGGAACAGTATCTGATTTTTCAGCATGATGAGAGTAACGGAAAACTTCTTTTGGATGAGAGCGGATATGCCATGCTGAGGGAAAAATATATTCTGCAGGGGGTTAACTGTGATGCTTCCGTTTTTGCAGCGGAATGTCGGAAAGCCAATCGAAAATATAAAAAGAATAAGAGTGAAAAAGAGATCAAGACGCATCATTACATCATTAGTTTTGATCCTGAAGATAAAGTCGAACCTGGCCTTACGATTGAAAAGGCACAAGAGATGGGAATGGCGTTTGCAGCGGAACATTTTCCAGGGCATCAGATGTTGGTGTGCGCCCATGAAGACGGACATAATGGAACAGGTAATATTCATGTTCATATCGTATTGAATAGCCTTCGGATTCAGGATGTTGAGCCGCTTCCGTATCGACAACGTCGCTGTGATTGCCGTGCAGGATTCAAACATAATTGCACCAAAGATTTCATTCGATATTTAAGAAATAATTTGATGGAGTTCTGCCGGGAACAGGGACTTCATCAGGTGGATTTGAACCGCTCTAATAGGAGAGTGACCAATGAAGAATACCGTGCTGACCAACGGGGACAGGAGACACTGGATCGGGAGAATGAGGTTCTGATTCAGAAGGGACAGAAGCCGAAACGGACAAAATTTGAAACAGAGAAAGAAAAAATCCGGCAGGCGATTCAGAAGGCAGTTGCTGTCAGTCATTCGTCGGAAGAGTTTCAGAAAATACTTCAGGAACAATATGGCATTCAGGTGAAGGAAAGCAGGGGAAGATGGAGCTATCTTTCACAGGGAAGGTCAAAACCGATTACCGGAAGAAAGCTGGGAGATGATTTTGAAAAAGAAGCAATCCTTGAAGCCATCCAACGAGAAAGGATAGTAATAGAAACAGAGGGTTCTCTTCTGGGTGCGCAAAAAGAAAACATGCTAACTTTTGTCCATAGTGGACAAAAGTTAGAAATAGAAACAAAAGCCGATTCAACAATTGGAAATCAGATAGAGAAAAGTGATTTGAGAGAAGTCCTGAATCTTGGACAGGTGATTAATCTGGACGAAAATGAGAAAGCGAAGAACAGTGAAGCCTATGCCCGTTGGATTAAGATCCATAACCTGAAGATTCAGGCAAAGACTTTCAGTTTTATGTCAGAGCATGGACTGTTGGAAGGTACTGAATTGGATGAGGAATATGCTCTTTTGACGAAGCGGTTTCGCCAGTGCCGTTCTCAAATGAAATCAACGGAAGCAGAATTAAAGGAAGTAAACCGATGCCTCCGCCTGCTGGGACAGTATTTCAATGGGAAAAGCGTATATCGGGAATACTGCCGATGTGGTAAGCAACCAGTTTTTCTGAAGAAGCATAAGGCAGAACTGGACTTGTATGAGACTGCTTCCAGAGAACTTCGCGCGATTTTTGGTGATAAAAAACTGCCTAGAGTGCGGGAATTGAAAGAACAAAAAGCAATCCTGCAGAGTCAAAAGAATGACCAATATAAAGTATTCAAAGAAGTCAGGGAACAATGGATGGATCTTGGAAAAGTAATTCAAAACCGGGACAGCTTTCTGAAAAAAATACCAGCGCAGTTTAACGAAGAAAAGAAAACGACTGATTTGGAATAAGTCCCTTCGGAAAAAGAAGAAATTAAAAAATAAAGATGCTTTTAGAAAGGAAAATTAATGTATTATAGGATAAGAAAAATAAAAATGCATGTATAATGTCATCATTATGTCTAATAATCAATTAGTTTTCGATTTTGTGTGTCAGAAATGTATAAGTTAAGGTGATTGTTCACGAATAGATATACATGGAAGCTCGTAAATAGTAGCGAAAAGCAATCGACAGAATATTAAAAAAGTGTTATAATGAGATGCTGGAGTGGTGTATTATATGCTGATTCTATAGGAAGTTTCTGGACTTTGAAGAAAAGATTCTAAAATGGCTTATAATATGGAAGAGCTTATATACACAGGTTCTTTTTTACGAGTAGTATGGTGGATTGAGCATGTGAATATAAGCTGTTTTTATATACAGCAATATGCCACTTGATAAATGTGCTGTTTTTACAGATTTTGAAAGAGAAAAAAATACTTTTTGATGTTTGTAGAGTGCGATTGTGGAGAACACGAATAGATTCACTCAAATGATGAATGGATTATAAAATAAAATTGGAGAGAACGTTATGACATTGACAAATTATTGGTGGTTGTTGATCTGGGTTTTTGTTGGCGGCGGAGCTTTGATGATTTTTGTTCCGAAGCAGCGGGAACTGGTAAATGGAAAAAAAGTAGAACGATGGACGATGCCAGCTGCATTGATCTTGATTTTGCCATACATCTTGTGGGCAGGATTACGGTCCAATGCTTTTGGAGATACTGGAGCATATCAGCAAGCATTTCGAGAGTGTGCGTCTTCATTTGGGGAGATTGGCAATTATCTTGCAAATGTCACGAAAGATAAGGGCTTTTATCTTTTGATGGCGTTGGAAAAGAGTATTTTTGGTGATTCCTATACGCTTTTCTTCTTACTACTTGCCGCATTTCAGCTGCTGATTATTATGTGGATGTGTAGAAAGTATTCAGAAGATTACTGGTTCAGCATTTTTCTGTTTATAGCATCTACGGATTATTTGTCTTGGACATTTAATGGTATTCGACAGTTCACAGCGGTTGTTATTGCTTATGCTGCCACCCCTTTTATTTTGAAGAAAAAATATATTCCTAGCATTCTCCTTATTCTATTAGCGTCTACTATGCATCAGTCGGCACTCCTGATGCTACCAGTGATTTTTATCATACAAGGAAAGGCTTGGAATAAGAAAACAGTGCTTTGTATTTTGGCTTGTTTGGCTGCGTTGTTGTTTGTAGATCAGTTTACAAATGTCATGGATTCTATGTTAGCAGAGACACAGTATCAGAATGTGGTAAGTGATTATCAGTCATGGAATGATGATGGAACCAATCCGCTTCGTGTTTTGGTGTATTCGATTCCGATGATTTTATCCCTGGTGGGACTAAAATTCATTCGGGCAGAGGATGATCCGGTGATTAGTTCTACTGTGGGGGCGAGTGCAATAGCTTGTGGAATATATATAACTTCAATGGCGACATCAGGTATTTTTTTGGGTAGATTGCCTATATATGTAAGCTTGTGGTCGCAGTGCATTTTATTGCCATGGGAAATCAATCACATGTTTACAGAAAGATCAGCGCGTTTTGTCAAAATAGTTGCAGTGCTTTGTTACTGTGTATTCTTCTATTATCAGATGCACTTTACATGGGGAATTTTATAAGAAAGGCAAGATAGATGATTAGAGTTTTACAAGTAGTTACCTATATGGGTCGCGGCGGTCTTGAGACCATGCTGATGAATTACTATCGCCACATAGATCGCAATAAGATACAATTTGATTTCTTGGTACATCGTGATTTTGAGGCGGATTATGACCAGGAAATTTTGTCCATGGGCGGGAAGATATATCATGTTTCTCGCCTTGTTCCGTGGAGCAGAGGGTATCGTAAAGAGTTGAAACGGTTCTTACGGGCGCACTCGGAGTACAAGATTGTTCATGTCCATCAGGATTGCCTTAGCTCTGTAGCGTTGCAGTGTGCGAAAGAGTGTGGTGTTCCAGTTCGTATTGCCCATAGCCACAATAAAAACCAGGATAAAAATCTAAAGTATTTAATAAAACGACATTATATGAAGCAAATTCCGTATTATGCAACTGAGTGTTTTGCCTGTACAAAGGATGCCGGAGAATGGATGTTCTCGGGACATCCATATCATACATTGCATAATGCAATCGACGCATCCAAGTATTTATACTCGCCTGAGAAGGCAGCGAAAATTCGAAAGCAACTTAATTTAGAACATGATTTTGTGATTGGACACATTGGAAGATTTGATCCACAAAAGAATCATATGTTTTTGGTGGATGTTTTTCGGGAATGTGTGAAGATGGAGCCGAATGCTAGACTTGTTTTGATAGGTGACGGCAAAGGACGAAGTCAAATACAGGAGAAAGCAAAGTCATTAGGTTTAGAAGATAGGGTGATTTTCACTGGTGTACGCGATGATGTGGCTGATTTACTTCAAGCAATGGATGTTTTTGTATTCCCATCCTTATATGAAGGATTGGGAATTGCAGCAGTTGAAGCACAAGCTGCAGGGGTTCCATGCATATTGTCCGATCAAGTTCCCTTAGAGTGTAAAATGACAAAAAGAGTTGAGTACCTTCCACTGGAAGAATCCCCGACAGTTTGGGCAGAACATATTGTTGCTTACCAAAATGCAACTCATGTAGATACTTATGAGGATATATATTTAGCTGGATATGACATTAAGGAAAATGCAGCTAGATTACAAAAATTTTATTGTGATGGAGTGTATTGATGAGTAGTAAATGCTTTTTGACGGTTTTTACTCCTGCATACAATAGAGCACACACATTGTCTCGAACTTATGAAAGCCTGTGTAAGCAGGATTGTAAAGAGTTTATTTGGCTGATTGTAGATGATGGTTCTGCTGATGGGACAGCTGAGCTGGTGCATGGCTGGCAGGAGAGAGAAAATGGATTTGAAATCCAGTATATCTATAAAGAGAATGGCGGAATGCACACGGCACACAATATCGCTTATGAGAATATCCATACGGAATTGAATGTTTGTATAGACTCCGATGACCGGATAGCTCCGGGGGCGGTGAAAAAGATCAGGGACGCTTGGGAGAAAGTCCGGGATAAAGGGTATGCGGGGATAATTGCATTGGATGCTGATTTTTTCGGGAACATTATCGGAAAAGGATTTCCGGAGGGAATGGTTGACACTACATTGGGTGGCTATTATGCCGGCGGCGGTGCAGGGGATAAAAAGTTGATCTATCGTACCGATGTTATCAACAGTGTTCCACCCTATCCCGTGTTTTCGGGAGAACGGTATGTAGGTCTGGTTTACAAATATACCCTGATTGACCAGAAGTATAAGCTGTTTGTTTTGGACGAAGTGGTGTGTGAAGTAGAGTATCAGGCGGATGGCTCTACAGGGACCATGTGGAAGCAGTATCTTAAGAATCCACAGGGCTTTGCCTTTCTGAGAAAAATTGCAATGCAGTATCCCACCAGTAAAAAGCGGATGATTCAGGATTGTATCCATTATTGTTCCAGCAGTCAGATTGCAAGGAATAAGTACTATATTCAGGAGTCGCCCAGAAAGCTGCTGACGGTTTTATGTACACCGCTAGGGTGGGTGCTGACGGCGGTTGTTAGGAATAAGGCAAGAGAAAATGGTTGACAGTAATAGAATTGAAGTGAATAATCTTGCAGACAGACATCTACATATTTGACTATCACCGAATGACAGGAGAGGAATATCAGGTTGGTCTAAAAAGTTTAATGCCTCGGTTTGCTGCTCATAATCTTCAATTTGCGTTTTGGTATAGGAAGTATCAAAAGACACAGAGCGTGATAGCTCGCGTAGAACTTTATTGGCTTTCTAGAAAATATGGCTTGGAGATTTCACCGAGGGCACAGATTGGGAAAGAATTGTATCTGGGACATCCATACAATATAACTGTTGGAGAGGGAGTTGTTCTTGGAAACAATGTAAATCTTCATAAAGGATGCACTATAGGGCGAGTGAATCGGGGGAATATAGGTTCTCCGCATATAGGAGATAATGTGTATATTGGAATCAATGCAACTGTGGTTGGAAACATTCATATACGGAGCGATGTCCTGATTGCACCGTATAGTTATGTGAATTTTGATATTCTCGATCATTCTGTTGTTATTGGAAATCCTGCAGTGGTACATCACAGAGAAAATGCCATAGACGGGTATGCCTGCTTTAAGGTTTAGGCATAACATGTATGTCGTCTAACAGTTTCTATAAAGAAATAGGAGCAGCAGAATAGTATAGGGGGAAAGCGTTATTATGAAAAAGGTGCTTTTTTTAATCCATGATATGGGACAAGGTGGCGCAGAGAAAGTTTTGGTAAACCTTGTCAATAATATGGACAACTCAAAATTTGATATTACTGTAATGACGCTTTTTGACAATGGAGAGAATCGTCAGTTTCTAAGGAAAAGCGTAAGGTATAAGACTTGGTGTAAAAAAATGGTTCCGGGCAATTCACATCTGATGAAAATGTTTAGCCCAGAGCAACTTCACAAGATGATTATAAAGGAATGCTACGATATAGAAGTGGCATATTTGGAAGGCCCATGTGCCAGAGTGATCAGTGGGTGCAGCGATCCAACTGTTAAAAAACTGGCTTGGATCCATAGTGTACAGCACACGACAGAACAAGCAGCAACGTCTTTTAGAAGTGTGACAGAGGCAAAAGAATGCTATCGGAGGTTTGACCGTATTATCTGCGTTTCCCAGGGTGTAAAGCAGTTTTTTTTACAATCATTGCAGATTCCTGTGCCTCATGAGGTGTTGTATAATACCAACGAGAGTGATAAAATTATTCGACTTTCACAGGAAGCTGTGGATCAGGAAATGATGGATTCCGATGAAATCAAGCTGGTGGGCGTTGGAAAGCTGCGAAAGAACAAGGGATTTGATCGGATGGCACGAATCGTAAAACAGTTGAAGGAACAAAAGTATTTGGTTCATTTCTATGTGCTTGGAGAAGGGCCGGAGCGTAATAGCCTTCAGGAATATATTCAGCAAAATGGACTTGAACGCAACATTACCCTTTTGGGGTATCAGTTAAATCCCTATAAATATGTGGCGAAGTGCGATTTATTTATCTGTGCTAGTTTTGCGGAAGGCTTTTCTACTGCGGCTACTGAGGCACTGATTGTCGGAACGCCTGTTTGCACTGTAGAAGTTTCCGGCATGAAGGAGATGCTGGGGGAGAATAATGAATATGGTCTTGTGGTTGAGAATAATGATGAAGCCTTGTATCAGGGAATTAAACGTTTCTTGACAGAACCTGGATTATTGGATTATTATACGAAACAGGCAAAAATTAGAGGTAGAGATTTTAGTACAGAGAAAACGGTGTATGATGTTCAGAAAATGTTAATGTCTTTATAAGAAATTATTGATGTTTTGCCTCAGGGAAATTCAATACCTAAGGAAACCAATCAAAGATTATTAATTCAGATGAAGGAGTTGCAGATGCAATGTTTGTTTTGGCATATAATCTGTAGCAACAATATGGAGTAAAAGAGTGGTGTAAGTTTCCCTATATGCTTCGTGTGACAAAACAGACATTGCTACAACAAAATATTAATTTATGAAAACTGGCAAAAAAGTATCAGAAGTAAATAAGGAACCATTAATTTCGATTGTTGTACCCATCTATAATATCGGGTCGTATTTGCCGCGATGTTTAGATAGTATTTTAGCGCAGCAATATCATAATATAGAAATTATTGCGGTTGATGATGGATCTTCAGATGAATCTGGAGAAGTACTGGATGAATATGCAAAATTTCATTCAACTATTCGGGCTATTCATAAGGAAAATGGTGGTGTTACATCTGCCCGTCTGAGAGGTGTCGCAGAAGCATCTGGTGAGTGGATTGGTTTTGTAGATGGTGATGATGAAATAGAACCGGATATGTATGAGCGGTTGTTGCATAATGCTTTAAAATATAATGCTGAAATTTCCCATTGTGGTTATCAGATGGTCTCCTCAGATGGCATGGTACATTATTTTCACAACACAGGTCTCCTTGCAAAGCAAGGTAAGATAGGAGCACTGAAAGAACTTCTGTCCGGCGAAAGAATTGAGCCAGGTTTGTGTAACAAGCTTTTTCATAAGACCTTGTTCCACAGCTTGTTACACGGTAAAACCATGCCACAGAACATAAAAATCAACGAAGATCTTCTTATGAATTATTATCTTTTTTCGATGGCGGAACAAACTATTTTCGAAGATTGGTGCCCGTACCATTATATTGTTCGCAGTACATCCGCATCAAGGACAAAGCTGGATTTTCATAAGATTTATGATCCGATTCGGGTGAAGAATATTATCCGCCAGGAAGCGGAAGAGGATATACGGGAAGATGCACAGAGAGCTTATCTAAATACCTGTATTAATATTTATCATACATTATTGGTATCAGATGCGAAATACAGAGACGATATATGTGAAATACGAAATTTATTGAGGCAAGAACAATACGCATTCCATCTTCTCGGAAGAAAGCGTGATATGATGGCTCGGTTGATTATTAAGCTTCCTGCACTTTATAAGCCGATATATTTTCTTTATTATCACTTTTTTCAGAAAAAAGTCTATTTTTAAAGGAGGTTAGTCATGGAGAATACGCCTTTAATCAGTGTAATTGTTCCTGTCTACAATGTTGAAGCGTATTTGGACAGATGTATCGCCTCAATTGTTGGACAGACCTACAAGAATTTAGAAATTATTCTGGTTGATGATGGATCTTCCGATAATTGCCCCGGCATGTGCGATGCTTGGAAAGAAAAGGACAGCCGGATTAAGGTTATTCATAAAAAAAATGGTGGTGTTTCAGATGCCCGAAATGTGGGAATGGCCATAGCTTCTGGGGAATTGATGGGTTTTGTGGACAGTGATGATTATATCCACTCAGAGATGTACCAGATGCTTTATGAAAATATGCTGGAGACTCATAGTGATATTTCAATCTGCGGTGTTGAGATGATCTGGGAAGATGGTATAACACAGCCAAAAGGATTGACTAAACGAGGCTTTTTTGTGTTGAATGGCCATGAAGCCATGCAGGCTTTTATTGAAGGAAGTTGGATTCAAACAGAAGTATGGAACAGATTGTATAAGGCGAATCTAGTCAAAGATATACGCTTTCCAGTAGGTAAGTACCATGAAGATAATGATTGGACTATATATGCAATTGGAAAAGCTCAAAAGGTATCTGGTTTTGATACAATGCTGTATTTCTATGTTCAGCGTTCCGATAGCACTATGGGCAAAGATCTGATTATAAACCGTTTAGATACGCTGGACGCTAAGGTAAATTGCCTTATGTTTGTTCAGGAACGTTATCCGGATTTGGCAGATGATTTAAAAACGGACGTTTGTTTTTATTGTCTTTGGTCAGAGCAAAGAGTATTGAGGTGTCTGAAGGGTCCCGAACAGAAACGAGGGCGGGAGAAAATTAGCAGAGTTTGGCACTATCTTTATGATGCTGAACCTAGAAATTTGAAAGAGCGTCTATGGCTGACGCTTGTTCGAATTTCCCTGCCCGGTACAGCTTGGCTACGAAATTTTCTTCATATTGGTTTATAAATTTGTGGGTAGAATAAGGGAGGAGAAAATGATTATTTTTGCTATTCCATTACGTGCAAAAGAAACAGCGAAAGATTGGAATGGATGTGTAAAACGGTTCAATCAAACTTTAAACTCAATTTTTAATCAAACAAGCAGTTCGTTTCGATGCATTGTGGCATGCAACGAGATTCCACCATTATCTAGGGAATATGATGATCGTTTAGAATTTATTACACTAGATATGCCAATACCAAAAGAATGGGTTGAAATGGCTCGAGATAAGTTCTGGAAATTGACGGTGATTGCTGCTCGAATCCGAGAGATTCTGGAAAAATCGCCAAATCCTGAAGAGGGAATTTATGTAATGCCAGTTGATGGTGATGATCTTTTGAATTGTCATATTGCAGAGTACTGTGAGCAGCATCCAAATGAAAATGGTCTGGTATCCAAATCTGGTTATGTCTGGCACAATAGAGATAAATTCTTTAGAAAATATCCTCAAATGCATACTTACTGCGGTAGCTGCAACATTATTAAAATGTACAGGGAGGATTTACCGGAAGAATATCCAGCTTCGAATGCTCTATGTCATGATAGAGAAACAGCGGGAATTCTAAACTCCCGTTATCCTATTCGATTTGATCACAATACTGTTGTTGAACGTTATAAAAAAGCAGGACGTCCATTTTCATGGTTACCATTTCGTTCAACTGTGTATGTGCTTGGGGGTGATAACATTTCTGCAATTTATCATGCAATGCACAATACAGATGGAAAAGATCGGTTTCACCCTATTGCGTTTTTACGTAGCCTAAATGTTTTAAAAATGCAGCCGATTACTAAGAAAATTAGACGAGAATTTGGAATAGAGGATATGTAATGATTACTTCTAAAACGGAATTGAAAGAATACATAGCTACAGATAATACTTGGTACTGTCCAATAGGCTTTAAGGAAAAATTTATCGCAATTATTGCGCATTATCCAGCATGGCAGTTAAAACGCTATCTGTATTTTCTACGTAAGCAAGAGTATTATATCAATACTGCTAATGGCAGCAAAATAAAAGGATTTTTGGGGATTTTTTATGAGGGAAGAAAAAATGCGTTGGGGGGAAAAATGGGAATTGAGATATCGCCTAATTGCTTTGGGAAAGGACTTCAGATTTATCATGCTGGAATTGTTGTAAACGCAGCTGTCAGAGCAGGTGAAAACTGTGCGCTTCACGGCGGAAATTGCATTGGAAATAACGGTTTGACAGAAGATGTTCCGCAGCTTGGAAATCATGTTGATCTTGGTTATGGGGCTGTGCTTATAGGTAATATTCGTATAGCAGATAATACGGTTATTGGAGCAAATGCGCTTGTAAACCGTTCTTTTGAAGAGCCTGGAAGTAAACTCGTAGGCATTCCGGCTAAAAGAATAAATTAGTAAGAGGAGCCATAAATGAAATTTTCGGTCATAATTCCAGTTTATAATGCGGAACAAACGCTTGAAAGATGTCTAAGAAGTGTTCAAATACAAAATTTTTCGGATTTTGAAGCTATTATTGTAGATGATGGCTCTGCCGATCAGTCTGCCGCTATTGTTAGAAAATATGCGGAGACAGATCATCGATTTCGATATGTATACCAAAAAAATCAGGGAGTTTCCGCGGCGAGAAATTACGGAATAAGCAAAGCAGTAGGTGAATTTATTGTTTTTTTGGACAGTGATGATCAGTATAAACAGGACTATTTACAGCAATTTAATAAGTTGATTGCGGAGTATCCAGAATGCGATCATTTTTGGTGTGGCTATGAAAGCATTGATAGACTTGGCAGAGAACAGGATTTTTTTGGGTATTTGGATGTTAAGGGGAAAGTTGTGATATCTGAACGAACTGAAATTATGAGCCTTCATGAAAAAATACTGGACGCAGCATTGTGGAACAAAGTCTTTAGGAAATCATTGATTGATAAATATCAGTTGAAAATGGATGAGGGATTATCATTGGGAGAAGATATGCTATTTAATTATGCATATTTGGATATGGGCGGGGCAAATATTATCCTAATTGATTATCCGCTATACATTTATACGAAAGCAGAAAATGGCACGTTGAATAGTAAATACCGATCAGATCTTAAGCAAACGTATGATATTATTAATCATCAGTTACTGCATTATTTGAAAAAATGGAGTGTTTCATCTGAGCAAATGACAAAGTTCTATAACAGAGTTTTCTTTTCAATGGAACAAGTATTATATAATACATATCGCGGGGAGTGCTTGATGTCCTCAGCGGAAAAGAAGAAGTTCAATAATGAGCTATTAAAGAGTGATGAATTTCAGTCAGTCTTAAGGCTATCAAATTGCTACATTCATCCGTTATATCGTTTCGCTTACAAAGCTAAAAGTTGGACTTTAATTATGTTGTTGGACCAGATAGTTAAAATAAAAAGAATGTTGATGAGGAAATAGTATGAATCTAATATTATCGATACAATCCCGTATCATTCGACCGTGGGTATCAGAGCATTTTCAAAAAACGGCGGCAGGGAGAAAATTAGATAAATTCAAAAATAGATATATTGGTCAGAGGTGTTTTATTGTTGCGAATGGACCGAGTTTACAAGTAGAAGATTTGAATCTTCTTCAACGGAGAGGTGAAATCACCTTTGGTATGAACCGAATTTATAAACTTTTTGATCAGACAGACTGGAGACCCACATTTTATGTCTGCGAGGATGAATTGATTGCTCAGAGTCAACAGAGAGAAATTAGCGCGATTGAGGCGAAAGCTAAGTTCATCCCTATCGAGTTAAAATGGTGGCATGATGTGAATATTGATGATGCTTGTTATTTTCATTTGAATTATGATGAACAAAAGCAATATCCGTTTTCCTTTTCTACGAATATTGCCCACCAATTAGATTGTCGTGGAACCGTGACTTTTAGCTGCATGCAGTTAGCAGCCTATATGGGATTCGCGGAAATATACTTGCTTGGAGTTGATCATAACTATCGTGTGACTGTTGATATAAATGGAAATACTGTTACTGATCCGAATCAAGAGGATTACTTTTGCGAAGGATATGATGATGATATTAAAGAGGCTGTTGTCCATGATATGGGGAATAATACGCGTGCGTACATAGATGCAAAAGAATACTGTGATTCTACGAATGGGAAAACGACAATTATTAATGCGACCAGAGGAGGTAAATTGGAAGTATTTCAACGCATTGATTTTGATTCATTATTTAGAGAGGTATAACCAATGGCTGACATGACAAAACAAATTTATCATATTCATATTTCGTCCAAACATCGTATGCTGGATTTGAATCTTCGGGAAGTTTGGAAATATCGTGATTTGATTACATTATTTACGAAAAGAACATTTACATTGACTTATAAACAGACGATTCTTGGTCCGGTGTGGTTGTTTTTGAATCCACTTATCAGTTCTGTTATTTATGCTTTTGTTTTTGGTGGGATAGCAGGAATTGGCACGGATGGTATTCCCAGTTTGTTGTTTTATATGAGCGGTAATGCAATCTGGATATTTTTTTCTGGTTGTGTGACGAAAAATGCCAGTACATTTACGGCTAATGCAAATGTATTTGGAAAAGTCTATTTTCCACGTTTGACGATTCCAATCTCCAATGTTCTTTCATCAGTTATACAGTTTGGAATTCAGATGCTGCTGGTGCTTGTATTACTTATATACTATGTTGTAGCCGGTGCGGTTCATCCTCATTGGGGAGCGTGGCTGCTGATTCCTTTAGTGCTGATTCATCTGGGACTACTGGGGTTGGGCTGCGGGATTATTATCTCCAGTTTAACCACTAAATATCGGGATTTGGCAATCTTAGTAACTTTTGGCGTTCAACTTTGGATGTACATTACACCTGTTGTTTATCCGTTGTCTCAGTTGGGAGATAGTTGGATGAAAACGATTTTGATGATCAATCCGGTGACTGCTCCGGTGGAAATGTTTCGTTATGCGCTGTTGGGGCAGGGAACCATCATGCCGGGGTATCTGGCATATAGTTGGGTGGTTACGATTGCTGTAGTTATTGTAGGTATAATGATTTTTAATAAAGTTGAAAAAACTTTTATGGATACGGTATAAGGAGACTGGATAATGGAAAATGAAATGGAAAATCGAGAAGTTGCCATTCGGCTTTCTGGTGTAAAAAAGCGGTACAAGTTGGGACAGATTGGCGGAGGAACGCTTCAGGGCGACTTGCAAAGCTGGTGGGCTAGAGTCCGGGGAAAAGAAGATCCTAATACCAAGATTGGAACGGATCAGAGACTGGTAGGGCAAACTTTTATGGCTTTAAACGGCATTGATCTTACCGTATATAAAGGAGAAGCGTTAGGAATTATTGGAGGAAATGGTGCAGGCAAAAGCACCATGCTCAAGCTTTTGAGCCGTGTTACGGCACCTACGGAGGGAGAAATCGATATCTATGGCCGTATCACCTCCATGCTGGAAGTTGGAACTGGCTTCAACGGTGAGATGACAGGTCGGGAAAATGTGTATATGAATGGAGCCATTCTAGGTATGACAAAGGCGGAGATTGATGCCAAGATGGAGGATATTATTGAATTCTCAGAAGTACGAGAATTCATTGATACTCCGGTGAAACGTTATTCCTCCGGAATGTATGTAAAACTGGCATTTTCCGTGGCAGCCCATCTGGACAGTGAGATTATGATTATGGATGAGGTGCTGGCTGTGGGCGATATGGCATTTCAGAAAAAGTGTTTGGACAAGATGCGAGACGCTGCACAAAAAGAGGGACGTACTGTTCTCTATGTATCTCATAATATGAATACCATTCGCCAACTCTGTGATCGGTGTATTGTATTGGATAAAGGGAAGGTTGTATTTCAAGGGGATGTTGAGAAAGCAATTGGAATTTATCTTGGATCAAAAGGTTCACTTGCTGCACATATTGATTATACGAAAGAATATCATAGTAATGGAAAATCAAAAGGAAAGTTAGTTTTGCAATCCATAGATGTTTTGAATTCAAGTGATATTCAATACGAATGCGGGGAATCTATTTTTGCTGAATTGAAATGTAAAGCATCAGTAGCTTTAGAAAAGGTCAAGTTACGCTTTGAAATCCAATTTCAGGATGGAACAAAAGTTGGAACTATGTTTACGTGTCATGATGTTTCATTCTACAATGGAGAAGAAAAGGTACTTCAGCTTCAAATTGATACTTCACATTTAACTCCTGGAAGGTATCATGCAGATATTATCGGATATACATATGACCAGTTTGGTAACGAAGATTTTTTGGATGGCGTTTATCCGGGATTTAGTTTTGAACTAACAGATAAAATTAATGAGTACAATCAACTCATATGGCTTCATCAATATTGGGGTCACATAAATCTTCATGATGTCAAAATCATTCATTCGTAGGAAGGGAAAATGTAAATGCCAACAGTCAGTATAATAGTTCCAATATATAATGTAGAAAAATATCTACCCGACTGCATAAACAGCATTCTTGCACAGAAATATAGAGATTTTGAACTTATTTTGATTGATGATGGAAGCACTGATAGTTGCCCAAGGATTTGTGATGAAAACGCAGAAAAGGATGAGCGAATAAGAGTAATCCATAGGATAAATGGTGGTGTATCGGCGGCTAGAAATAGTGGACTTGACGTAGCTAAGGGAATTTATATTGCTTTTTGTGATGGAGATGATTATTGGAAACCTGACTATTTACAACAACTCGTTGATATTATTTTGATAAAAAACGTGGATTGCATTGTATCAAATTATATAGAGATAGATGAATTTGGACAATCGATTCGGAAAACATCTATTCCCTCAAAAATGAATATAATCACCAGTTTGGAAGATAGGTATATGTATATATTACAGGGTATATTGGGGGGAAAGTATGGATGGGAAGTGTGGACGAGATTATTCCGGGCGGATATTATTCAAAAACAGCAAATTCGGTTTTGCACAACTTGTGGTAATTATGCTGAAGATATGGGATTTGTATTAGAGTATTCGTTATATGCAAATAAGATTTATAGTACCGAATATTGTGGCTATTGTTATATTAATCATGTGGGATCTATGATGAGAAATAGTAAAGATATGGTAAAATTATCTCAAGTAAATGAAATATCCGCACAGTTTGGAAGTAAGTATAAAGAGGTATATTCTGGAAGTGATCATGGTATTTTGTATCCGATTCTCCATTTTCTAATAATGAATACAGAATATCGCAAGATCATTGGAGGTGAATTGTATTCTACAATGGGCAAAGAAATAAATAAAATCGAAAATAAGAAATGGTATCGAAAGCAAACAAAAGATATATATAAGTGTAAGAAGTATTTGTCTTCTTATTATGGAAAACGGATTGCCCAACAGATGCTTTTATTTTCGCATTATTGTTTGCATGGAAATTGGAAAAGATTTTGCATTGAAAGTGCTATCGCATATCGTTGGATGATAAGTAAGGAGTAAATTATGCCGACAATTAGTGTTATTGTCCCGGTATACAAAGTAGAACCATATTTGAAGCGTTGTGTAAACAGTATTTTGGGACAGACATTTACAGACTTTGAATTGATATTGGTAGATGATGGCAGTCCGGACAATTGTTCAGATATTTGTGATGAATACGCTGAAATTGATTGCCGTGTTCATGTGATTCATCAGGAAAATGGTGGCCCTTCTTCTGCCAGAAATGCGGGGATTGACTGGGTTTTTGTTAATAGTGATAGTCAGTGGATTAGTTTTGTAGACAGTGATGACTGGATTCATCCAAAGTATCTAGAGCAGTTGTTAAATGCAGCAGTTGAAAATGATGTCGCTGTAAGTATTTGCACTTTTTTAAAAACAGATGGTGGTATTCTGCTGCCTGAAGAAGAACATTTTACAATTCGACGATGGCAGGCAGAAACATTGTATGTAGAACATAATATTTTTACCACTATTCCTTGTGGAAAATTATATCAAAAGAATTGCTTTGAACAAATTCGTTTCCCAATGGGCAAAATTCATGAGGATGAATTTGTGATATATCGTATTCTATTTGATGTGAAAGAGCTTGTGATGATTGAAGAGCCTTTATATGCATATTATGAGAACCAGGCAGGCATAACAAAATCACAATGGATCCCTCGGCGACTCGATTCTGTTGATGCGATTGCAAATCAGGTTTGCTATATGAAACAACATAAATATGTACAGGGATTCAGATATGCTCTAAAAAAATACTGTTTAAACATTTCATATCAAATGAACGCATTACAGAATTGTGATAATATTATGCAGAGGGAATACACTTCATTATTGAGAAAAAAATTGAGAAAAGCGCTGTGTAAATATCCAAAAGTAATTTCATTTGCTGAGAATAAATGGGTATATGAGCTTGCATTTCCACGGATGATGTGCTTATATTGGATGATAAATTCTCAGATAGATAAAATAATTAGAAAAGAATAAAGTAGTTTAATATAATTGCTGAGAGGTTCATATAAAACATGAAGAAAATAAACAAAAGCAAGCGGGTTATTATGATTCTTCCGCCCACAGTATTTGCAATACCAGCTGTTGAGGGAGGTGCAGTTGAACAGTTGATAACTCATCTTCTTGACGTTAATGAAATAGAAAATCGTGTAAAGTTCATTTTAGTGTCTAAGTATGATGAACGGGCTGCAAAGATTAAATATCACAATTCTGAGGTCCTATACTTGAGTCAGGATGGCTTTGTAATGGGATATGAAAAACGCTTTAAGTTTATGTGGTATATGTATCGCTTATGGTTGAAAATATTTCATAATCATATTGTGGAAAAAATCCATGTTAAACATCATAACCGAATGAATTTATATTCTTTTCAATGTGCTATACTTGCGAAGCAATCACATGTTGATTTTGTTGTGAATGAATTACATGATTTTGGAAATGATGCGCCAATGGATATCTTTAATTCCATCGTTGGCAGAGATAGATTTTATAACCATATTCATTCTGTACGTGAGGAGAATTTGGCTTCACGCCATATAATCAGCAATTCGATTTCCATTAGTGAATATGTCAGAAATCATTGGGTGGTTGATCAGAGTATACAAGGTCGAAACGAGGTTTTATATAATTGTATTGACGTTGGACAATTTCGACGTGAATTAACAAGTCTTGAGCGTTTAGAACGAAGAGAAGCCCTTGGGATTTCAGAAGAAGATTTTCTTCTTATTTTTTGTGGAAGGTTAGCACCAGAGAAGGGGGTAGAGCAGCTTATCAGGTCGTTTGATTTATTATACTCAAACTCGGAAAAAAATATTAAACTTTTACTTATTGGAAGTGCTGCCTTTTCCAAAGGCAATATCACAGATTTTTCGAAGGAAATACTTGAGCGGGCTAATAGGAATCCCTATATAATTCCTCTGGGATATATTCCCAATACGGAATTATCACAATATTATGAATTGGCAGATGGACAGATTGTGCCATCTGTATGTCAGGAGGGTGCTGGTATTGTTGCTATAGAAGGCATGGCAGTTGGATTACCATTGATTATTACAAAATCTGGTGGACTACCGGAATATGTTGGTGATGGAACCGCTATTCAACTGCCGATTGATTCACAATTGCCAGAACACATTATGGAAGCTGTAAAAAAGCTGTCTTTTAATTCGGAGTTATGTAGAGAATTGGGAGATGCTGGAAAAAGACGTGTACATAAATTTAGTAGGGAAGCATATTACAATGGCTTTCTTGAAATTGTAGAGCGTGCTATTGATGAATAATTGATGATTAAAGGATTATAAGAATGAATCTTATTATAGCAATTAATGAAAAATACATTGAACCGGCAAAGACCATGTTATATTCTTTGGCTTGTCAGCAAAAAGAGGAATTGATTATATATTTGCTGCAAAGTTCAATTTGCGAAGAAAAATTAGAAGAATTAGATAACTTTGTTCATAGGAAATGCCATGGCAAGTTAAATGTAATTTGTATTGATAAAGATATTTTTATCAATGTCCCTATTAATAAATGGTGGACAGAGGAAACCTATTATCGTCTGATTGCGTTTGAATTATTGCCGGAAGATGTAAAGCGTGTTCTTTGGTTGGATGCGGATATTATTGTAAAGGGAAATATCTCGGAATTGTATAGACAGCCTTTTGATGAAAATTATGCGGTTGTATGCGCAGAAGATACGAAAAAGAATCATTTGCGTCTGGGATTGAGTGATGAACATCGATATTTTAATGCAGGCGTTATGCTGTTTAATTTTGAAGCAATTCGGAGAGATTTCACGGTACAGGATATTTTTGATTGTATTGAGCAGCATCGGGAACATCTTGATGCTTTGGATCAGGATGTTTTAAACGTACTGTTTGAAAACAGAGTTAAATATGTAGATGCTTCTGTTTATAATAACGAAACTTTAGGGTTTAATATTTTGCATAGAAAGAAAATGACTGAGCTTAAGGATACAGCAAGAATTATCCATTTTATTGGATCTATGAAACCATGGAATTACAAAGGAGCTAATTGGGCTGATCGGTATTGGTGGGAATATGAAAAAGGACGAGGCGGACGAACAGTTCCGTATCTTAAATATCGGTTATTCAATGCTCCTGTGAAGCTGTGGCATTATATGAGGGAGAGATATTATATTATTCTGGGTCAAATAAACAAGGTACGAAAATAACTTTTGGCAATGATAGGAGAATCCATATGAAAACAGTTGCAATTATGCCAATTAAATTAAACAATGAACGGCTTCCGGGTAAAAATACCATGAACCTTGGCGGGAAACCGTTACTGCAGCATCAACTTCTTGCGATACAGCAGACTGGCCTTGCAGATGAAATTTATGTGTATTGTAGTGATGAAGCTGTATGTCCATATCTACCTGCGGACATTTATTTCCTGAAACGTGCGGTGGAATTGGATTTGTCCACATCTAATTTTACGCAGATTTTCTCTGCTTTTTCTAACACGGTGCCTGCGGATATTTATGTTTATATCCATGCTACTGCTCCGTTTGTTACACAGAAGACAATGAAAGAGTGTATTCAGGCTGTGAAAAGCGGTAAATATGACTCTGCATTTTGTGCGGTAAAGATTCAGGACTTTTTGTGGAAGAATGGAGAACCCCTGAATTTTGATGCGGCAAATGTACCGCGCAGTCAGGATCTGGAGCCTATTTATCGGGAAACTTCCGGAGTATATGTTTTTACCAGAGAGGTTTTTGAAAATTGTCATCGAAGAATTGGGAAAAGACCGTTTATTAAGGAAGTTTCTTTTAAAGAGGCTGTAGATATTAATAATCCGGAGGACTTTCGTTTGGCGGAGGCTATGGTAAATGTTGATTTGTAAGGGAGAAAATGATGAATTCAATTAAGGTATTGGATGTAACGCTTCGAGATGGCGGATGTGTTATTGATTTTAATTTTGGACAGACTTATATGGAGCAGATTTTGAACGGTTTGGAAAAGTCTGGTGTAGATGTCATTGAGTTGGGATATCTTGATGCCAAAAAAGGTTCTGAACAGGGGAGAACTCAGTATTGTAATGAAAAGGTTATTACAGAGCATTTTTTAAAACATAAAAAGCCTGGAATTACCTATGTTGCCATGTTTGATTTTGGAAAATTTGATCCTGATACATTAGCACTGTATGACGGTACCGGTATTGATGGTCTGCGGATTGCGTTTCATAAAAAAGACAGGCTGAACATGGTTCCACTTGCAAAAAAAGTATTGCAGAAGGGGTACAAGCTTTTTATTCAACCCATGACGATTATGCGTTATTCCGATAAGGAATTGTTGGAATTGCTGGATGTTGTGAACCTGGAACTGGCAGATGCAACTGCATTTTATGTAGTTGATAGTTTCGGGGAGATGCGTATGAATGATTTGAATCGAATCGTTCATTTAGTGGATCACAATCTTCGACCTGAAATGACGATGGGATTTCACTCCCACAACAATCTGCAACTTTCCTATTCCAACGCTGTTACACTGCTTCAGTTCTTCAGTGATAGAGATGTGATAATTGACGGTGCTGTTCTGGGAATGGGGAAGGGTGCTGGCAATTTGAATACAGAGTTGTTTTTGGAACATTTGAATCTCTATTACAATAAACAGTATCAAATTGCGCCGCTGCTGGAAGTCATTGATAAAGTTCTAAATACCATTCGCGCAGAGCATTATTGGGGATATTCCATTGAGTATTACCTGTCTTCTGTGAACCATTGTACCCCGAGTTATGCTGGGCATTTTTATAGGAAACATATGCTGCCCGTGGAACAAGTTGCAGAATTACTGAGTCTGATTGCAGAAGAAAAGAAGATTTCTTTCGACAAGAAATATGCTGAGCAGTTATATCTTTCTTATAACGCCCGTCGTCATCAAGATGATGATCCGGCGATTCAAAAATTGACACAGACGATTCATGGAAAGAAGGTTCTTTTGATTGCGCCGGGTAAGCGACTGTTGGAGGGAAAGACGGTTGTACAGGAACTGCTGACAGATCCCGAGGTGGTGAGCATTAGTCTGAATAGTTTTGAATGTTTTAATACGGATTTTGTACTGACTACTAGATTGGATGCATTCCATAAAGCACAGGTAGATGGAAAAAATATTATTGTTACCAATGGTATTTGTGATGCGGAAACAAAAGACAATATTCTGGTCATTGACTATAAGAAGTGGATTACCGTGGAAAACGGTGTTCAGGATTCCTCGGGAATTGTTGCATTAAAGCTGATGACTGCATGCGGTGCTTCTGAACTGTTGCTTGCAGGTTTTGATGGATTTTCGGTGGACATCAATCAGAATTATTATGATATGACCATGAGACATCCGGTTACAGAGGAACAGGCTAAACAGCGTAATGAGTATTTTGGTTCTTACGTAAAACGGCTGCGTACTACAATTCCGGTTATATTTTTGACAAAGTCATTATATGAGGAATAATTTGAATCAGTCAATGGATTTAACAAACTAGGAGGAGTATAATGGAACCTTTAATCAGCATCATAGTACCTGTTTATAAAGTTGAACCGTTTTTATCTCGCTGTGTTGACTCTATTATTGGTCAAACCTTTTCAAATTTTGAACTGATTCTTGTTGATGACGGTTCGCCGGATCGCTGTGGTGAAATTTGTGATCGGTATGGAACAATGGATTCGCGTATCCAGGTAATTCACAAAGAGAATGGCGGGCTGTCTGATGCACGTAATGCTGGTCTTGAGGCGGCTCGGGGCGATTATATTTGTTTTGTAGATAGTGATGATTGGGTGTCACCTCAATATCTGGAAATACTTTTGGAAAATCTACAGGAGGCGGATGCGGATATATGTGAATGTGAAGTTTATTACACGTTTGGTGAACCATGTACTCAGACAGGTTATTCTCAATTGACAGTTTTTAATACAGAGCAAGCTTTAAGGCAGCTAATTCAAGATGGTCAGCTTCATCAATATGTTTGGAACAAAATCTATCGGCGAGAAATGATTGGAAATATTACTTTTCCTAAAGGTAAGACAAATGAGGATGAGTTTTGGACGTATCAGATATTTGGACGAGCCAAAAAAGTAGTGAAAATATCAGATATTCTTTATAATTATTATCAGCGGAGCGGTAGCATAATGGGAGCGGGATTCAGTCTAAAACGATTAGATGCGTTGGAGGCGAAAGTCAGAAGGCTGGAATATTTGGAATGCTATTTTCCAAAACTAAAAGAGGAAGCAAAGATTAATTTATACTTTTCCTGTGTCTATGCCGGACAGATGACATTGAGGTTTCTTGTGAATCAAGAGAAGAAAATAGCAAAAGAGCAAATAGACCGGTATGTCAAGCCCTGTAAATTAAAAAATGATGAAGTAACTGCTTTAACTGGAGGATCAAAGTTTTGGTATCAGATTCTGCGGAAACATTTTTGGCTGGGCTGTAAGTTGCGAAACATAACAGGACGAGGATTTTAGCAGGTTTTATAAGTTTGGATGTATGAAATTCTATATATGAAAAACTCAACTTTCCCAGCGGAGACTTCCAAACAATGACTGAATAAATAAGGGCTGTGAGCCAATCCAATTAATGAGTTGACTTTTAACCTGTTTTGTGTTCTCAGCTGTGTAATGGTTTAAATACTCCACAAATAAATTCATCAGGCTTTTCAGTGCTGTTGTCAGATCCATGTCATGAATATTGTCGCAAAGCATGAAAAACAGTTCTACATAGGTTTTCAGGTCATTTTCATTGCGACGGGTCTATTCGAGAAGGGTGTATCATGTAAATACAATCGCTGTATGGCATACCATGGCATCATAGCTTCTGCTCTGGAATTCACTGCCCAGTTTGAGCATGGATTTAGATGCCTTGAAAAACATTTCGATACTTCAGCGGTTTCCATACGTTCTGACAATTTTTGATTCGCTGAGGCTACAGTCTGTACTCACGATATACAGGCATTCACTGCTTTTATTACGGTTTCTGACAAAGACAATCTTTACCGGAATCCCTTCCTTTTTGGTCGTTACAAAAACGGAGACGAAAATGGATGAGGCTCCGCCATGCTGCATGAATTTCTGCAGTTTGGGCAGGGTCTAGTACCTGCCGTGATACAGATAAGTCTGTTTTAACTGCTTCACCATTCCAATCACATGAATCCTTTCGGTGAGCAGTGCATGGATCATGGGTTCTGTGGTAAACCAGGTATCCATCAGGACATAGTCTGCCTGTATTCTGGCCCGAAGTGCTCTTCTGACCAGCAGAACAGCAGCATCGGTTTTCTTCATGAGTGCTTCTTTCCGGGTTCTGAATCCGTTGGTCCAATGATCAATGTCTTCTGAGATTTCCTGATAACGATTGGATTTCTTTGCGGAAGGAAGCAGATTAAAACCAACCGGGATAAAACTGTAGCCGTCAGACCAGCCGAGAGTCAGCATGGTTGTTTATTGTAAAATAGAATTACCCCTTTTCTCCAAAAAGTGCTTGCAAAAAACAGTCGTATACTCTTGCGAGCAGTTCGACTGCCTTACTGCGTCCCCGGGTGACAACAGAATCGTCCAGAACAAGGACTTTCACGCGTTCCGGTCTAGTAAGCGAAGAAAATACGGAAGTAACCTTTGCCGCCAGCAGAAGCAGAAATTCACTCCAGTTAAAAGAGCAGTCGTTCAAAAAACGATAGTAAGTGTTTTTTGAGACAGCAAGTTCCCTGCGTTTGGAATTCAGGAATCGGTAAAGTGTTTTTCCCTGAAAAACCAGAAGAAGCAGGAACTGTAAAACATCAGAAACAGGAACACCGCAGGATTTCCTGACATTGGATTTATGGAGTAATTTACTGATCTGGAGGTCTTTTACAGCATCAGCGAACAGATTTTCAGTATTTTAAAAAGTATCATTTGGGTATACCATAGAATCGTGGCACCTCTTTCGGTTTTTTTGTGTTTAGCGATTCAATTATACCAAAGATTGGTGCCTTTTTCATGTTTTTTATGTCAAGACATCAATCTGATTCTGTATTAAACCTGAATACTCAAGCATTTATACCGGCTTTGCCGGTGGGAAAGTTGAGTGAAAAATAAATAAAGAGCGAAGAAAGACTATGAAAATAAAAATGTTAGTAATGGATGTAGATGGGACACTTACAGATGGAAAAATTTATATCGGTGATAAGGGGGAAGTAATGAAAGCCTTCGACGTAAAGGACGGCTATGCGATTGCGCACATTCTTCCTGAAAATAATATAGTTCCTGTTATTATTACGGGAAGAAGTTCTGGCATTGTAAAGGAACGCGCAAAGGAGCTGAAAATCACAGAGTTGTATCAGGGGGTTAGTGATAAACTGGCACAGTTGAAAATTATTGCAGAAAAAATGCAATGTAAACCAGAGGAAATGGCCTATATTGGTGATGACGTAAATGATTTGACATGTATAAATTATTGTGATATTACAGGTTGTCCGAACGACGCAGTAGATAATGTAAAACATACTGTGAAATATGTTTGTCAAAAAAAGGGGGGCAGAGGTGCAGTTCGGGAATTTGTTGAGTGGATTTTAACGATAGAATAATCTCTATGTAAAAGAATGAGGGATATAAGTTCTTCCTTCCGGTTTTGACGGCAGTTGACTGGTGAATATCAGGGAACTGCCGATGGAGCAGAATATCATTTGTATGATGGAACAAAACTGAATCTCAGTGAAAAAGATGAAAACTGGATGGGGTTAAAGGATATATTTTCGTATAATCAAAATATATGTCTATTTGGGGCATTGATATATGTGTTGTAATCTATGATTTGTAGGAGAGAAAGTGCGCTATGTGTGATTCAAGAGAAGAAAATGTGAAAGGGTATTATTTTCACTTGATTGATATAGCAAAATTGGTTTGTGCTTTTTTGGTTGTGTTGATTCATTGTGTTGAGGTGGAAAGTGGACATCCTATTGCAACATTTATAGTAAAATGTTTTTCAACACAAGCGGTTCCGTTTTTTATGATTGCTTCTGGTTTTTTTGTGGCAAACCAAATAGACAGAAAGACTAAGTTGAATAAAGATATTGGATTGTGTTTCAGAAATTGGCTGTTCAATTATTGTGTATGGTCCATATTATGCCTTTATCCAATACAAGCCGGTTGCCTATTCTTAATGGCCTGCCAGCCAATTAGGGGTGAGATTAGCAAGTCGCTCTGCTTAACTTGTAGAAATATGAGTTCGGCCATTTATTTTTTACACACAGTGTTTATCTATGGAATTATTGATCCGGTTTTTGGAGTGGATTCTCCAATCATTATGAAGTTTTCCGTTTCGGTACTGCTTAGCATCGTTGCGTTATGTGTGGTAAAAAGAATGAAAATACATCCTGTTAAATGGCTGCTATGCGTAAAATAGAAAGTGAACAAAATCGCTGCGCGATGGCCTGCCAAGGCTGTGGCGCAGTTTTCTACTTTTTCTAAAATAGGCAGTGACAGGATTGTCCCAAGATAGTATTGTTAAAGTACCACCAATAACAAACTTC
>SKER01000879.1_pt1 | contig 29488 bp, 25 predicted proteins | sample 4826961 | NCBI WGS metagenome assembly SKER01 (sample SAMN11008804, study PRJNA524170) | human gut metagenome | biome: Human fecal sample; material: Feces; isolation source: fecal sample from pouch patient p47 | host: Homo sapiens | place: Israel: Tel-Aviv | collected 2016-11-16 | reverse complement strand
CTCTTTTGAGCTCATATCCGACCGTGCTTGGTGAGCAGTTAAGTTCTCTAGCTATAGCACGATTAGAGTAGCCCTTAGAGTGCAGCTCCTGGATTGTAGTTCGGTCGTTCAGCTTAAGGTGCTTGCCCTTTTGGTGTGGTTTAGTGTTAGAATATGAATGATCCATTTTAACCTCTCTAGAAATGTTTGTGGTAATTCATATTCTACCAGATGGTTGAAATGGATTTTTTGTGCTCTAATCCAGTGAAAACGATTTTTCTTACTGGATCGGAACAGTGTTCAGTTTAATTTTACAATCGGCGAAAAGAAAAAAACTAGCCGATTTTTCAGCTAGTTTTTTCTTTGCTATTTGCCTTTATTCCATCCGCCAAATGCTGATGCCAACCTTTTTCCCGCTGGCCAGGAGGGTCTCCAAAAGGTCGGTGCTCTTGTCTGCCGTCCGGGTGTCGTTGACCACGGTCATGTAACGCTTGATCTTGCTGGTTTTGGCTGTAGTCCGCATTTCCTTGTCCAGCTTCTTGCTGCCATCTGCTAAAAAAGTTCGTAGTTCTTGTTTTCATCGTAAAAAGCAGCGAAGGTTCCGACGGCATCGATGTTCTGACTTTCCTTTTGAATGGTCTGCTAGGGCTTGTCCACGTCCCAGTAGACCGTCCAGGCAAACAAATCCCGGCCCTGGCTGAGTTTTGCCAAATCCCCGCTTGCCTTCTGGCTGGTCTTGGTCTCAGTTTTCGTCTTAGTCTGCTTGGCATTTTGCCCCTGGCTGCATCCCCCGACTAACAGGCCCAGGACCACAATACTCAAAAATTTGCTGATTTTCCTCATGACTGCTCCATTCTTATCGTACAATAAAGATGATACAAGGAGGACTGACACTAAATGCAAGAACCTAAAATTTTACCTGACCGGAGCAAAACCCTGGCCGCTACCAAATATGTCAAACTCTACGACCTGGCTTATGAAAACGGGGTCCACTACTATGATGCTTCAAGGCGGGACAAAGACCAGCTCTTTGCCTTCAAGCAGGATCCAGAGCTGGGAAGCGCCCTGCCTGATGCCGTCTGCGCGGTCATCATCGTTAAGGAAGCCGGTCAGAAAGACAAGCTCCTGCTCTTTTACGAGTACCGGTACCCGGCTGGCAGCTACCTGCTCGGCCTACCGGCAGGCTTGATTGACCCGGCTGACCTGGTCAGCCCGGATCCAATCAAAACAGCTATGATCCGTGAAATCAAGGAAGAAACCGGACTCAGCATCGGCGAAAAGGACACGGTTGAAGTCATCAACCCCCTGGTCTTCACGGCTTCCGGCTTCAGCGACGAAAGCAACGCCATTGTCAAAGCCGTCATCCACGTTGATGACTTGTCCGCCCTTAACCACAAAGGAGCTGAAGGCACCGAAGTTTTTGGCGACTTCAAATTAGTTGACAAGGAAGAGGCCCGCCGCCTGCTCAAGGAAGGCAGAGACGACTATGGCCACTACCTGCCCCTGGTTGCCTGGGCAGCCCTGTGCTACTTTGTCAGTGACCTCTGGAAATAATTGTAGCAAGCGGATGTTACATAGATATTACAAGACAAAAGCCGCGGCAGAAAATGCCGTGGCTTTTTAGCGCAGTTGTATTTTTTTAAGAAGGGTTTATCAATAAGTAAGCTATGCCGTCAAGCCTAAGTATGCCGTGGCGATGATCCCCAGCACAATAAAAGCAATAATGCTCCAGTAGGTCAATTTGGGCTTGTCCGGCTGGCAAAAGACGTACCGTACCATCCTTTTCCGTCCCCCTTTAGTTATTAGAATAAGCTAAAGAAGTAAAATCAAGTAAAAGGCTATCATTAATTTTATGTAAATTTTAGGGCAAGACGGTCGCTTTTGCAAATTATAAGACCGGCCGCAAGTTGACTCTTTCTTTGGCGACGGCTTCGATGAAGGCCTGGTCGTGATCAACTAAAAGCATGGCCGGCTGCTCTTTTGCCAGCAGCTTGATCAGCTGGTCCTGGTTGAAAAGATCCAGGTAGTTGGCCGGTTCATCCCAAAGGTAGAGGCTGGCTTCTTCAGTCAGAGACTTGGCCAGGGCTACCCGCTTCTTTTGCCCCTGGCTCATCTCCTCAATCTTTTGCTTAAAGGCCTCCCGCTCCAGGCCTAATTTTTTCAGCTGATTTAAAAAGTGCTCGTAGTCCAGGTCATGCTCTTTGGCAAAAGCTGGCTGGGAACTTGACAAATCTTGGGGCAGGTAGCTGATTTTTAGCCCAGTCTCCCTGGCAGGTAAAATCTTTATTACCCAAGAGCCAGGCCAAAAAACTGCTCTTGCTGCTGCCGTTTGGCCCGGTCAAAGCCACAATCCCGTGGCTGGCGATTGCTAAATCCAGCCCTTGAAACAAGGTCCGGCCGGCAATCTCCAAGCTAAGATCGCGGCCAGTAAAGAGAGTCTGGTGATAGTCGGCCTTAAAGTTCAAGTCCAGGACATGATCGCTGACTTCTGCTAAAAATGTCCGGTCGTGGCTGACCACGATATAGCCGGAATTGGATTTTTTCAGATAATCAGCTACCTCCTGGCGGCTGGCGCCGTCTAGGTGGTTGGTCGGTTCATCCAGCAAGGGAAAAACGCCATCTTGGCTGAAGGCCAGGGCCAAGAGCAGCTTGCTCTGCTCTCCCCCGCTGAGCTGGCCAAAGGGCTGGTAGAGCAAGTCCGGACTCAAGTTCAATCGGTTCATTTCTTTTTCCAGGCGCCAGAGCTCAAAAGCCGCCTCATCCATTAAACTAAAGTAAGCTGGCTCATCTTTTGGCAAAAAGCGGGGGTAATAGGTGAAGGTTAAAGGAGACTTGACTCCCCGCTGGGTGCCCAATTGCCCGGCCAAAAGGCGGAGAAAGGTCGTTTTCCCCCGGCCGTTTCTGCCCACCAGGGCCAGTTTCCAGCTGGAATCCAGGTCCAAAGAGAGGTCGGTAAAGATTGCTTCTGCCTGGCTGGGATAAGTGTAGGAAAGGTGCTTAATCTGAATTGCTGTCATAATTTATACCTCGAAAAGTTTTTTCCGGGTGAATACGAGTACACTATCTACTCATCCTGCATGAACCAGGAAAAGGGGATCTACTACTACACCACCTACGGCAACCCGGAAGTTCACGCCGTTGACATGCACAAGACTGACCTGGATGGCAAGGAACTGACCAGCTACAAGCTGCAAAAGGGCCTGCAATTCCACTTCGACAACTAGTGCAATAACAGAAATTAGCCAATATACAGCAAAACCAGTTCACTGTTTAAAGTGAACTGGTTTTCATTTGTCATTTTTACTTTATTTGCTATTATCATCTGCTCCTGCTGGCAGGGCCGGGAAAATAACCGTGAAGGTTGACCCCTTGCCTAATTCGCTTTCCAGGCGGATGGTCCCGTGACACTGCTGAACAGCATGCTTGACAATGGACAGGCCCAGGCCAGTACCCCCGGTCTTGCGGCTGTGGCTCTTATCCACCCGGTAGAAGCGTTCAAAAATCCGGTTCTGGGCTTCCTGGGGAATCCCGATGCCAGTATCCGTCACCTGCAGGATCGCCTGGCCCCGGTGCTCTTTGACCGTAATCTTGGTCTTGCCCTTTTCCTTGTTGTAGCGGATGCTGTTATCAATCAAGTTGTAGGCAATTTCGTAAACCAGGCGGAAGTTGGCCAGGATCATAGTGTCTGACAAATTAGTCTCCAGCTTGATTCCATGCCGGTCAGCCGAACTCTGCAGGGCTTCCAGGGCCTCGGTCACCGGACTCTTCAAGTTCAGCTTGATTTCTTCAAAGCGTTGATTTTCATCCAGGTGGGACAAACGGATGATGTCGTCAATCAAGGTCAAAAGCTGGGCAGAAGATTCGTGGATCTTCTTGTAAAAGCTGTCCCGGTCCTCTTCTTTAACCAGGTGGTTTTCCAAAAGTTCAGCTGACCCCATGATGGACTGCAGGGGCGTCTTAAGTTCATGCGACACATTGGCCGTGAATTCCCGCCGGACCTGCTCTTCATGGTATTCTTCCGTCACGTCAACCACCAGGATCGAAGTCCCCTTCAGAATCTTGCGGCTGGTAATCGGGCTGGCACTGATTTGAATATTGCGGCCGTTTCTTTCCACAATCCCCTCAGCATGGGCCAAGCGGCTGTTCTTATCGATGATTTCCTTAACATCATCTGGCAAGGGGTCAGTATCATGCAAGCCCAAAAGGGAGACAACCGCCGGGTTGGACAAGAGGATCTGGTCATCAAGGTCAATCAAGATCAAGCCTTCCAGCATGGCATCTGTCACCGTCTTTAATTCTTTTTCCCGGTGGTGGAGCTGCTCCATCTGGTCAGCGATCTGCTTGTTCTGGCTGTCCAGTCTGGTCAAAAGCGGCTTGATTTCGTCATAGGCATTGCTTTCCAGGGGTTTGTCCAGGTCCATTTCATTCAGCGGCTTGACGATCGTTTGCGAGATTGTCTTGGCCAGGAACCAGGACACCAGGACCGATAAAAGCATGATTAACAAAAGCGGCGACAAAAATCTGACCAGAATCCGCCAGAAGGAGTTTCTGGTGATCGCGATGCGGATGACCCCGCCGTCATTGAGCCGCTCGGCATAATACATGGTTACGGTCGACAAGGTCGTGCTGTAACGCTCGCTGGTCCCTGTCCCCTTTTTCATGGCTTCGGCGACTTCCTCGCGGCGGGAGTGGTTGCCCATCTTTTTGGGATTCTCTTCATTGTCGTAGAGAACCTTGCCCTTGGAATTGATCCAAGTAATCCGGTAGTTCTCCCCTTTTAAGTTCTTGATGTACTTCTTGCCGCTGGTATTTACCCCGCTGGCTGCCAGGTCAGCCTGGGAAGCCAGGGCGGACATTTCTGTATGGTCGAAGTCAATGCTCAAGACAATCGCGCTTAAGAGTACGGCAAAGAAGAGAACCAGAGAAGTCAGTAAAAAACTTGCCCGAAATATCTTCTTAAACATTAGTCTGCTTCATGGTAGCGATAACCGACCCCGCGCACCGTTTCGACATGCTTACCAGCCTCACCCAACTTATGTCTCAAGGTTCTCACGTGAACGTCTACTGTGCGCGTTTCCCCGTAAAAACCAGTCTCCCAGATCTGATCCATGATTTCTTCCCGGGAAAAGACAGTTCCCGGATGAGTAATCAAGAGCTTCAGGAGTCCGTATTCTTTCAAAGTCAAATCGACCTGATGGCCGTTTTCGAAAACTTCATGCCGCTTCAAGAGAATCTTGATCCCGTCTTTTTCGATCTTGTCCTCCTTCTTACGGTTGGTCCGGCGCAAAACAGCCTTGACCCGGGAAACCATTTCCATCATTCCAAATGGCTTGGTTAAGTAGTCATCCGCCCCGGAATCCAGGTTCTTGACCTTGTCATATTCTGCCGCCTTTGCACTGGCGATAATCACCGGCAAGTCCTCGGTCGCGGAAGTAGACCTGAGCCGGTGGAGAATTTTGCTGCCGTCTTCATCAGGCAGCATCAAGTCCAAAATCACTAAATCCGGCCGGCTATTGTCCAGGGCCTTGAAAAAAGATTGTCCGTCGTCAAAGCCGCGGACCTTGAAGTTCATTGATTCCAGCGTGTACATTTCGATTTCGCGGATGCTTTCGTCGTCTTCCACGCACCAAATTTCAATCATAAAAAATTCCCTTAACCTTTCTTAAACTTAATTATAGTTTACGACCATAATCATGCACAAGAGTGGTAAGGGGAATTTCATGGACTTATCTGCCAGTCTTGCCGGTAGTTACAAATAAGGACCATTTAGCAATATTGACGGCGTGATCGCCAATTTTTTCAAAGTACTTCGCAACCATCATCAAATTGATCAAATATTCCGGATTACCATCCCTGTTAAAGTTATCGATCAAAAATGCCTTCGCTTTGTCAAAGCCTTCGTCGACCTGGTCATCGCGGTCGATTACGGCCTTGGCCAGTTCTACATTCTGGTTGGCCAAAGCCGTTACCGCGTCGTTGACCATGCCCGTAGCAATTTGGGACATGCTCTTCAAGTTCAGCATGTCATTTGCGACTGTGAGGTGTTCGTTAAGGACCAGGTCGGCAATGTCTGCGCCAATTTCACCGATTCTTTCAAGGTCGTAGACCGCCTTCAAAGATGCACTGATTATCCGCAGGTCAGTGGCAACCGGCTGCTGCTCCATCAAAAGGCGCAGGCAGGTTTCTTCAATGTCACGCTCTGCCTTGTGAATCCGGTGGTGCAGGTTAATCGTGTCCTCTGCTTCATGGTAGTTGCCCGTAAACAGGGTGTCGGTTGATTCAGAAATGCTTTCTTTGCATAGCTGGCCAATTTCTTCCATTGCTTCATGCAAGTGATCCAGTTCCTTGTCAAATCTTGTTCTCATTTTTGGCCTCCTCTAGCCTTAACCGAACCGGCCGGTGATGTATTTTTCAGTTCTTTCATCCTTCGGCATGGAGAAGAGCTGGTCAGTTTCACCGAATTCAACCAGGTCACCCAAGAGGAAGAAGCCAGTCTTGTCAGAGATCCGCACGGCTTGCTGCATGTTGTGCGTAACGATGACGATCGTATAGTTCTTCTTCAGTTCCAAAGCTAATTCTTCAATTTTAGAGGTTGAAATCGGGTCCAGGGCACTGGTCGGTTCGTCCATCAACAATACTTCCGGCTTGACAGCCAGGGCCCGGGCGATGCAGAGCCTTTGCTGCTGACCGCCGGACAGGCCCAGGGCTGATTTCTTCAGCCGGTCCTTCAAGTCGTCCCAGATAGCTGCCTGCTTGAGGGAAGTTTCCACGATTTCGTCCAGTTCCTTCTTGTCAGTAATCCCGTGAATCCGCGGGCCGTAGGCAACATTGTCGTAAACGCTCATCGGGAACGGGTTTGGTCTTTGAAAGACCATGCCGACTCTTTGCCGCAGGACGGTCACATCCAGGTCACCGTTATAGATGTCAGTGCCGTCCAGCTTGATCGAGCCATCAATCCGGCAGCCTTCAACCAGGTCGTTCATTCTGTTAAGTGACCGCAAAAGAGTTGATTTCCCGCAGCCTGACGGGCCGATGAAGGCAGTGATTTCGTTCTTTTGGATGTGCATATTGATGTCATGCAAGGCATGAAAATCACTGTAGTACAGGTTCAGCTTTTCAATTGTAATTTTGTCTTCCATCATTAATTTCCTCCGTTATTGCGCTTGCGCATTCTGTCAGAGATACGGCGCGTAACCAAAGTGAAGAGCAGGGCCAAAACGACCAGGACTGCTGAAGTAAAGTTGGCGATCTGAGTGGCTGACGGGTTCAAGGCCCCTTCAGTTCTCATGACCCAGATGTGCAGGGACAGGGTTTCACCGCTTCGGAACGGGTTCAGCGGTGAAGTTGGTGAGGTAACCTTCCAGAAGTTCTGCCAGTTGATGTAAGTTGACTGGCCGGAAGTATACAAAAGCGCAGCGGCTTCACCGAAACCGCGCCCGGCAGCCATGATTACCCCGGTCAAGATCTGCGGCATGGCCGCCGGAATCAAGACCTTGCGGATGGTTTCTGACTTGGTCGCGCCCAGGCCCAGGGAACCTTCCTTGTATTCCACCGGCAAGGCCCGGATGGCGTTGTTGGTTTCAGTAGTGATCAGAGGAATTGAAAGAATTGAAATCGTCAAGGCACCGGCCAGGATATTCCAGGACATCCCGGTCCACATGATGAAGGCCAAGTAGCCAAACAAGCCGATAACAATAGATGGCAGGGATGACAAGGATTCGATACTGATTTCAAAGATTGTCAGGAACTTGCCTTCCTTAGCGTATTCAGCCAGGTAAACCCCGGCCCCGATGCCGATTGGCACTGAGACCAGCAGTGAGAGGAAAACTAAGTATATAGTGTTGAAAAACTGGTTGAAAATCCCGTTGCCGGCTGCTCCCAAGAAGTCCCACTGGAAGCCTTTCAAGCCGTCAAAGATGATGGTCAGCGTTAAGTAGAGCAGGAAGGCCAGCATAATCCAGCCGATGGCGTAGAAGATTCCCGTCATCAGCCGGTCTTTTCTTTTAGCACGGCTCATATTTATTTTTCCTTCTTTCCATTGCCAAGCTTGTGAATCAAGACGATCAAAACGATTGAGATGATGAAGAGTAAGAGGGCCATTGACCACAAAGCCAGATTGTATTCCCCGCCCTGGGCCGTGTTACCCATGTCAGCGGCAATTGCACTGGTCAAGTTGCTGGTTGGTGACAAGAGACTGGTCGCGAAGGACCGGGTCTTACCGATAACCATGGCTACGGCTAAAGCTTCACCGATGGCCCGGGCCAGACCCAAGACCACCCCGGTCAAGATACCGCCGGAAGCGGCTGGCAAAACAACCTTGCCGATAACTTGCCAGCGGGTCGCCCCTAAACCGTAAGCCCCTTCTCTGTAGCTATTTGGGACTGACTTGATGGCGTCGGCGGCGACAGTAGTGATCGTTGGGAAAATCATGATGGCCAGAACGATTGAGGCGGCCAGGACTGAGAAACCGCCCATCTTTGGGTGGAAGGCGTTTCTAATTATAGGAACCAGCTTGGTCAAGCCAAACCAGCCGTAAACAACGGATGGGATGCTGACGTAGATTTCGGTTGCCGGCCGGAAGAACTTTTCACCGATTTTTGGTGAAATTTCCGTCATGAAAACGGCTGAGCCGATCGCAAACGGCAAGCAGATGAGCAAACCCAGCAAGCAGGTTTCCAGGGAGCCAACGATGTAAATGGCAGCCCCGACTTTTCCCCCAAACATGCCGGTCTTATCAAGCGGTGCCCAGTCACTGGTAAACAGGAACTCCCAAACGCTGTGGTGCGCCTTGAGGAAGGTCTGGCTGCCTTGGTAGAGCAGGAATGCCCCCATCAAAAGGGTCAAAGCAACGATCAAGAGGCCGCAGGCGATGTAGACCGCGCGCCAGCGCTTGTCTTTGGCAATTGCTTTTTGAACTACTTTGTCCATAATGCCTTATTTCTCCTTCTTACTTAGTATGGGTGGCTTTAGCGGCAGCCGTCAGCTTGGAGGCTATGCCGTAGCCCATGGCTTCGATCTTCTTGCCATATTCCTCGCTGAGCATCTGCTGCAAGAATGCCTTGGCCGCACCCTTTGGCTGGCCTTTAGTGTACATGTGCTCATAGCTCCAAACCGTATACTTGCCATTGTAGACATTCTTCAGGCTTGGCTTAACACCGTTGATTGACACGATGCCGACTTGCGGGTCACCAGTCAAGTAGGACAGGGCAACGTAGCCGATTGAGCCGGAAACACTTTGGATCATTTGGATCAAAGTACCTGAGTCGTCAGTTTCCAGAGACTGGTTTGACTGGCTAGCGTGCTTCTTCAAAGCGTATTGCTCAAAAGTTACCCGGGTACCTGATGAAGATGGTCTGGAAACCAGGACGATCTGGCAGTCATTGCCGCCAACCTGCTTCCAGTTGGTCACCTTGCCGGTGAAAACTTTGATCAATTGTTCAGTGGTCAGGCTCTTAACCCCGGCATCCTTGTTGATGATCGGGGCGATGGCGGTAATGGCCACTTGGTGGTCAACCAGCTTGTTGGCTGACTTCTTGTCCAGCTTTTCTTCCGCGAGCAAGTCTGAGTCCCCAATGTCGATGGTGCCGTCAGAAACCTGCTGCAGGCCTTGGCCTGACCCACCCCCGTTAGTGTTGATGACACTGTCCGGGTTCTTGTCCATGAAAGTCTTGGCCGCGCTCTGCGCTAAAGGCAGAAGGGCAGATGACCCGGCGATGTTAACTGTCCCGGAAACTCCCTTGGTATCGGCTTCGGAGCTGCCAATGACGCAGCCGATGACGATTGCCAGCAAAACAAGCGCAACGATGGCGACTTTAGTTTTTTTGCGTGACATGTTAATTCCTCCTTGAATTCTTACTGATTCAATCTTAATGGAGGCAAGTTAAATGCATTCAGTGATAATTGTTAAATCAATGTAAAATGCTTAATTTTGTTTAAGACAAGCCGCTTTCTTAACAGAATTACAAAGTTTTCGCAAGGGTCCCCTTTACTTTTTCAGTTTATTTTGCTTAATTTACTTATTTTTAACACGGCAAAACATTAGCGCTTTCACCACTTCCCTGCTTCCTTTTATTTTGTTGAAAGAGGCTAATTTAACATCCGCTTTGGACAGAAATATATGCTAAAAAATATATATAAGCAGTTCTGTTAATAACGAGATTATATTGAGGAAGGACACATGATAGCCTAGTTTACAACCTTTTATGCCCGCAACCACACTTTTCTCCTGCAGGTATTCTTTATCGCGTTAATTACTGATCAGTTATTTTTTTAGAGGAAAGCATCCCAAAACGGATTGGCAAAAGCCTGGGAGCCTTCCTGCTCTCTTTAAGCACATCCATGATCATGACCGTCTTCCTTTACCAGAAGCTAAGCCCCCTGGTCAGCATTAATGCCTTAAGCGCCTTTTTTCTGGCAACTGGATTGATCCTCTTGACCCTGATCCCAGTCATTTTCCTTTATCAGCGCCTAATTAACAAGAAGCCGTCCGTAGCCGCCTTCACTTACTGTCAATTTGTCATCGCCGCTGAAATTTCATCCCTCTTGGCCAATCAAACCTGGCAATGGGACTCTTTCACCATTATCTTAACCCTCTGTCTCTACTTTATTTTTAAAAAAGAGATCCGCTACATCAGCCAGGAGCAGACCGTCATCACGGAAGACAGCCGCTTCTTCTGGTCCACCATACTCTGCATGATCCTGGTCGTAGCCCAGGCAGAATTTCCCCGCATGTTCCTTGATGGCAACAATTCGGCGGTCCCAACGCCAATCGCCTACGTGGTCAGCTTTTTAGCTATTATTTCCTGCATCATGTACATTTTCTTCATGAAATTCAATATCTTCAGCGTTAACCGCCATGAAAGCTACTTGAAGAAATATGATGATCAGCTGACTGGGGCCAAAAGCCTCCACTATTTCATGGAGCATTATGAAGAGAGCCTCAAGCAGTTCGGCAAAAGCCAAAGTTTAAGTATTTTTTACAGTTCCCCGGTCAACCTGCATGACTACAACTTAACTAACGGCTACCAGGGCGGCAGCAATCTATTAAAACAGTTGCGGCCCGCAGCACTGGTGAAACTTTACTCTTCAAGGCTGGCTTAGCTCCCTTTAAGCCCAGCCGGCATATTTTGCGCCGCCAGCGCAATACTGAGCTGATGCATGGACTCGACGTGCCCTTAACTCAATCAAGCTGAAAAATGCCTCTATCGGCTACTATGATGACCAGCTGGCCAAGGCGGATGAAATCCGGGTCCATGTTCTGAGCAAGATCGACCAAGCCTGCCGCGACAACTGGTTCAAGATCTACTACCAGCCTTTGATCGACATCCAAAACATGAAGCTTGCTGAATGTGAGGCCCTTTCGCGCTGGATTGACCCTAGATACGGCTTCCTGTCTCCAGACAAGTTTATCCCTGCCCTGGAGGCCAACCGGGAAGTCTATAAGGCTGACTGCCACGTTTTAGAGGGCTATGGGCAAGACGCTGAGTTTTTACGGGAAAAGAAAAAAGAAATCTTCCCCATCAGCTTTAACATTTCCAGAACAGACCTGGAAGCCTGCGATATTTACCAAAAGATCGAAGACACCGTCGCCCGCTACGGGCTCAGCCGCGATCAAGTTCATATTGAGATTACGGAAAGTGCCCTCAATGACAGCAGCCAGGCCATGGTCGAAGCCGTCCAGCACTTCCATGACCTGGGCTACCAGGTCTGGATGGATGACTTTGGCAGCGGCTATTCCAGCAGAAAACCGCTAGCCCTGTGACTAGCGGTTTTAGTTTGTCAATTTTTACTTGCCAGCCGAGCCAGCAAGAGCTACAAAGCAGATTAAGAAAATGATCATTAGGAGCCAGAGCACGATCTGCCAGATCAAGGCCAGAGTAATCCAGCCTTGCATCTTCTCTAACTGTTCATCTTTACGCTTGATAAAAAGGTAAATTGCCGGCACCAGACCGAAGATTGGCCAAATGTAGGCAGCAACCAGCAGAATGATCAGCCAGACATTGTAAACAAAAGAATTTGAGTCCTTCATTTTTTGCTCCCCCTCTTTGCAAAAAGCTCTTAAATCTGCCTTCAGTTTAGCAAAAGCGAGCCCTTTTGACAATCGTTCTACTTGTTCTTTTACTGTAAGTAGGCATATTCGAAGTAGTAGCTGCCGTTGTAGATCAAGCCCTTGACCTTTGTGTTCAGCATCCAGGCACTGCCGGACTGAACCAGCGGCGTTACCCCCTGGTCGGTCATCAAGATGTTTTCTGCCTTGGCCAAAAGCTGCATCCGCTGGCTAGATGAAGTAACGGTCTTGGATTTGGCGATCAGCTGGTCATACTGCTTGTTTGACCACTTACCGGAGTTGTAGCCGTTAGTTGAGGTCATGCAGTCCAGGAATGAAATCGGGTCAGCGAAGTCAGCATTCCAGCCGCTGACGCAGGCTTCAAAATTGCCGCTGTCCATCTTGGCAAACTGGGACTTGGTCGGCAGGCTCTGCACCTTGACGGAGACTTGCTTGCCAAAAGCCGTTTCCAAGGCACTCTGGATGTATTCACCAATCGCCTTTGAGCTGTCGTCATCAGCCGTCAGCAAAGTAAAGGATAATTTCTTCAGCTGCAAGTCCTTGAGGGCTTCCTTAAAGGTCTTCTGAGCCAATGTCTTGTGGTAGCTGGTAATTTGCTTGGTCGTCTTGTCCTGAGCCAGCTTGGTAAAGTCCTGCCCGTCCACCTTGGTCATATCAGCCGCGGTAAAGGTCGTCGCGCCGGTAAAGCCACCGCCCAGGGTCTTGGCCAGGGCCTTCCGGTCCAAAGCCATGGAAACTGCTTGACGGAGCTTAGTGCTCTTAAATTTAGCCAGCTTGGTGTTGAACTGCATGTAAGTCGTGCCGTTGTTCTTTCTGATCACGTAGCCGGCCTGCTTTTGCAGGTTCTTGGCTGCCTGGGCGCTCAAAATTGCCGTATCCAGCTTGCCGTCCTGGTAAAGGTTGTAGGCCGTTGACGGTGACTTTTCAACCATGAAATTAATCTGGGCCAGTTTGACGGCTGATTTGTTCCAGTAGTTCTTGTTCTTGACCATCTTCCAGGACAGGTTGGCTCCGGCCCAGCCTTTTTGGACAAAGGGCCCATTGAAGACCGTGGTCTTAGAAGAAGTACCGAACTTGCTGCCATATTTTTCAACTGCAGTTTGGTTTTCCGGGAAAAAGACCGGGAAGGCCAGCAAGAGCTTGAAATAAGGCAGCTTGTGGTCTAATTTAACCTGCAGCTTGTACTTGCCAAGAGCTTTGACGCCCAGGCTGGACGGGGCTTTTTTGCCTGCCACGATCGCGTCCGCGTTCTTAATGCCGGAGAAGATATAGCTGTATTGAGACGCGGTCTTGGGGTTAACCGTCCGCTGCCAGGAGTAGACGAAGTCTTTAGCAGTAACTGCCTGCCCGTTGGACCACTTGCCGTCTTTCCGTAAATCAAAAGTCCAGGTCAGACCGTCCTTGCTTTGGGCAGCCTTAGTCGCCAGGGCTTCCTTGGCCTGGTTGTCCTTGTCTAATTGATACAGGCCTTCCATGGTGTTTTCCATCTGGGTGAAAGAAGTCGCGTCCGTCGCCTTCGATGGATCCATAGTGATGATTTCTGCCGATGTCATCCAGTTCAATACCTGCTTCTCACTTGCCCCCTTGCTTTGCCCGCAAGCCGTCAAAAGTGCCCCAGAAAACAAAACAGCAGCACCAGCCAATAAAGATTTTCCCTTGTTCAATTCCAATACCTCGCATAAACAATTAACAGTTTCCAGTTAACGATGCCATTGGCGCGAACAGAAAAATCCTACAGCCGTGCTGCTTACAGATTATTCAAGAATTTTGCTTAAGAGCAAAAGCATGACAAATATCGGCTCGCCTTACCAACGACACCGCCAAGCCTGCAAGTATTTACTCTAGCTTGAGTCATGCTCTTTGTTCCTTTCTAATTAAATCGTTCTTCCTAATATGCTTACTATGCTAGCACACTTTCACCTTTATGCAAGCCTTTTTGGCAAAAGAAGGATAAAAGGCAGCTTTTTTCATTACTTTCCTGCAAATGAAAGCAAAAAAGAGCGGCTCCTCAGAGTCACTCTAAATTATAGCGGTGATCGGGGTCGAACCGATACGTCCGTAATGGACACCAGATTTTGAGTCTGACGCGTCTGCCAATTCCGCCACACCGCCATGCTATTCTACTTGGCCGTTAAGCCTAAGGCGGCGATCGGAGTCGAACCGACGATTAAGGTTTTGCAGACCTCTGCCTTACCACTTGGCTACACCGCCACGATTATTCTTTTCTGCCCTTCGGCTAGGGCGGTATGTGGGAATCGAACCCACGAATGCTGGATCCACAAACCAGTGTGTTAACCACTTCACCAATACCGCCATATTCTGTTAACAGGGATAGTAGGAATTGAACCCACACCGACGGTTTTGGAGACCGTAGTTCTACCTTTAAACTATATCCCTATTATGGAGGAAAGTGGATTCGAACCACTGAACTCAGAGAGAGCGGTTTTACAGACCGCCGCGTTTAGCCACTTCGCTATTCCTCCATTTTCAATGGCGCGGGACGGAATCGAACCGCCGACACATGGAGCTTCAATCCATTGCTCTACCAACTGAGCTACCGAGCCATCAAACGGTCCATGCGGGATTTGAACCCGCGATCTCCTCCGTGACAGGGAGGCGAGATAAACCACTGCTCCAATGGACCATATTGCGGGAGCTGGATTTGAACCAACGACCTTCGGGTTATGAGCCCGACGAGCTACCAGACTGCTCCATCCCGCGATAATAAAAAGGAGGATGTGGGATTTGAACCCACGCACGAGTCGCCCCGTCTAACGGTTTTCAAAACCGTCCCCTTAAGCCACTTGGGTAATCCTCCATTTGATGGATAGAAAAATATTCAATTCTTGCCTTCCGGCAATGACCCGTACGGGATTTGAACCCATGTTACCGCCGTGAAAGGGCGGTGTCTTAACCACTTGACCAACGGGCCGCGTAAGCACTCTTAAGATGATACTCGCTTAAACTCATCTTGTCAAGCGGCTTCCTCAATCTTTTCAAAGGCCACTTGCGCCGACGCTCGCGCGTCAACAAATACTAGAATACAGAAAAATCCTGTCTTTGGCAAGTCTTTTTTAGAAAAAAGAGCTACTTTTTTGCCTTTTCTCCTGCTTCTGCCCTCTCTCCTGCTTACTTTTAGAGTTAAGCAGCTTTAAGGCACAAAAAAAGAGCTGCGGAACAGCTCTTTATCAGGCGGAGTAAGAGAGATTCGAACTCTCGCGCCAGTTTCCCGGCCTACACCCTTAGCAAGGGCGCCTCTTCAGCCACTTGAGTATTACTCCAATGGGCCTGGATGGACTTGAACCATCGACCTCACGCTTATCAAGCGTGCGCTCTAACCAGCTGAGCTACAGGCCCATAAGCGGGTAACGAGAATCGAACTCGCGACAACAGCTTGGAAGGCTGTGGTTTTACCACTAAACTATACCCGCAACATGGCGCAGGACGGAATCGAACCGCCGACACATGGAGCTTCAATCCATTGCTCTACCAACTGAGCTACTGAGCCAGCTTATTAAAAAGCAATTGCGGGAGCTGGATTTGAACCAACGACCTTCGGGTTATGAGCCCGACGAGCTACCAGACTGCTCCATCCCGCGATAATAAAAAATGGACCTTGTAGGACTCGAACCTACGACAGGACGGTTATGAGCCGTCTGCTCTAACCGACTGAGCTAAAGGTCCAAGTTTACAAAATAGCGGCGGGGGGGATCGAACCCTCGACCTCCCGGGTATGAACCGGACGCTCTAGCCAGCTGAGCTACACCGCCATACTGTAACCAATATGGAAAATATTAAATTACAAATCGGGAAGACAGGATTTGAACCTGCGACCCCCTGGTCCCAAACCAGGTGCTCTACCAAACTGAGCCACTTCCCGGATTTATGCACCCAGTAGGACTTGAACCTACAACCTTCTGATTCGTAGTCAGACACTCTATCCAGTTGCGCTATGGGTGCATGCATGCCGAAGACCGGGGTCGAACCGGTACGGTTGAAACCAACCGCAGGATTTTAAGTCCTGTGCGTCTGCCAATTCCGCCACTCCGGCATATATTATAAAAAGCGGAAGACGGGATTCGAACCCGCGACCCCCACCATGGCAAGGTGATGTTCTACCACTGAACTACTTCCGCACAATGCCGATTATACGACTTGAACGTACGACCCCCTGTTTACAAGACAGGTGCTCTACCAACTGAGCTAAATCGGCATGATATAAAATACGGGTGGCGGGACTTGAACCCGCACGTCCGAAAACACTAGAACCTAAATCTAGCGCGTCTGCCAATTCCGCCACACCCGCAGATCGGGGCCATGAGTCGTGAGGGACTTGAACCCTCGACCCTCTGATTAAAAGTCAGATGCTCTACCGACTGAGCTAACGACTCGATGGAGGATACAGGGCTCGAACCTGTGACCCTCTGCTTGTAAGGCAGATGCTCTCCCAGCTGAGCTAATCCTCCATATGACTAGTTTACGGCATAGGCCGTAAGCACAAATATTAGTATATCGTATTCAGCCAAGAATGCAAGTCTTTTTTGCCTTTTTTATTTTAAAAAAGCAGGGCAAAACACAAAAAAACAGCGGAAAACCGCTGTTTTGGGAAAGATTTTAAAACCGATTACATAATGTCGATCGTCTTGTTGGCAATCAGAACAATGGACAGAACACAGAGAATTGCGATAACGATAAAGGTGATCTTTTCGTTCTTGTTGAGCTTTCTGCCTTGTTCACGGACGCCTTGGTAATAAACGATCAAGCCTGGGATGTAACTCAAGGAAACAACCAGGACGTATTGCCAGCCGGCCAAAATCATGCACATGAATTGGAAGAGGGCTGCCAATAAGCCGTAGATCCATTGAGTCCATTCCTTGCGTTCACGGCTGAACTTCATTTGGTACAAGCCGACAAACAGGTATGAGAACAAGATGGCACTTGAGGCCAAAGTGTAACAGAATTCGTAAGCCTTGTCAGTGAAGAGCAAGGAGAAGAGGAAGATGGTCTGCAAGATAGCAGTAGTGAACAGGGCGTTAGTTGGCGCCTTCTTGCTGTTCAGCTTGCCCCAGAACTTAGGAGCAGCACCGTCTTCAGCGATCAAAAGCATGGTTTCTGCTGGCAGCATAGTCCATGACAACCAGGAAACGATAGTGGAAATGATCAAACCAATGTTAATGATCATCATGCCCCAGTCGCCGACGATCATCTTCAAGTCGTTACCCAAAGCTGGTTGTGCAGCGCTGGCCAATTGGGCCCGGGTAAGTAAGCCGTATGGCAGGATTGAAATCATCATGTAGAAGACCAAAAGCAGGACGAAACCAAGCATGGTTGCTTGTTGCGCTTCCTTCAGGCTCTTGGCACGTGAGCCCATGACTGAGGCCCCTTCAACACCGATAAATACCCAGATCAGGGTCATCAAAGTCCCCTTCATCTGTGGCCAAAGCCCGCCAGTAGTGGTCCCCTTGGACAGGTTGTTGGCAACTCTGCCCCAGAAGTCAGCGGTGAACATCCCGCCCTTGAAGGAAACGATGCAGATAATAACGAACATGATCAATGGCACAACCTTGCAGAAAGTACCGATCGTGTTAACGAATGAGGCACTTTCAACACCGTTGTTAACCAAGAAAGTCAAGGCCCAGCAGAAGATGATAGCCACGATGATTGAAGGCAGGTTTGAACCACCCTTGAAGACCGGAATAAAGGTCCCGATCGCGCTCATCAGCATAGTCGCAAAGGCCAGGTTGCCCAGCCAGGCACTCAGCCAGTAGGCCCAGCCGGAAATGAATTCACCCAGAGGGCCATAGCCGGCCCCGGCGTAAGCGAAGATACCACCTTTAAGGTCGGATCTCTTCTCAGTCAAATTGTTCAATGACAGAACAAGCATCAAGAAACCAAAGCCAACCAGCAGCCAGGACAAAATCGCGGGCCCTGGAGCAGCAGATCCGGCAATGGAACTGGTAATACCGAAGATCCCAGTCCCGATGGAGGAACTGACGATCAAAGCGGTTAGGCCGACAAGGCCTATCCCGTTTTTGTTTACTTTCTCTTCCATGATTTTTACCTCCCAAATTACTCTTTGCACCTAAAAAGGCGGAGATAGTCTAAGCCCTTGAGCGATAGACCAGCTCCGCGATTTTAGGATCTTAAAACCAATTAGATGTCTTCACGAACAATTGGGCAAGACATGCAACGTGGACCACCACGGCCTCTTGACAATTCGCTTGAGCGAACTTCGTGAACGAGAATCCCGTGTTCTCTCAGCAAAGCGTTGGAGACGTAGTTTCTGTTGTAAGTTACAACTTCACCTGGAGCAATTGCCAAAGTGTTTGAACCGTCGTTCCATTGTTCACGCGGAGCTACGATTGGGTCACCGTTACCAGTTGGGATCAAGTCGATTTCTGACTTGCCCAGTGCCTTCTTCAGCACTTCCTTGATGTCAGTGTGGTGTTCGAATGTTACTTCGCCATCCTTGCCTGGGTGCAGTACCCAGTTGTCAACCTTGCCATCTTCAGTCAAGATGTCCGGGTGAACAGTGAATTGGTCGTAGTTGATCATGGTGAACACCGTGTCAAGGTGCATCATCGCGTGGTTGTGCGGAATTGAGATGGCAATTACAGTGTCGTAGTCAGAGTTTGCGAACAAGCTCTTAGCGATGTCTTGAATTGCGTCAGCAGTAGTCCGTTGTGAAATACCGATTGCTACTACGTGGTCGCTCAATACCAGTTCGTCACCACCTTCGATGTGGCTTGCGTGGTTTCTGTCACGCCATACCTTAACCTTGCCTGCAAAGCGGGCGTTGTACTTCAAGATGTATTCAGTGATCATTGATTCACGCTGGCGAGCTGGGAAAGTCATCTTGTTGACTGACATCCCGTCGCCGATTGAAGCTTGCGGGTCACGGGTGAAGTAAGCGTTTGGAAGTGGATCCATCAAGAATGGCCATTCAGTGTTTTCGGACACTGCAGCCAAGTCAAGGGTAGTCAATTCCAGGTCGTCTTTGCGGATACCTTCGTAGATTCTGGTTACCAGTTCAGCTGGAGTCAGAGCCTTCAAATATTCAACCAAAGCGTCATGGGTTACGCCGGCAACAAAGCCAGCTTCAACAACTTGTCTTTCAATGAATTCGTTTCTGACAGCTTCGTCTGCCAAAGCTTCAGCAGCCAGGTCTTCGGTGTAGATAACTTCGGCACCATTGTCGCGCAGAGTTTGTGCGAAGAAGTCGTGTTCTTCCTGGGCGATTGGCAGGTATGGAATGTCGTCAAACAAGAGACGTTCCATTGAATCCGGCGTGATGTTTTCGATTTCGCGCCCTGGCCTGTGCAGCATAACTGTCTTCAACTTACCAATTTCTGTAGTTACATGAATAGGACTTGTCATAATCTTTACACTCCTATAATTGCTAATTTACCTAATATCCTAATGATTTGTGTGGTTATAAATCGTCAAGTCAACCTACTAACGACTTAACTAACTAGTTGTTCGTAATTTTTAAAGAGAGATTTTCATACTAAAATTTAAAACGGTCGATGAGCTGACGAGCTTATGCGTGGATAACAGTCCCCAACTGTCCAGCAAGAGCAGCGTCTAAGCCTGACAGAGAAGTAATGATGGCTTCTCTTTCCGGGTGGCCTTCAACGAATGACATGCAGGCTTGAACCTTAGGAAGCATGCTGCCGGCCGCGAATTGACCTTCGTCAATGTACTTCTTGGCTTCTTCAACAGAGATGTTTTCCAGGTTATTTTGGTCTGGCTTGTTGAAGTTAATGGCTACGTAGTCAACAGCGGTCAAAATGATCAGCTTGTCCGCGCCAACATTGTCTGCCAACAATGCGCTGGAGCGGTCCTTGTCGATAACGGCTGGCACGCCCTTGAGCCCTTCTTCGGTCTCAACTACAGGCACCCCGCCGCCACCACCGGCGATAACGAGTTCATTTGCTTCAATCAAGGTCTTGATGCTGTTCAATTCAACGATTCTCTTTGGAGTCGGTGAAGGAACAACCTGCCGCCAGCCGCGGCCAGCGTCTTCCTTGAAGATGTAGCCCTTGTCTTCGGCGATTGAGTCGGCTTCTTCCTTAGTGTAGAAGGCCCCAATCGGCTTAGTTGGGTTTTGGAAGGCGGTGTCAGCCGTGTCAACAACGATCTGCGTTACGATGGTTGCCACATCCTTGGTCATGCCGCGCTTGCGGAGTTCGTTTTGCAGGCTTTGCTGCAGGTGGTAGCCAATGTAGCCCTGGCTCATTGCCCCGCATTCCGGGAATGGGAAGGCAGCGCTTTGGCCGTGTTCAGCAGCGTAGCTCATGCCCAGGTTGATTTGGCCAACTTGCGGGCCATTGCCGTGGCTGATAACTACTTCGTTGCCGACGCTGATCAAACCGATCAGTGAGGAAGCTGTGTTCTTAACCAATTCCAATTGTTCGGCTGGTGACTTGCCGAGGGCGTTACCGCCCAATGCTACAACAACTTTTGACATAAGAGCACCTCTTCTTGATTAGTCGCCCAAGGTAGCAACCATGACAGCCTTGATAGTGTGCATTCTGTTTTCAGCTTCACGGAAGACAACTGAGTGCTTGCTTTCGAAGACTTCGTCAGTTACTTCAAGTTCCTTCAAGCCAAACTTTTCGTAAACTTCACGGCCAACTTCAGTTTCCAGGTTGTGGAAGGCTGGTAGGCAGTGTTCGAAGATAACGTTAGGGTTTTCAGTAGCCTTAAGAACGTCCATGGTGATTTGGTATGGTGAAAGCAATTCGATCCGCTTCTTCCACTTGTCGTCGGATTCACCCATTGATACCCAAACGTCGCCGTAGATTACGTCCATGCCCTTAACGCCTTCCTTAATGTCGTTTGAAACAACGATCTTGGCGCCAGTGTCCTTAGCGATTGCGTTAGCCTTTGCCAAAGTTTCTTCACTTGGGTTCAGTTCTGGAGGAGTTACAACGTGGTATTCCATACCCATAACTGCGGCACCCAGCATCAAAGCGTTGGATACGTTGTCGTGACCGTCACCAACAAAGGCAAACTTGATGTCCTTGTATTCCTTCTTCAAAACTTCCTTAGCAGTCAAGAAGTCAGCCAGGACTTGAGTTGGGTGGTCAGCGTCAGTCAAACCGTTCCAAACTGGGACACCGGAGTACTTAGCCAAAGTTTCAGCTGCTTCTTGTGAGAAGCCACGGAATTCGATACCATCGAACATGCCGCCCAATACGCGAGCAGTGTCCTTAACTGATTCCTTGTGGCCGAAGTGTGAGCCGCTTGGCCCAAGGTAAGTTACGTGAGCGCCTTGATCGTGGGCACCAACTTCGAATGAACAACGGGTTCTGGTTGAGTCCTTTTCGAAGATCAAAGCAATGTTCTTGCCCTTCAAGCGAGGTTGTTCAACACCAGCGTACTTGTCCTTCTTCAGTTGTTCTGCCAAGTCAAGCAGGTATTCCATTTCACGAGTGTTAAAGTCTGCGAGAGTCAAGTAACTGCGGTTGCGTAAATTAAAAGCCATGATAGCTTCCTCCTGTTTTCTATTGTTTTGTGTTTTTCACTTGTTTACGATTATTATTATAGAAAGCGTTTTCAGAAAACAACGACAAAAACCAAAAAGATTTACCAAAAAAATCAGCAATCAATTAATTAGTTTTTCTAAACTGTATAATCGAATTTTTTAAATGAATAGAAGGCCGCTTATACGGCCCTTTGGGTACTTTTCCCCCGTTTATACACTTTTTTATATTAAGCTGCCTTTGTGTTAAAATAGAAGCATTGACTCAGCTAACTTCAATTTACTTCAAAAATGAAGAGAAAATGCAAAAATGCACTTTTATATCACAAACAAAAGCACCAAGAACTTACAACTAATTAGTGACGCCCTGGAGCGGAACTTCGAAAACATCATCGTGGGCCAGTCAACTGATGCCCAAAGGACCTTCGATGATCTCCGCCAGCTCAGAGTTGACGTATTGGTGGTCGACTATGACCTGGCTCCTTTTGACGGCCTGGCTCTCTTAAGGCGGCTCAAGCAGGCCAACATCTTGCCCCGGGTGATCATGACGGCCAATACGCCGTCAGAATCCGTGATTACGGCTGCCTACCAGAACGGCTGCGATTTTTTTATCCACCACCAGCTCAATTCTGAAGAGATTGCCCATATTTCCAAAATCATCAGCACAACCCTGCAGCTTTTGAGCAACATGCGGGTGATTAGCGAGCTCTCCGGCAGCTTGAACAATCCATATGGCCGCCAGCAAACCACCCACCGCCAGCAGATCGACCATGTTACCGACACCCTGCGCTTTTTGGGCATTGCATCAGAAAAAGGCTATGATGACATCATGAAAATTATCCGCTTGATGGTCGACAAGGATATGAGCTTTGACCAGATTGACCTGGAAGAAAGCTTCGGCATCAGCAGCCGGGAGAAAAAGGTCATCTACCAGCGGATCCGCCGGACCCTGCACATCGGGATCGTCAACCTGGCCACCATGTGCATCGACTACCCGGACAACGAAATGCTGCTGGACTATGCCAACAACCTCTTTGAATACCAGAACATCCACGTGGAAATGCAGCACCAAAACGGCAAGGAGCTGGAGCGGGGGCAGATTTCCCTGCAGCACTTTTTTGACGGCCTCCTTCAGGAAAGCTACCGGGTCAAGCGGGACAGCAACAATGAGCTCTGGTAAGGAGCTTTCTGCTTGTAGTACAATTGGACAGTAAGGAAAGAACTTATCTCTTTTATATATAAAGAAAGGCACAACATGTTAGAAAAAGTTACCGTTGACCCAAGTTTTTGGGAACTCTTCCCTGACGCGCAAGTAAACATCATGCTCGTCAGCGGCATCGACAACCATGACACTGATGACAATTTGGCCTGCCGGCGCAAGCTGCTCAGAGAAGGCAGCGACAAGGCGGAAGACTTCCTGGGTGCTGCGGCTTTTGCCAAGAACCCAGTTGTTGCTGAATGGCGGCAAGCCTACCAGCAATTCAAAAAGAAGAAAGGCGTCCGGGCTTCCATCGAAGCGCTCTTGAAGCGGATCGACAAGGGCGAGGACTTGCACCCGATTTCACCATTGGTTGACGTCTACAATTCAGTTTCCCTGGCTCATGGTGTCCCAATCGGCATCGAAGACCAAGATAAATTGGCCGGCACCATGCACCTGGGCCAAGTTCACGAAGGCCTGCCCTTCCAGCCAGTCGGCGCTGACAAGGACGAACCGACCCTTGAAGGGGAAGTTGCCTGGTATGACGACCAAGGTGCCGTTTGCCGCTGCCTCAACTGGCGGGATGCCCAAAGAACCATGCTGGATGAAGATTCAACTAAGGGCGTAATCGTAATTGAATCAGTCAACGCTGACCAGGCGCAGCGAGCTAACGAAGCCATGAGCGACTTGGAAGAGCTTTTGGAAGAATTCTTCGGCATCAAGCCGGACAAGTCCGTCATCTTGACCAAGGACGCGCCAAGCGTGTACGTTGACTAAAAAACTATCAACAAGTTTTCCACAAGCAAAAAGTCTTACCCGTCATAGGTAAGACTTTTTTCGATTGACTAAAATATTTTACTTCTTTTCCTGGCTCCAGACCTTTTCTCCGCCAATCCAAGTCGACGCCGGCTTGACCTTGGCTAAGTCCTCTGCCTTTTGACTGAAGATGTCTCTTTCCAAGATAACAAAGTCGGCGTCCTTGCCCGGGGTCAAGATTCCGTTATTGACGAAGCCGCCCATCTTGGCCGCGTCTCTGGTATAAGCCAGGATGGCCCGGACTATTGGGATACCTTCATCTTCATTAATAAAACCGCCTGCTGCCGTGTGCCGGGTCACTGCCGCGTAGATTCCGTAAAAAGGACTGTCCGGTTCCGCCCATGGGGTGCATGGGGCATCAGAACTGAGGCTGAAAAGAATATTTTCTTTGTCTAAGCTCTTGATCCGGTAGGCCATTTTCAGCTGGTCCGCTGACAAAAACTGCCGGTAGGAATCTTCTTCGGCGAAGAAGAAGATCGGCTGGGTGGAAACAGCCAGTCCAATTTTTGCCCCCTTCAGCTCCTTGAGCATGGAGTCGGATAAAAGTGAAGCGTGCTCGATTCTGACTGACGGCTGACCTTCAAGCCAAGGATCCAGATCCTGGCAAACGTCGATCACCCGCTGAATGGCCGCGTCGCCCATGGCGTGAACCGCGACCTGCAGCTTATTTTCTCGGGCATAAGCAATAATTTCCCGCAAACGGTCCTCACTGGTTAATGCCACGCCCTTTTTGCCAGATGGGAAGGCATCCTTCATCAAGGCCGTTTCACCGGAAATACTGCCGTCCATGAAGACTTTGAGCCCGGCCACCCGCAGGCGGTCACTCTTTTCGATTTCCAAAGGACCAGCAACTTCATCAGCCACGTAATAGATAGCTGACTTAGGCTTAAAGCCCTGCTTGCAGGCATCTTGGTACAAGGAAAGCGTGGCGTAAGGGTGCAGCCGCCCCATCATTTCCCCGATGGCCACCAAGCCGTTTTCCAGGTAGTGGCTGGATGACTTGACCAGGTTGGCCACGTCATTTTCGTAAGACAAGGCAGATTTAGCCCGGATCAACAGCTGGCTGGCCGCGACTTCCCGCATGAAGCCAGTTGGCCGGCCGGAAGCGTCTTTTTCAATCTTCCTGCCCGCCGGGTCCGGCGTATGCTCATCAATTCCCGCTAATTCCAGAGCCCGGGAGTTGCCCACTGAAGAGTGGCAGTCAGACCGGTACAAGAAGATCGGCTGGGTAGTTGATACCTGGTCCAGGTCATCTCTGGTCGGGCTCCGGTGTTCAGCCAGCTTGCTTTCGTCAAAGCCCCAGCCCTCAATCCAGACGTCAGGCCCCTGGCCATATTCCGGAGTATGGCGGAGGGCTTCCTGCATTTCACTAATACTGTTAACCAAAGGCGGGGTGCAGGCTGCCCCATGCAAGGCGTCAGCAATATACTTGGGGTGGGTGTGGTTGTCGATCAAACCTGGCAGGACGGTTTGTCCCTGAAGATCAATGAGTTCACCCCGGCCTTTTTCCCCAATAGCCACGATCTTGCCGTCTTCAACCGTGATTGAATCAGTAAAGGCCGTCTCGTTTTCCCCGGTAAAAATTTTCCCGTTTACAAAAGTTCGGCAGTTCATCTTTTTCTCCTGTTTTCCTATTAATCCTAATTCTATATCTATTAAGCGTTTACAATTTTATTCTACTCAGAAAGCCGACAAATAACAGTAAAAATTAGGCAAATAGAAAAACAAAACAAGAAAACAAGAAAACAAAAAGAGCCAGACTTCCGTCTGACTCTTGATTCGCGCGGCAGCTTCCTATCCTCGCAGGCAGTTTCCCACCAACTACTTTCGGCGTTAAGAAGCTTAACTACTGTGTTCGGCATGGGAACAGGTGTATCCTTCTTGCCATTGCCACCGCACTCTTTGCTTGAGCTTGCACGCTCAAAACTGAATATCTTTTACCAAGTCAAAACCTCATTGCTTTGCTCTTTTGGTCAAGTCCTCGACTGATTAGTACCGGTCCGCTCCAAGCCTCACGGCTCTTCCACTCCCGGCCTATCTACCTCATCGTCTCTGAGGTGTCTTACTTTCTTGAAGAAATGGGAAATCTCATCTTGAGGGGGGCTTCGCACTTAGATGCTTTCAGCGCTTATCCCGTCCGCACATAGCTACCCAGCGATGCCTTTGGCAAGACAACTGGTACACCAGCGGTGCGTCCATCCCGGTCCTCTCGTACTAAGGACAGCTCCTCTCAAATTTCCTGCGCCCACGACGGATAGGGACCGAACTGTCTCACGACGTTCTGAACCCAGCTCGCGTGCCGCTTTAATGGGCGAACAGCCCAACCCTTGGGACCGACTTCAGCCCCAGGATGCGACGAGCCGACATCGAGGTGCCAAACCTCCCCGTCGATGTGAACTCTTGGGGGAGATAAGCCTGTTATCCCCAGGGTAGCTTTTATCCGTTGAGTGATGGCCCTTCCATGCGGTACCACCAGATCACTAAGCCCTACTTTCGTACCTGCTCGAGTTGTCTCTCTCGCAGTCAAGCTCCCTTTTACCTTTACACTCTGCGAATGATTTCCAACCATTCTGAGGGAACCTTTGGGCGCCTCCGTTACACTTTAGGAGGCGACCGCCCCAGTCAAACTGCCCGTCAAACACTGTCCTCGGCCTGGATCACAGGCCTGAGTTAGAGCATCCGTCAAGCAAGGGTAGTATCCCAACAGCGCCTCAGATAAGACTGGCGTCCTATCTTCTCCGGCTCCTACCTATCCTGTACATGCTTGACAGATACCCAATATTAAACTGCAGTAAAGCTCCATGGGGTCTTTCCGTCCTGTCGCGGGTAACCCGCATCTTCACGGGTATTATAATTTCACCGAGTCTCTCGTTGAGACAGTGCCCAAATCATTACACCTTTCGTGCAGGTCGGAACTTACCCGACAAGGAATTTCGCTACCTTAGGACCGTTATAGTTACGGCCGCCGTTTACTGGGGCTTCAATTCAAACCTTCGCTTGCGCTAAGCTCTCCTCTTAACCTTCCAGCACCGGGCAGGTGTCAGCACCTATACTTCATCTTACGATTTTGCAGATGCCTGTGTTTTTGATAAACAGTTGCTTGGGCCTTTTCACTGCGGCTGATCTTGCGACCAGCGCCCCTTCTCCCGAAGTTACGGGGCCATTTTGCCGAGTTCCTTAACGAGAGTTCTCTCGCTCACCTGAGGATACTCTCCTCGACTACCTGTGTCGGTTTGCGGTACGGGTGCACCGTTTCTGGCTAGAAGCTTTTCTCGGCAGTGTGACGTCGCAACCTTCGCTACTTTAATTTCGCTCCTCATCACGCCTTGTCCTTATGAAAGCAAGCATTTGACTCGCTCTCAGACTTGACGCTTGAACGTGGTATCCAGCACCACGCGCTGCTAGCCTCCTGCGTCCCTCCATCGCTCATAACGATTCGGTGCAGTACAGGAATTTCAACCTGTTGTCCATCGACTACGCCTCTCGGCCTCGCCTTAGGTCCCGACTTACCCTGGGCGGACGAGCCTGCCCCAGGAAACCTTAGTCTTGCGGCGGACAGGATTCTCACCTGTCTTTCGTTACTCATACCGGCATTCTCACTTCTAGAAGCTCCACATGTCTTCTCAGTCATGCTTCACCGCCGCTAGAACGCTCTCCTACCACGTGCATAAATGCACATCCACAGTTTCGGTATCATGCTTAGCCCCGGTAAATTTTCGGCGCGGCGTCACTCGACTAGTGAGCTATTACGCACTCTTTGAATGATGGCTGCTTCTGAGCCAACGTCCTAGTTGTCTGCGCAACTCCACATCCTTTTCCACTTAGCATGAATTTTGGGACCTTAACTGGTGATCTGGGCTGTTTCCCTTTCGACTACGGATCTTATCACTCGCAGTCTGACTCCCGCACATAAATGTCTGGAATTCGTAGTTTATCTGAATTCAGTAACCCTTGACGGGCCCCTAGTCCAAACAGAGCTCTACCTCCAGCATCCTCTTTGCGAGGCTAGCCCTAAAGCTATTTCGGAGAGAACCAGCTATCTCCAAGTTCGTTTGGAATTTCACCGCTACCCACAACTCATCCCCGCAATTTTCAACTTACGTGGGTTCGGTCCTCCAGCGCGTTTTACCGCGCCTTCAACCTGGTCATGGGTAGGTCACTTGGTTTCGGGTCTGCGTCAGCCAACTGCTCGCCCTCTTCAGACTCGCTTTCGCTGCGGCTCCGTCTTTTCTGACTTAACCTTGCTGACTAACGCAACTCGCCGGTTCATTCTACAAAAGGCACGCCATTACCCGTTAACGGGCTCTGACTACTTGTAGGCACACGGTTTCAGGTTCTCTTTCACTCCCCTCCCGGGGTTCTTTTCACCTTTCCCTCACGGTACTGGTTCACTATCGGTCACTGGTTAGTATTTAGCCTTGCGAGATGGTCCTCGCGGATTCAAACGGGATTTCACGTGTCCCGCCCTACTCAGGATACTGATAGGCCTTCTTTGGATTTCGCTTACGGGGCTCTCACCCTCTCTGGCGCGTTTTCCCAAACGCTTCTGCTATCCTCTGAAGTGCCATGTCTCAGTCCTACAACCCCGGCAGATAAATCTGCCGGTTTGGGCTCTTTCCTGTTCGCTCGCCGCTACTTGGGAAATCGATATTTCTTTCTCTTCCTGCAGCTACTTAGATGTTTCAGTTCGCTGCGTATTCCTTCCTTAAGCTATGTATTCACTTAAGGATAGCATGTCTGCACATGCTGGGTTCCCCCATTCGGAGACCTCCGGATCAAAGCCTACTTACGGCTCCCCGAAGACTTTCGCGGTTAGTCGCGTCCTTCATCGGCTTCCAGTGCCAAGGCATTCACCGTGCGCCCTTCTTCACTTGACCTTGCAAGTTTGTTCTTTCGAACTCTCTCGGTCGCTTTGCAATGTTTTCATTGATCTCAATGATTCTCGGTTTTTTCTTGGAATTAAGATATTCAGTTTTCAACGTACAAGTGAGAGCTGATACTCTCAAAACTGAACAAAGTTTCTTTTGCAGTGTGCTTCCGTAACTGATGGACTTCTCTTAGCATTTCTGCTCTCCATCCACCGTTTTCCTTAGAAAGGAGGTGATCCAGCCGCAGGTTCTCCTACGGCTACCTTGTTACGACTTCACCCCAGTCATCTGCCCTGCCTTAGGCGGCTGACTCCTATAAAGGTTATCCCACCGACTTTGGGCATTGCAGACTTCCATGGTGTGACGGGCGGTGTGTACAAGGCCCGGGAACGTATTCACCGCGGCGTGCTGATCCGCGATTACTAGCGATTCCAGCTTCGTGCAGGCGAGTTGCAGCCTGCAGTCCGAACTGAGAACAGCTTTAAGAGATCCGCTTACCCTCGCGGGTTCGCTTCTCGTTGTACTGCCCATTGTAGCACGTGTGTAGCCCAGGTCATAAGGGGCATGATGACTTGACGTCATCCCCACCTTCCTCCGGTTTGTCACCGGCAGTCTCTTTAGAGTGCCCAACTTAATGATGGCAACTAAAGACAAGGGTTGCGCTCGTTGCGGGACTTAACCCAACATCTCACGACACGAGCTGACGACAGCCATGCACCACCTGTCTCTGCGTCCCCGAAGGGAACCACCTATCTCTAGGTGTAGCGCAGGATGTCAAGACCTGGTAAGGTTCTTCGCGTTGCTTCGAATTAAACCACATGCTCCACCGCTTGTGCGGGCCCCCGTCAATTCCTTTGAGTTTCAACCTTGCGGTCGTACTCCCCAGGCGGAGCGCTTAATGCGTTTGCTGCGGCACTGAGGACCGGAAAGTCCCCAACACCTAGCGCTCATCGTTTACGGCATGGACTACCAGGGTATCTAATCCTGTTCGCTACCCATGCTTTCGAGCCTCAGCGTCAGTTGCAGACCAGAGAGCCGCCTTCGCCACTGGTGTTCTTCCATATATCTACGCA
>SKER01000873.1_pt1 | contig 29768 bp, 24 predicted proteins | sample 4826961 | NCBI WGS metagenome assembly SKER01 (sample SAMN11008804, study PRJNA524170) | human gut metagenome | biome: Human fecal sample; material: Feces; isolation source: fecal sample from pouch patient p47 | host: Homo sapiens | place: Israel: Tel-Aviv | collected 2016-11-16 | reverse complement strand
AATATGGCGGACTATTCTTGGTTTGAGAACTATAAAATTAGCCGATTGCGCAAACCGATTGAAACCGTCTTTTCGAGCTTAGAACAGTTTGGCATTGAGAATTTACGCTGTCGAAACCTTCGGGCATGACAGTTTAGAGTAGAAGCTATTTTACTCATCTATTCACTCATGCTGGAAAATAGTCAAAATGAATTTGGGCTGAGTTTGAAATATTCTAAGGCTTATGCCTGATTAACTAACACAACGGGTATATCTTTTATCATTTTATACTATACTCCTTCTTTGATAATATTTTGTGAAATAAGGATTGCAATAACTGTCGATACAACTGCGCTAATGCCTATAGCAGTAAATGATAGATTTTCTAACAGCACACCTCCTAAAGCTGAACCTAGTGTCAACCCCAAGTATAGGAATGAGCTATTTAGTGATGTCATAGTTGCTCTACTTTCTGGAAGAATTGTTGCGTTAAATGTTGTTAACTGCGGTGCACCAACACCTTGAGCAAAGGCTAACACAGCTAAGACAATGACAAATAAAATTAAACTAATACCCTTAACGCCTAAAACAAGATAGGCAAGGCAACTAATGATCCCAGAGAAAAGAATAACCTTTTTCATTCCAAAGCTACTACCAATCCAGCCACCACTAAAACTGCTAATAAAATTGCTAAGACCATAAATCATGAAAACTAATCCAATAGCCCCAACTGACAAATGAAAACTTTGACCAATATAAGTTCCTAAATAGGTATAAATGGCATAGAAACCATACATCCAAAATAGCATTGTTAGTAATCCCAGAGAAGCTCTCGGATTTTTAATAACATTGATGTAGTGGCTTAAGGGATTAGTTATGATAGCATTGTGATTTTTAACATCTTTTTCAACAAATAAAATAATTAAAATCCATGAAATTGCTGCAAAAATTGATGAGCCAAAGAATGTCCAATTCCAGTTCCACAAATTAGCAATAAAAGAACCTGCTGGAACACCGACTGCAATTGAAAGGGACAAGGCTGACATCACTATTCCCATGATTTTTCCAATAACTTCTTTATCAAAATTATTCCCAATATAAGCATATACATTTGGAGTGAACATAGCAGCACCAAGTCCAGCCAATGCTCTAAAAATATAAAAAGAAGTTAAATTGGTAGCTGTTCCGCAGAGGAAAGTTGCAATTGTAAACAAAAGGAGCCCTGTCACAATCATCATCTTTCGGGGCAATCTTTCTGAAAAAGGTGCAATAATAGGTGCACCGACAGCATAAAAGATAGCATACACAGTGACTCCAAAACCAACATTAGCCACCTTAGTAGAAAAAGCAGTCGCAATTGTAGGTAGAAGGGACGAAATAATAAATGAATCTAGCCCTACAATGAATACTGCAATAAAAAAGCCAACAACTGTCAATCTTTTTGACAAACTTAAATTAGACATTACTTTTACCTCACAATAAATATTAGCTTATTTCGATATTTTCATATTACAATGAATATCGAAATAATATTGTTAAATTTTAGCATTAAAAGTACTATTTTAATGCTTTTTATCACTATTCTTTTACAAGAGTTTCCAGAAAACCAGGTAAATACTTTTCAAAAGTTTCTTTTCTTAGAGTGATATACCTATTTTGTCCTTCTCGCCTTGTGCATGTTAATCCAGCTTCTCTTAATGTTTTTAAGTGGTATGAAATAGTTGAGTTCCCAATTTCCATGCCTTCACTTATCTGACCACACCCCATTTCTTCGTTTTTCAAGTACAATGTACGAATAATTTCTAATCGCACTTGATCTGCTAGAGCTTTTAAAATTTTTACTCTTATTTCATCGTCAAACATAATACACCTCACTTTCTTACACTAGATTATATCACTATTAAATCAAGTTTACCAGAACTATTTTGATTTTTATTGAAATATCGAAATAATCAAAATTGGCCTAAGTTCTCAAAGTAAGTTCAAGTTAATGTTCAAAACTAGAAATTTGTCTGAGACAGAGAAATAAGGTAGAACTTTCTTTGGGACAAGTTGGTATCTGACTATGAAAAACAAACACTTAACTCTCTCAGATAGAACTGATATTCAAATGGGAATTGAACAACACCTGCCTTTTTGTGACATCGCAGCTAAGCTTAAAAAGGACCCTTCAACCATCTCTAAAGAGGTTCGCAGAAATCTTTTCATCAAAGAAATGTCTGTCCAGTCTAACTGTGATACCTGCCCACTACTCAAGAAAGCTCCCTATGTCTGTAATGCCTGCCCTAAAAAGAGAAAGGATTGCGGCTACAACAAGCAATTCTATTACGCTAAGAAGGCTCAGGCCAACTATGAAGCCACGCTGTCTGAAAGTCGTTCTGGGGTCGCACTAAATAAAGAGACTTTCTACCACATGGATAAGGTCGTATCTTCAGCTATTAAGAACGGACAACACCTTAACCACATCATCGCCTCAAACGACCTATCAGTCTCTAGAGCTAGTATTTACCGCTACTTAGAGAAAGGCTACCTCTCTGCCAAGTCTATTGACTTCCCACGTGTCGTCAAATTCAGAAAGCGTCGTACAAGAGAACTACCACCTATTCCTAAGAAAGTGAAGCAAGGGCGCTCCTACAACGATTTTAAAAAGTATCTCTCCAACCAAGGCTTATCCTTTTGGCTGGAAATGGATACTGTCATTGGCCAAATTGGTGGGAAGGTACTCCTCACCTTCACTGTCTCTTTTTGTAACTTCCTTTTTGCTAGGCTCTTGGATAATAAATCTGCTCTAGAAGTCGTCAAGCACCTCTACGCTATCAAGAATGCCTTCTTCGAAGCAGGTTTTGACTTCTTTGAAGTCTTCCCTGTCATTTTGACGGATAACGCAGGAGAGTTCGCCAGAGTGGATGACATTGAAATGGATGTCAGAGGAGAACTAAAACTCTTCTTCTGTGAGCCTAATCGCTCTGACCAGAAAACTAGGATTGAAAAGAATCACACCCTCATTAGAGATATTCTGCCTAAGGGGAGCTCTTTTGATGACTTGACACAGGAAGACATCAATCGTATCTGTTCTCATATCAACAGCGTAAAGAGACACTCTTTGAATGGGAAATCGGCCTATGAGCTCTTCGCCTTCACCTTTGGGGAAGAAATCCCTGCTTTGCTGGGAATTTCCAAAATTGACCCTGAAGATGTCCGTCAATCTCCTAAACTATTAGACAAGTAATTTAAGCCCTAAAAATAATTAACACCATCTAAAATCTAGAAAGGAACTTGTCCCATCCGAAATTCCAGTAAACTAGAACTTACTTTGAGACGTCTCAGAGCCAGGTGCTTTCGTGTACCCTTTTTAGAGCTTTTTTCTGCTTAGGAAATGTGAAATAACGCCTCCAAATAAAAAAACAGAACTTAGTCTGAGACTGAATTCTGTTGATTTAACGCTATTTTCTCAGACTTAATTCCAGTTTTAAGACACCTAGAACTTAGTCTGAGAATTTAGCAAAAAATCAAGGGCAACTAGGTTTGTCGCTATGGCGACTAACCTATACCACTTACTAGGTCTGCTCAAGCGCTATTATCGACCGCTTGAGCCTCCCGTCGTCAAGGGACCAAGCCAGTCTATCCTTTTCATCAAGACTGGCTAGGAAAGCCACCAAGATAAGGCTTCAGGCTATGCTTTGAAATTCGGTAGGGGTCTTGCGGTTCTCCTTGCTTGGTCATTAGATGCTCTTGTATAAAGAAAACCTCCACAAGGTTGATTTTTTCTGTGGAGGTGAGTTGAATTTTTTATTTTAGCCTAGGAAGCGTTGTAGGAATTCCTTGGTGCGGGCTTCTTGGGGATTTTCAAAGATTTGTTGGGGCGTGCCTTGCTCGGCGATGACACCCTTGTCCATGAAGATGACCCGATCAGAAACTTCTTTGGCGAATTCCATTTCGTGAGTTACAATCAGCATGGTCAGACCAGATTTGGCTAGGTCTTGCATGGTTTTGAGAACTTCACCGACCATCTCAGGGTCTAAGGCTGAGGTCGGTTCGTCAAAAAGGATAGCTTCTGGATTGACTGACAGGGCGCGTGCGATGGCCACCCTTTGCTTTTGTCCCCCTGAGAGCTGGGCTGGTTTGGCCTTCCAGTATTGCTCGCTCATGCCGACCTTTTCTAGGTTGGCATGAGCAATCTTGGTGGCTTCGGCCTTATCACGCTTGAGAACGGTTGTCTGAGGGACAATAGCATTGTCTAAGACATTGAGGTTGGCAAAGAGGTTGAAGGATTGGAAAACCATGCCCAGTCTTTCGCGGTAGGTGGTCAGGTCGTAACCTTTTTCCAAGACGTTTTGGCCATGATAGAGAATTTGTCCTTCGGTTGGGTCTTCTAAAAGGTTGATAGACCGCAGGAAAGTTGATTTCCCTGAACCTGAGCTCCCAATGATGGAAATAACTTCTCCCTTATTGACGCTGAGAGAGATGTCCTTGAGGACTTCATTTTGTCCATAGGATTTTTTTAAATGCTTGATTTCTAAAATTGGATCTGCCATTAGTGGGTACCTCCTTGGGTGTAATTATCTTGGTCCAGACGGCGTTCCAGGTAACGCAGGATACGGGTTACTGTGAAGGTCAGGATAAAGTAGATAACAGCGATGATGAGGAAGGTTTGGAAATACTTGTAGGTCTGGGTAGCCACGGTATTACCAGAGAAGTAGAGCTCGACAACGGAGATAACATTTAGGACGGAGGTATCCTTGATGTTGATGACGAATTCGTTCCCTGTAGCTGGTAAGATATTTCTCACTACCTGAGGCAGGACAACCTTGCGCATGGTTTGTCCGTGGCTGAATCCGAGGGCGGTGGCCGCTTCAAATTGTCCCTTGTCAACAGCGTAGATACCGCCACGAACGATTTCACTCATGTAGGCACCTGTATTGATGGAAACAATGAAGATAGCGGCCCAGGTCCGGTCCAGATTGACTCCGAAGGCTTGGGCAGTCCCATAGTAGATAACCATGGCTTGAACAATCATTGGGGTACCGCGGAAGATTTCAATATAGACATTGAGAATCCAGCCGAAGACCTTTTGCAGGAGGGCTAGCGCCTTGTTGCCTGCTTGTGGCGCTGTTCGGTAGACACCGATTAAGAGGCCAATGACCAAGCCGACCAAGGTACCGACAATCGAAATGAGGAGGGTAATTCCAGTTCCACGCAAGAATTGGTGCCAGTTGTTTTTGAGAATGGTCCAGGCTTGACCGAGGAAGCCGGTTTCTTTCTTGCTGTTAGACGGCTGCTGGGTAATCATCTTATCCATGAGCTTGAGCCGCTCTTTTTCTGGAATGGTCGCCAGGATTTGATTGACCTTTTCTTGGGTTGCCGTGTCATCCTTGCGCAGACCAACAGAAAGGGCGGTGTCTGAAGGATTGGTTTTGAAGCCCTCTTTGAGGGAAACCATCTTGAAATCCTTGCTAGAAGCCATAGCTGTCTTGGCTTCTGGCCTTTCAGAAACATAGGCATCGATAACGCCTGACGAGAGGGCCTGCCGCATTTGCGAGAAGTCTCCCATGGCCGTTTGTTTTTTGACCCCTGACATTTGGTCAATCAGACCGTAGAGATAAACCCCTTGCTGGGCAGTGACCTTAGCTCCCTTGAAGTCAGAGAGTTTGGTCGCACTGGCATACTTACTATCAGACTTAACAACAAGGACAGGCTCACTGGTATAGTAGCTATTAGAAAAGTTAATTTCTTTCTTGCGCTCTTCGGTTGGGCTCATCCCAGCGATAATGAGGTCAATTTTCTTGGAAGTCAAGGCAGGTAGGAGGCCATCCCATTTGGTCTTGACCACCAGAAGCTTCTTGCCCATGCCCTTGGCAATTTTTTTACCAATTTGGACATCGTAGCCATTGGCGTATTGCTGGCTACCTTCAATAGGGACGGCCCCGTTGGAGTCGTCATTTTGAGTCCAGTTGAAAGGGGCGTAGGCGGCTTCCATCCCGACACGCAGGTACTCATCAGCCTTGGCTGTAGACAGTCCTCCAAAGAGGATGGCCAGAGCTAAAATCAGACTGAAACTTATTTTTTTAATGTGATTCATCTCTTACTCCTATGAATAGCTTGAAACATAAATCGAGGCATAAATATACATACTACCCTATTTTACAGGAAATAAGGGAGTATTTCAATGGGAGGTGCTTGGTTTTTTCAGCCATGCTAGGTGCCCAGTTTTTCGCCTTAAAAAATACTTTATAGGCCCAAGGCTGGGCTGCTTTGCCGTACCTTCTGAGGAAAGCGAAGCTTTCCCTATTTCCAACCTCAAAAGGTCTCCCAGACCTTTTGAGCTATCTGCAGTTCGTGCGACGCAGAGCAAAGTTGGTCGATTTCACCAACTTTGCGAGGTTAGTAAGGGAGCAAGGCAATCGTTATGGAGATTGCCGTTTGGGAGTAAGACAGAAGGGCTTTGACAGATGTCAAAACCTTTGTCGTCTTACCCCAGCAAGGGTGACTAGCTGTCTGCTGTGCCACATCTGGCGCAAAGATAGCAGACACCTACTGCGGAGCTGAGCAAAAAGTCCTGAATTAACAAAATCGCATGAAATCTTTCGTTTAAAAACGCTGATTTCATGCGATTTCTTGTTTTTAAAATCTGAGAAAATTAGTGAGATTTTGAGTTTTTGCCCAGCTCCATTGCTCCTTGCCTTGGCTATTTTTGATTTTTATTGAGTATTATTGAGACTTGTATTGCCCTGGGCAAGGAAAAATTGGGTGGGCTCTGTCTGGGCCAAGCTGGGCAGAAGCAAACTAGTACTTGCCATTTGTCCTACTAGCAAGGATGGGGACCCTCGACTTGCTAGAGAACGTGACTCAGGGGCTATTTTTATACGAATTCTACTTAAAAAAGGCTAAAAAGTGTGGTAGAATAAGGGAAATTGTCAAGAGGAAAGGAGATACTTAATCTGATGACAAAGAAATTTCTACTGGCTATAGCCTTGTTTCTGTCGCTCTTGGTCTTGGCTCCTAAGACTTATGCAGACGAGGTTGACTATAAAATCAGCCGTTATGACGGCCTCTTGGAAATTCAGAAGGATAATACAGCAACCTTTACGCAAACGATAACCTATGATTTTGACTCTAGTTACAATGGTCAATATGTCAGCTTAGGTCATGCTGGCCAGATGCCTAGGGAGTTTTCAATTGATGAAAAGCAGGTAGGGGCTGAAGTCACCAAAAACAATGGTTCGACCTTTAGTCCAAAGACTAGCTTAGAAAAGATAAACGATGGTTATCGTCTTAAAATTTACAATGGTGGTCAGGATGGGGATCGTGTCAAGGTCAAGGTGACCTGGCATCTCAAGCATCTCCTGCACCTCCACCAGGATATTGCTGAACTGAACTGGAAACCTATCACCGACTGGGATGTTCCCCTACACCATGTCAGTTTTCAGGTGAAGGCTCCTCAAACTAAGCAGACAGATCTTTTTGCCCATCTAGGGTATTTACAGCCTAAGCCAACCATTTCTAAAGACGAAGTTGGCTATAAGGTTAGCGCCGATTATATCGGTCAGGGTCAGCCTTTTGAGTTGCATGCTTATTGGGATGTGGCTGGTTTTACAGGAGCTAAGGATGACCAGAAGAAGGCTTTGGCTAGCTTCCAAGCTACTGAAGTTAGGATTAAGCAAAAGACTAAGGACTATCAAAAGGTTTTCTATTTTATCATTCCGCTTTCTCTGACCCTTTTGCTCCTCCTTGGCCTCCTAATTTTTACCTATTATAAGTGGTCAATTCGTCCTAAAAAAAGTGGTTTAAAGTGGCTCTATGAAGCACCAGATGATTGGTCACCCCAGCTGGTTGCCTCAGTCGTCTATAGTACGGATTGGTCTGAGGTAAATCCTACTATTACGGGTAGTAGGGGAAGGCTGAAATTTGAAAATATGGTACAAGCCAGTCTGCTGGATTTAATTGATCGTGGCAATTTGGAGGTTGAGTACTTTGAAGGTGAGCCATGGCTTCGCCATGTCCATTCTGAACATTTATCATCTGCTGAACGAACTTTCTTAGAAATGGCTATGGGAGCTCATATAGATGATAAACTGGCGATGGCTGATTTATTCCCTGCTTATCGAGTTGATAAAAAAATTAGTGTCAAAAATGGCTATAGTGTTGAAGAGGTCAATCGCTATGGTCGTCGAATGACTTCTACCTTCAAAAGAGATTTAGCGGAATTGACCCGAGCTGTAGTAGAGGATAAGGAGGCCTTAGGCCTAGATGACTACTATAGGCCCTTAAGCTCTGGTGAAAATGGGCGACGCTCTCTAAGTTTCATCCTTCTATCTTTAGCCATGTTTAGCTCCTTTGTTTCTCTTGTTTATGCTGGAAGTACAGGCTTATTGACTAGCTTAAATTGGCTTATGATTTTGGGGTATCTTGCTCTGTTTCTACTGTCCCTTGCCTTTATAATTGCCTTCTCTCTAGTTAGTTGGTTTGATAAGCAGGATGGAACTCCACGAAAAGAAGTAGAAAGTGATTATCAGGCTTGGCAGGCCTTCCATCGGATGATTAAGGACATCAAACGCTTTGACAAGGCTCAGTTAGAGTCCATTGTCGTTTGGAATCGAATCCTCGTTTACGCAACGCTTTTTGGCTATGCTAAGCAGGTTGAAAAGGTGCTTAGACTCTACGATATTGAGCTTCCTCATCAAGTTAATCAATATTTAAACGGCAACCTTTTCCCCTATCTCTACCTTTCCTCCCACAACTTTGCTAACTTTGGCCATCAGGCCCAAGCTGCTCAGAGTTTTCACGTTTCCTCTGGAGGCGGTTTCTCTGGTGGTGGCTTCTCCGGTGGCGGAGGAGGCGGTGGGGGCGGAGCCTTCTAACCATCCATACACTACAGGACCTTTGAATTATAGAGTCGGCCCCAGTGGCTGGCTCTTTTTGGTAACTAGCCAATGCTCCTCAAAGAGAGACTCACAAAATCTATTGGCAAAAGTAATACTCTTCGAAAATCAAAATTTTCCGTCGTTAACTCACCTTGCCGTACCCCAGTACTGCCTTCGGTTCGTTGCCTCGGCTAATTTCGATTTTCATTGAGTATAAGCCCCTTTCCCCCAGCGATTTTCTCTTCAAGAGCCATTTTAAAAGCTTCTGTTTTTTGCTATAATGAGGCTAATTGATTTTTAAAACAGGAGATATTATGCTAGTCATCGAATTGATTAAGGCCGTTTTTCTGGGGATTGTCGAGGGAATTACCGAATGGTTACCCATTTCTAGTACGGGTCACCTGATTCTGGTCCAGGAATTTGTCAAGCTCAACCAAGGTCATGCCTTCAATGAGCTCTTCAACATCGTTATCCAGCTGGGAGCTATCTTGGCCGTTATGGTTATCTATTTTGAACGCCTCAATCCCTTCCAAAAGGGCAAGACGGCCAAGGAGGTTCGCCTGACCTGGCAGCTCTGGATGAAGGTAGTGATTGCCTGCATTCCTTCCGCTATTATAGGGCTACTCCTAGATGATTGGATGGATGCCCATTTTAGCAATTTTACCAGCGTGGCAACCATGCTTATTGTTTATGGGATTGCCTTTATCTGGATTGAGCATCGCAACCGCAATGTGGAGCCCCAGGTGACTGATTTAGCTCGAATGCATTACAAGACGGCCCTCTATATCGGGCTTTTCCAGGTTCTCAGTATTATTCCTGGGACCAGTCGGTCTGGGGCGACGATTTTAGGGGCCATTCTGGTTGGTACCAGTCGGAGTGTAGCAGCGGATTTCACCTTCTTCCTAGGGATTCCCACTATGTTTGGCTATAGCGGCCTCAAGTTTGTCAAGTTTCTCCTAGAGGGCCATCACTTGAATTTTGCCCAGTGGCTGGTACTTCTGGTGGCTTCCATGGTGGCCTTTGCGGTCAGCATGGTCGTGATTAAGTTCTTGACCAACTTTGTCAAGAAGCACGATTTTACAGTATTTGGTTGGTATCGCATTGTTCTAGGGATTGTCCTACTTCTTTACGCAGCGGCAAGGGTCTTGCTGGCCTAAAGCATAAGTTAAAGACTGGAAGGAAACTTTTGGTCTTTTTGTTTTATACGTAATCTTCCAAGATTACATGTTCTTGTGGGTGAGGGCAAAGCCATCATGGCTGTCTGTCCCAGGTGAAAGGAATTGACTTGTGTAATTGGCTTGGAAAGCCTAATCTAAATCGTTATTGTTATTGTTCAACCCTCTTGTTTCGTTGAACTTTTGGGCCTTTTCTTGTATAATGTAGTAACTACTCGTGCGAGGTAAAAAAGATGGAAATGAAACAGATAAATGAGTCAACCCTCAAGATTTCCGTAAGTCTTGAAGATTTGGACTCATACGGCATGGAACTAAAAGATTTCCTCATGCCTCAAGAAAAGACAGAAGAATTTTTCTATACGATTTTGGATGAATTGGATATTCCTGATAGCTTCAAATCAACAGGGATGCTGAGCTTTCGAGTGACTCCCCGCAAGGATCGGGTTGATGTCTTTGTGACTAAGTCTGAGCTCGGGGACAATTTGGATTTTGAGCAGCTGGCTCAAGATATGGGCGACCTGTCAGAAATGAATCCTGAGGATTTCTTCAAAAATCTGGAAAAGAATATGATGGCTCATGGCGATACAGAAGCCCATGAGAAATTGAAAAATTTGGAAGCCATGCTAGATGATGCCATCAGTGAATTTGCTCCTAATGACCAGCCAGATACAGCCAGCTCAGAAGATGACACAGACAGTCAGTCTTTTAAATTTAAGGAAGAAGACCTGATTCCTGTGACCAGCTATACCCACTATGTAGCGGATTTTCCGGATTTGCGCTCGGCAATTGTAGCTGCTAAGGCTTTAGCGGTGCCAACAGAAGCCTCGGAGCTTTTTAAATCTGAAGAAGGTTACCATATGGCGGTGCTCTTTAATATTGAAGATGAGGACAAGCTCAGAGCTAAGCAACTGCAGGCTCATCTCTTAGAATATGGGGACCCTGCTAAGCATACGAGGGCCTATCTCTTGGAGCATGCCGTTAAACTGTTAGATCATACAGCGCTGAAGCAGTTGGGACGGATAGATTTGGTGTAGGGAATGATTAGTCAGTTTCGCTTACAATATATTCTCGTCTTGATTGGGGTCTTTCTGATTCCTTTAGTTCTGACACCCTTGGTGCGCTTTCTTGCCTTTCGGATTGGAGCAGTTGATAATCCTAATGCTAGGCGGGTTAATAAGGTTCCCATGCCTTCAAGTGGGGGCCTAGGAATCTTAATTGCCTTTTTAGTGGGAACGCTGATTTTGATGCCCATCATCACAGAGAAAAATCATTATTTCATGTCCTACTTTGACTATATTCTGCCTGTAGCTATGGGCGGTTTAATTGTCTCCATGACGGGCTTTGTTGATGATGTTATAGATCTTAAACCGAGAACCAAAATGCTGGGGATTATCCTTGGGGCTATAGTGGTTTGGGCCTTTACCGACTATCGTTTTGATAGTTTCAAGATTCCCTTTGGGGGTCCCATGCTTTATTTTGGGCCGGTTCTGAGTTTCTTTCTCACGGTCCTCTGGATTGTCGCTATCACCAACGCCATCAATCTCATTGATGGTCTGGATGGTTTAGTCTGTGGTGTTTCTCTCATCAGTTTGACCACCATGGGCTTGATTTCCTATTTCTTCCTTTTTGATAGTAACATCTATACCACGCTGACCATCTTTCTCTTAATTGCTGCTATTGTTGGCTTCTTTCCTTATAATTACAATCCCGCCATTATTTATTTGGGAGATACCGGAGCCCTCTTCATTGGCTTTATGATTGGGGTGCTGTCTCTTCAAGGGTTGAAAAATTCAACGGCGGTAGCGGTTATTACACCGGTTATTATTCTGGGGGTGCCTATTTTGGACACCTTTGTGGCCATTATTCGTCGGAAATTATCTGGTCGCCCTGCCACCGAGGCTGACAAGATGCACCTGCACCACCGTCTCTTGGCTATGGGCTTCACCCATCGGGGAGCTGTCTTGGTGGTCTATGGAATCGCCATGGTTTTCTCTTTGACCTCCCTGCTTTTAAATGTTTCCAGTCGTCTGGGGGGTGTCCTCCTCATGATTGGTCTCCTCTTTACGGCAGAAGTCCTGATTGAAGGCCTGCAGATTTGGGGCGTGGGCCGAACCCCCCTCTTTGATTGCCTTAAATTTATTGGGAATAGTTCCTATCGCCAGGCTGTTCTGGAGAGGTGGAAGCAAAAGCGTAAAAAGTAGTTCAAATCCGTTCCTAGTGGGCGGATTTTTGTTATAATGAGAGGGTATTGAGCCACAAGGATTGAGCGTGAAAGGCTTGGTATGCCTTCAAAGCTAGACTTTGGAAATCTGAGTTTTATACTCAATGAAAATCGAAATTAGCCGAGGAAGGGAGCAATGACATCAAGTCACTAAAGTAACTGATGTCGCAGTAGGTGTCTGCTATCTTTGCGCCACTTTGTGGCACAGCAGACAGCTAGTCACCCTTGCTGGGGTAGTAAGACAGTCCGGTGAACTGTCTTAGCCGACACTTTAAAATTAAAAGGTGTGAGGTGACGAAGGTTTTGACATCTGTCAAAGCCCTTCTGTCTTACTCCCAAACGGCAATCTCCATAGCGATTGCCTAGATCTCTTACTAACCTCACAAAGTTGGTGAAATCGACCAATTTTGCTCCGCATCGCACGAACTGAAGACAGCTCAAGATGTCTGGGAGACCTTTTGTGGTTGGAGATGCAGAAAGCCTCGCTTTCCTCAGTAAGTATGGCAAAGTGAGTTAACGATGCGACACGAGGTAGAAACTGTCGTTGCCACAGTTTCCACAGAGTTAGCCAGGGGTATAGAAAACTACAATCGTAGTTTTCGTAGTCACTCTAATGAGAAATCATAGAGTGACTTTATCCGTGGGATAGTTTTGATTTTCGAAGAGTATTAGCTGTCTTGGTTTGAGGATGCTGATGGCCCTCTGTAGAGCTGTCGGGATTTGTTTTTTCTTGTGGCCCTTAAGATTGTTAGTGAGCTTCTTTTTGAAGCTGTTTTTATAGATGGAGGAGGAATAATTTGTCTGTACTCGAAATTAAAGATTTGCACGTGTCTATTGAGGGCAAGGAAATTCTCAAGGGTTTAAATTTAACCCTTAAAACAGGTGAGGTTGCGGCCATCATGGGTCCTAATGGGACTGGGAAATCGACCCTGTCTGCAGCCATCATGGGCAATCCCAACTATGAGGTGACTCAGGGGCAAATCCTCTTTGATGGTCAAGACGTCCTTGAGTTGGCGACCGATGAACGGGCTCGCTTGGGACTTTTCCTGGCCATGCAATATCCTGCCGAAATTCCAGGAATTACCAATGCCGAGTTTATCCGTGCAGCTATGAATGCTGGGAGGGAAGACGATGAGAAGGTTTCGATTCGCCAGTTCATTACGAAGCTGGATGAAAAAATGGAACTTTTAGGAATGAAGGAAGAGATGGCAGAGCGCTACCTCAATGAAGGTTTCTCCGGTGGTGAGAAGAAGCGCAATGAAATTCTTCAGCTCCTCATGTTGGAGCCCAAGTTTGCCCTTCTTGACGAAATTGACTCAGGTCTTGACATTGATGCCCTCAAGGTCGTGTCCAAGGGGGTTAATGCCATGCGGGGTGAGGGCTTCGGTGCCATGATTATCACCCACTACCAACGCCTGCTCAACTATATCAAACCTGATGTGGTTCATATTATGATGGATGGTCGCATTGTCATGACAGGAGATGCCCAATTGGCAGCCCGTCTGGAAAAAGAAGGTTATGCTCAGCTGGCTGAAGAACTGGGCATTGACTATCAAGAAGAAGTCTAATGATGGCAAGGGTGAAAAGCAGGGCAAGTATGCGAGCGGTGAGAGAAGACCGACTTTTGGTTCTGCTTTTTCCAAACTTGAAGCCTAATAACTATTACTCAAAATAGTTGACTAGAAATGGAGTAAACATCATTATGACAAAAGAAGCAATTATAAATTTTTCTCAGCTCAAGGCTGAACCAGCTTGGCTTCAAGAGCGTCGTCTGGCAGCCTTTGAACAAATTGACCATTTGGAGCTACCTCGAATCGAAAAGGTTCGTTTTAACCGTTGGAATTTAGGAGATGGTAGTCTGGCTGAAAACGAGCCCAGTGCCAATGTTCCTGATTTTACGGCCCTGAGCCAAAATCCTAAGCTAGTTCAAGTCGGCACACAGACCCTTCTGGAACAATTGAGTCCTGACCTGCTTGAAAAGGGTGTAGTCTTTAGTGATTTTGCTAGCGCTCTGGAAACTATTCCAGAGGTTCTGGAGGCTAATTTTGGTAAAGCCCTTCCTTTTGATGAAGATAAGTTAGCGGCCTACCACCATGCTTATTTCAACAGTAGTGCGGTTCTCTATGTTCCTGATAATCTTGAGATTGACCAGCCTCTGGAAGGCCTTTTCTACCAGGATAGTGATTCGGATGTCCCCTTCAATAAGCATATTTTAATCATTGCTGGTCGCAACAGTAAGTTTAGCTATCTGGAACGCTTCGAGTCCATCGGTAGTGGCTCTGCCAAGGCGACAGCCAATATCAGCGTAGAAGTTATTGCTGGTGCTGGCAGTCAGGTTAAATTCTCAGCCATTGACCGCCTGGGTCAAAACCTGACCACCTACATGAGCCGTCGCGGTCGACTTGAGCGTGATGCCAGCATTGATTGGGCTCTGGGAGTCATGAATGAAGGCAATGTAATCGGCGACTTTGACAGCGACCTGATTGGTGACGGTAGTCATGCAGACCTCAAGGTGGTGGCTGCTTCTAGTGGTCGTCAGGTGCAAGGGATTGATACTCGTGTGACCAACTATGGTCGCAATTCGGTCGGTCATATCCTCCAACACGGGGTTATCCTGGAAAAAGGAACCCTGACCTTCAATGGTATCGGCCATATTGTCAAGGGGGCTAAGGGTGCCGATGCCCAACAGGAAAGTCGGGTCCTCATGCTCTCAGACAAGGCACGTTCGGATGCCAACCCTATCCTTTTGATTGACGAAAATGATGTCACCGCAGGTCACGCTGCTTCTATCGGCCAGATTGACCCTGATGACATGTATTATCTGATGAGTCGGGGTCTCAAGCATGATGAGGCAGAACGGTTGGTTATTCTTGGTTTCTTGGGAGCGGTTATCACAGAAATTCCAAGCAAGGATGTGCGTGATGAAATGATTGCCGTCCTTGATAGTAAATTAGATCAAGGCTAACTGGATTCAAGGAGGTTGTCCTTGCTAGATACAAAAACACTTAGAAAAGATTTTAAAATTTTAAATCAGCTAGTTAATGATGAACCCCTGGTTTACTTAGATAATGCTGCCACCACGCAAAAACCTCAAGCTGTCCTTGAGGTTTTGCGTGCTTATTACGAGACTGACAATGCCAATGTTCACCGCGGTGTTCATACTCTGGCGGAGCGGGCAACACAAGCCTACGAGGCTAGCCGAGAAAAGGCCAGGGCCTTTATCAATGCTCGCTCAAGCAAGGAAGTCCTCTTTACCAGAGGGACGACCACGGGCCTCAACTGGGTGGCGAATTTTGCTAAAGAGGTTCTGCAACCTGGTGATCAGGTTTTGATTTCCATTATGGAACACCATTCCAATATCATTCCCTGGCAGGAAGCCTGTCGAGCGACGGGGGCTGAGCTGGTCTACGCCTATCTCAAGGATGGTCAGCTGGACCTAGACGATCTCAAGGCCAAATTGACTGAGAAGACCAAGTTTGTCAGCCTGGCTCAGGCTTCCAATGTTCTGGGTTGCCTCAATCCAATCAAGGAAATTGCTAGCCTGGCCCACCAGGTCGGGGCCTACCTGGTGGTTGACGGCGCCCAGTCGGCTCCCCATATGCCGATTGATGTACAGGATTTGGATTGCGATTTCTTTGCTTTTTCAGGTCACAAGATGCTGGGGCCAACTGGTATCGGAGTTCTCTACGGTAAGGAAGAAGTTCTTAATCGGATGTCGCCTGTTGAATTCGGTGGTGAAATGATTGATTTCGTCTATGAGCAAGAGGCTAATTGGAAGGAGCTTCCCTGGAAATTTGAAGCGGGTACCCCTAACATTGCTGGGGCCATTGCCCTAGGTGCGGCTCTGGATTATCTGGATGAAATTGGCATGGCGGAAATTCACAACCACGAGCAAGAGCTAGTGTCTTATGTCCTGCCCAAATTACAAGCCATTGAAGGCCTGGCGGTCTATGGACCTGAGAATCCTGACCAGCACACAGGGGTCATTGCCTTTAATCTAGAGGGAGTTCACCCCCATGATTTGGCGACCGCCCTAGATTATGAAGGGGTAGCTGTTCGGGCAGGTCATCATTGTGCCCAGCCCCTGATTAACCATCTGGGGATTCATTCGGCGGCAAGGGCCAGTTTTTATCTCTATAATGATAAGGAAGATTGTGATAAATTGGTCGAAGCAATCCTAGCAGCAAAGGAGTTTTTTCATGGCACTCTCTAGTTTGAATAATCTCTATAAAATGGTGATTGCTGAGCATTCGCAAAGTCCTCATCACCATGGTTTTCTTGAAGGGGTGGAACAGCTCCAACTCAACAATCCCACCTGTGGGGATGTCATCAATTTGTCTGTCAAATTTGATGGCGATGTCATTGAGGATATTGCTTTTGCTGGCGATGGTTGCACCATTTCAACGGCTTCTTCTAGCATGATGACCGATGCCGTTATCGGTAAGACCAAACAAGAGGCCCTGCATCTAGCAGAAATTTTCTCTGAGATGGTTCAAGGTCAAAAAGATGACCAGCAAAAAGAGCTGGGGGAAGCCGAACTCATGGCTGGCGTCGCCAAATTCCCCCAACGCATCAAATGTGCTACTCTCTCTTGGAATGCCCTGAAAAAAGCCATTGAGCGAGATGGCCAAAGATAACCTTATTCAAGGTAGGTAATATAGTTGAGAAAGGATTTCGTCGGATCCTTTTTCTTATCCTTTTACGAATAAATAGGTAAGACTTATTCGTGAAGGGAGTTGTTCATCTTGAAAAAAGAGAAATTTTTATCTCTAACCCTCCTCTTTCTTCTGTCGGGTTCTTACCTAGCGCCAGGAGTAGCTCTGACAGAAACTGTCAGCAAATCCGCCCGAAAACCTAGAGAAGAACAGGGAGAATCAAGAAGTAGTCAGGCGGATGAAGAGGATTCAGCAAAGGCAGGGGAAAAATCAGCAGACCAGGATGACAAAAGCAAAAAAGAAAAGAGCGGCCCAGCATCCTCTCAGGATTCTCAAGAAAGGATTTCTGATCAGAATCATAAGGAGGACCAGTCAGTAGATTCTAGGGAAACTGAAACTGATAGACCCTCAAATAAGGTTGACGATTCCCAAGAGGAACCTAGTGACGGCCAGCCACAGAGCCATCAAGAAGTAGGCAATCCAACTAAAGAGCCCTTAACTAAGCAAAATCAGAAAGAAATGCCAGATGATTATTCGGCTGATAAACAAGAAAGTCCGACTGCTCAAGAACCTAACCCCAATCAGCCTAAAGAGTCGGCACCCGCTAAACAGCTAGCAAAAACGGAAGATTCAGGAACAGGGCTTTCTGACCAGAAGCTCCCCAAGTCTTCGCTCCCAGCTTTTGACCAGCAGTCAAGTTCAGTAGCATCTGACCAATCTTCTATTTTGGTCAGTCCTTTTTTCGATGCCTATTGGTTGAGTCAGCCTCAAGAGACCTCTTTTAGTCATGAGGACCAGGAAACCAAGGTGCCTCTGACCTACACCACCTACGTTGACCATTGGTCTGGACAGGATGCCTACACCCACAACCTTCTTTCTCACCGTTACGGTATTAAGGCGGAACAGTTGGATGGTTACTTAAACTCCTTGGGTCTAGCCTATGATTCCCACCGTATCAATGGTAAGCTCCTGCTTCAATGGGAGAAGGAGACTGGCCTTGATGTTCGGGCCATTATTGCCATAGCCCTTCATGAAAGCTCCCTAGGAACGGCGGGAGTAGCAAGCCTGCCAGGTTCCAATATGTTTGGTTATGGAGCTTTTGACAATAATCCAGCCAATGCCAGTCATTTCAATGATGATCAAGCTATTTCTAAAATGGTTGGTCAGACCCTGATTCAGAATAAAAATTGGACCTTCAAAATTCAGGATGACAAGGCCCTAAAGTATGCCCAAGGAAGGCTGGATGCCTTTCGAGAGGGAGCTGTCTATTTTACTGATACCTCAGGGACGGGTCGACGGCGGGCCCAAACCATGCAGGATATTGATACTTGGATTGATCAGCATGGTGGAACACCAAAAATCCCAGAAAAACTTAGGCACTTGAATGCGCTAGCTCAGGTGGATTTGCCAGTAGGCTATCAGCTGTCTCGTCCCATGAACCCGCAGACCTATCTTGCTAGTTCCTACCCTTGGGGTCAATGCACCTGGTATGTCTATAATCGGGCTCATGAATTAGGTTACGACTTTGATCCCTACATGGGCAATGGTGGCGACTGGCAGTTTAAGTCAGGCTACGACCTCAGCCACCAGGCTAAGGAGGGCTATGCTATTTCTTTTGCGCCAGGTCAGGCCGGTGCTGATCCAGATTATGGCCATGTGGCTATCGTTGAGCAGGTCAAAAAGGACGGGTCTATTTTGATTTCTGAAGCCAATGCTCTAGGGCCTGGTGTCATTTCCTATCGAACCTTTTCGGCAGAACAAGCCGCTGAGTTAACCTATGTGATTGGTAAAAGACCTTCCTGATTATCTCTAAACTGGGAGTTCTCCCTTGGACCTGGTCAACTTTAGCTTTAGACGCTTTCATTAGGGCACCTCTAAATACTCAATAAAATTGCGATTTTGTCGTTACAATTGTTGCTAAATCAACACTTTAATTTAAAAGTTTGGGGTTTTTAGAGGTGCCCATTAGTATTTCTCCCCTGCCCGTGCTATAATGGTTGAAAACTTAGAGTTAGGGACAAAAGTCCTTAACCCCTTACGTTTTTACCCTAGTAAGAGAGCCCAGTAGTTCGCAAAATAGCGACTACTGGAGCAGCTCTCTTGAACCTTGAAATTAAAGAGTGAGGTAAATCAATTTCGTCGGATTCACGATTTTTTGTACGTAATTTTCCAAGATTACACGTTCTTGTGGGTGAGGGCAAAGCCATCGTGAATGTTTGTCCCGCTCTCAGTTAAAGGAGACCTTATGTCTTATTTTGAAAATTTTATCAAGGCTAATCAAGCCTATGTCAATTTGCACGGAAGGGCCCACCTTCCTATCAAACCCAAGACCAAGGTAGCCATTATCACCTGTATGGATTCCCGCCTCCATGTTGCTCCTGCCCTGGGATTGGCCCTGGGGGATGCCCATATTTTGCGAAATGCGGGTGGTCGAGTAACCGAGGATATGATTCGCTCCTTGGTTATTTCTCAACAGCAGTTGGGAACACGGGAAGTTGTTGTTCTCCACCATACCGATTGTGGAGCGCAAACCTTTGAGAATGCTGATTTTGTGGCAGACTTGGAGGACCGCTTTCAAGTGGATTTACAAAATCAGGATTTTCTCCCCTTTAAGGATGTAGAAGAAAGTGTCCGCCAAGATGTTGCCCTTTTAAAATCCTCCCCCTTAATTCCTGAGGATATTGCCATTTTTGGGGCCGTCTACGATGTTGATACAGGACGGATTTCACCGGTTCAATAAATTCGTTTCAGCCTCAGTCTAGGGGCTGATTTTTTCTTCGTTGTATTGACAAGAAAGAAAGTTGACGGTTATACTAGGCTCATAAGAAATCCCAGAGAAAGTGAGGTGGTTTTATGCCAGATAATCACATGACTTATCGCATTGACAGTAAGATGCAGTTCCCGCTAGTGGAGATTTTTCTAGAAGCGGGGCAGTCGGCCTATATTCAACGTGGTAGTATGGTATTTCATACCCCATCGGTTACCTTAAATACCCAACTGAATGCCAAAGGAAATGGTCTTGGAAAACTCTTCAGGGCAGTTGGTCGCTCAATGACCTCAGGCGAGTCAGCCTTTATCACACAAGCCCTCTCTAATGCAGATGGTGGTTGTCTAGCTATTGCGCCTTCTATGCCAGGACAGATTATTGCCCTAGAGTTAGGAAGCAAGCAATACCGCCTCAATGATGGAGCCTTCTTAGCTCTGGACGGTTCGGCCCAATACACTATGGAAAGGCAATCCCTTGGTCGGGCTTTCTTTGGTGGTCAAGGTGGACTCTTTGTTATGTCAACTCAAGGGCAGGGGACTCTCCTGGTCAATAGTTTTGGCTCCATCCAGAAAATTGAGCTCAATCAGCAGGAAATAACCATTGATAATGCCCATGTAGTCGCCTGGTCCAAAGACTTGGACTATCAGATTCATCTAGAAAATGGTTTCCTACAATCAATTGGTAACGGCGAAGGTATCGTCAATACCTTCCGTGGGACAGGGGAAGTCTATGTGCAGACCCTCAATATTGAGACCTTTGCTCAAGTCATTGGTGGTCACTTGGCCAGCCCATCCACCAGCAGCAAGGGCTCTGGTGTGATGGATCTATTATAGGGTGAGTTGGCCTTCTAATCCCCTAATACTCTTCGAAAATCAAAACTATCCATCGTTAACTTACTTTGCCGTACCCAAGTACTGCCTGCAGTTCGTTGCCTCGGCTATTTTCGATTTTCATTGAGTATAAAGACAAAACTTGCCATCTCAGCCCTCATTCCTTCTTCTTAATCTCCCAAATTTCCCTCAGCCCATCTCTAGAAAGAATCGCCATGCGAAAGTCAATTTTAGGAATCCTTTTGATTCTGCTAGCCCTCCTCATCCTCTTTCAAGCCTTGTTTGTTCCAGCCCTAATTGATGGCTGGACTCTTTTAGGTCTCTCCTTTACGGCTATCTGGTTTTTGGGAAGTCTCCTATCTGCTGCCTTTACCAGTAGTTTTTTAGGTTTAGCCTTCTTCTTGATTATCTTAAATAGTCAATGGCATTTTCTAAATCTCCCGAATGCGACGATTTGTCTTGTTGCCTTCCTGGTCGGTCTGGGTCTGGATATTCTATTTAGGGGAAGGAAGGCTTGGCGTTTTAGATGGCGATCTCAGATAAATAATAGCTACAGCTATCAGCCTCACACTAGTCATACGGTCCATATCAGAGATGATAATTTTATCTCTGATGGGGCAGAAGTTTCTTTTGGCCAAAAGATTGTTTACCTTGATGAGGCTGTGATTTTGGGAGACATAGCCAGCTTTGAGGTTAATGTTTCCTTTGCCAATATGGTCCTCTACATTCCCCGGAACTGGTCGCTAGTTTCTAAGGTTTCAACTTCTCTAGGCTCCATCAGCCTGCCTAGCCAGAACTCTGAAGGGAGCAAGACCCTAGAGCTGACGGGGCGTGTAGCCTTTGGAAATTTAGAAGTCATTTATCTTTGATAATGATTTAGACTATTGAAAAAATGAGCCTTCACATTGATGAGGGCTCATTTTCTATTTGTAGCTTGAATAGCTAATGATGCTATCGATGGTTAGGTTACTGAATAATTAACCTAATCAAACATTTTCTTCGCAGCACGCAGTAGTGTTTTGATGTCTTTATCATATCTTGGTATTGGTACCAGGTGTGACATTGGTATTCCTGAAAAGTGGTAGGCAGCAATTTCACCAGAACGAACGGCACTATTTTCAGTGAAAATCATTTGATAAGGTTGTTCAACGAATTCACCAGTAAAGGCTAGGTTGGTTGAGTGTTTGGGAATGACTTTTGGTCGGTCTGTTTTGGCACGATTATTAAAGAGGGCAGAAGCGTAGGGCATGTAGACGGGAATACAGTTGACCACGCTATCCATAATGGCTTTTTCTTTAGTGTTGATGTTGATTGGCCCTGGATCCACCTTGGATAATTGACCAAGGAGCTCTTGCAACATTTCCTTACCAGTCATTTCGATATAAGGTTTATCAATGAACTCTCCATGGCGACGTGGGTAGAGGAAGTAGCCCCAAAGAACAGTTTCGTTGGGCTTTTGACTAGTAAAGTGAGGTTGATGGTGGACAACAATGGACATGGTCACATCTTTTTGGCCAAGTGGAGTGACGGCTCCATCAGAAATAAAGGAATTTAGGGCGTTACCTGGTTCCTGTGTGGTGATACGAGTGATTTCGTTAAGAAGAGTGTGGTCATTAGTTGTGAGTGTGAAACTTACCCATTCACTAGCATCTCGGTCTGCGAAGAATTTATCGGCATTTCCAAGATTGTAAAAGTGTTCGGTTGCTTTTCTCCAGAGGCTTGAGGCAGCACCAAAGTCCATGTTTTCAGGAGCAGGGGTATTGAAATCCCCAAGGGTAGCTGAGTCAGTGATGGATCCGTTGGTAAAAATGACAGCTGTGTCATCATCAACAGGAACGAATTCTTCCTCACCAGTTTCAGTATTGGTCATGTGTAGCCCCGTAACGGTGATTTCATCTTGCATTTTGCTATTCTTGAATTCCCAGTCCGTTACTAGGCGATTGAGAACGATTCGGCAACCTTGGTCCTTTAAATAGTTTATTAATGGCAACATAATACTTTCGTATTGGTTGTACCGAGTACGGTTAACCCCTACCAAGTGTTCGATTTGTGTGAATTCGTAAATCATTTGGTGCATGTACCGTCGAAGTTCTTGAGCAGAGCTACGTGTACGGAAGGCAAAGGTGGTTTCCCACATGAACCAGAAGTTAGTTTCAAAGAACTCAGGATTATCTTTGAAGAACTCTTCGATAGTCACATTATCTAATTTCTCTTCTTCAGAATCGGGCATTAAAATCAGCTTGGTCAAGAGTTTTCGGCTTGTAGTATTTAGTCCAAGCTCACCCCCATTGATAATACCTTGGCCTTTGGCCAAAAGTCGGGCTTTGTCATATGTAGCATGGGCTGCATCAAATTGACGAGTATCTTGGGCCGCTGTAAGTCCGGGCTCTGTAGCAGATGGAATACGATCGAGTAGATCCATCAAATCGACATAAGTACGATAATTGAGCATACGACCACCACGAGCAATATAACCCTTTTGATTTTCCATTGGGTGATTTTTATTCCAGTATTCGTCACCTACTGTATTAGTTGGAGCACCATCGTTAGCACCATGGTTATCAAGGGCATAAAAAGTAATTTGGTCCCCCTTCCAGTTTCCTTCTTGTATCAGGTAAACAGCGGCAGCCATATTAGAAAGCCCTGCACCAATCATAATTGCTTTATTCTTTTGCATAGCCTATTCCTCCTAGCTTAAGGTCGAGTCAAATTCATCATAAAGCTTTTTGTCGCTCTTGAAGAATTCAGTCTTTTTAGCCAGATAAACAAGTCCTAAACAGGCTCCTAGACTGAGCCCAAGACTCGCATTAATAAGAAATTTTTTCATATAGCAACCTTCTTTCTAATTCTATCTGTATTATAGTCCCCTCCAATGATAATTCAATGAAATATCGGGAATTTTGGACAAAGTGTCCAATTTTGTGTTTAAAAATTAAAACAGTTTTGAGGGTCTTCTTTAAAGTAAAGGGAATTCTCGAGAAAATATCGGAATTTCCGCCCCTCCCCATTTTCCTTATTTAGTGCTATAATGATAAGGATTGAATCATTTTGAAATAGGAGACGATAAAGACTATGTCTAATGAAATTCGCGTGCGCTATGCACCAAGTCCAACGGGTCTACTCCACATTGGAAATGCCAGGACGGCCCTCTTTAATTACCTCTATGCCCGCCACTATGGGGGAACCTTTGTCATTCGGATTGAGGATACCGACCGCAAGCGTCATGTCGAAGATGGGGAACGTTCCCAGTTAGAAAATCTACGCTGGTTGGGAATGGACTGGGATGAAAGTCCTGAAACTCACGAACATTACCGCCAGTCTGAGCGTTTGGAGCTTTACCAAAAGTATATTGACCAACTCTTAGAAGAAGGTAAGGCCTACAAGTCTTACGTGACCGAAGAAGAATTAGCGACAGAGCGGGAACGCCAAGAAGCTGCAGGTGAGACTCCTCGCTATATCAATGAATACCTAGGCATGAGCGAGGAAGAAAAAACTGCCTACATCACAGAGCGTGAGGCAGCTGGTATTGTTCCAACAGTTCGTTTAGCTGTTAATGAATCAGGTATCTATAAATGGACCGATATGGTCAAGGGTGAGATTGAGTTTGAAGGCAGCAATATCGGTGGTGACTGGGTCATCCAAAAGCGCGATGGTTATCCGACCTACAACTTCGCTGTTGTCATTGATGACCATGATATGCGGATTTCTCATGTCATCCGTGGGGATGACCATATCGCTAACACGCCTAAACAACTCATGGTCTATGAAGCCCTAGGTTGGGAGTCTCCACAATTTGGTCACATGACCCTGATTATCAATTCTGAAACTGGTAAGAAGCTGTCCAAACGAGACACCAACACCCTGCAATTTATCGAAGATTACCGCAAGAAGGGCTATCTGCCAGAAGCTGTCTTCAACTTTATTGCCCTCTTGGGCTGGAACCCAGGTGGTGAAGAGGAAATCTTCTCTCGTCAGGAATTGATTAAGCTCTTTGATGAGACTCGCCTCAGCAAGTCGCCAGCGGCCTTTGACCAAAAGAAAATGGATTGGGTCAGCAACGACTATATTAAGAAGGCTGATTTTGACACCATTTTTGCCCTCTGCAAACCTTTCTTGGAAAAAGCTGGACGCCTAACTGACAAGGCTGAAAAGTTGGTGGAACTCTACAAGCCTCAGCTCAAGTCAGCGGATGAGATTGTTCCTCTGACTGACCTTTTCTTTGAAGATTTCCCAGAATTGACCCAGGAAGAAAAGGACTTCATGGCTGGTGAGACCGTGCCAACTGTCTTGACAGCCTTCAAGGCCAAGTTGGAAGCTATGTCTGATGAAGATTTCCAGGTGGAGAATATCTTCCCTCAAATCAAGGCTGTCCAAAAGGAAACGGGTATCAAGGGTAAAAACCTCTTCATGCCAATTCGGATTGCTGTTTCTGGTGAAATGCATGGGCCAGAATTACCAGATACCATCTACCTCCTAGGCAAGGAAAAATCAATCCAACATATTGAAAATATGCTGAAAAGCTTATAGTAATACCCTTCGAAAATCAAAATTTACCGTCGTTAACTCACTTTGCCGTACTTACTGAGGAAAGGAAGGCAAGGCTTTCTGCATCTCCAACCTCAAAAGGTCTCCCAGACCTTTTGAGCTGTCTTCAGTTCGTGCGATGCGGAGCAAAATTGGTCGATTTCACCAACTTTGTGAGGTTAGTAAGAGAGCTAGGCAATCGCTATGGAGATTGCCGTTTGGGAGTAAGACAGAAGGGCTTTGACAGATGTCAAAACCTTCGTCGTCTTACCCCAGCAAGGGTGACTAGCTGTCTGCTGTGCCACAAAGTGGCGCAAAGATAGCAGACACCTACTGCGACATCAGTTACTTTAGTGACTTGATGTCATTGCTCCCTTCCTCGGCTAATTTCGATTTTCATTGAGTATAAACCCAAAAGGACTGAGTAAGAAGGCTCAGCCCTTTTATCATGCTCTCAATATTCATCCATGACATTATTTCGGGAAAATTTAGTTAAAAATTTAATAAACGATTGACATCTGCTTATTCGAGGATTATAATAGTTCTCAATAATAGTAAGTTTACTATTATTGAGAACTAAGAAGTCAGCAGATTGGCTGCTTCATTTAATAGAAATAGAGCGTTGCATCCGCAAGTCACTGGACACGGCTCTCTAAAAACAAAAGGAGTAATCATGAATTATTTTGAAAGAAAAATCAAAGGTATCCGTACAACTTGGCAAGAAATGTCACAGGGCTTACAGATGATTGTTAAAGGATTGAAGGAGCGGCCTCTGGCAGAGAGCCTCAAGCTCTTCTGGGATGACCTTTTTGCCAATCGCAGCCTGCCCCAATGGCTCTACTTGCTTGTTTTGGGCAGTTTTCCGCTTTGGTTAGAACTTTATTACAATCATCAGGTGAGGGACTGGGTCGGCATGACTTGCAGTCTGACCGGCATTATCTGTGTCATTTTTGTATCGGAGGGGCGGGCCAGTAACTATTTCTTTGGCTTGATTAATTCCGTCATTTACCTGATTTTAGCTTTGCAGGAAGGATTTTATGGTGAAGTACTGACGACCCTTTATTTTACGGCCATGCAGCCCATTGGTCTCTTTGTCTGGATCTATCAATCCCAGTTTAAAAAGAAGGAGCAGGAATTCGTTGCCCGTAAATTAACGTTTAGCAATTGGCTTAAGTACCTTCTGATTACTGCCGTCTGGTGGCTGGGATTTGGCTTAATTTATCAGTCTATCGGGGCTAGGCGGCCTTTCAGAGACAGCGTTACTGATGCTACCAATGGAGTGGGCCAGCTCCTGATGACTGCTGTCTATCGTGAACAGTGGATTTTCTGGGCTGCTACCAATATTTTCTCCATCTACCTTTGGTGGGGAGAAAGTCTGCAAATACAGGGGAAATACTTTATCTATCTCATCAACAGTTTGGTCGGCTGGTACCAGTGGTCTAAGGCCGCCAAAAAAGACGGAGGAAGTGTATGATCAGTCGTCAAGACTATCAGGATAAAACAAAATGGAAATACGAACGTCCCAGTTTAGCAGTAGACAGTGTCCTGTTGCGCTATCATGAAGAAGAACTGCAGGTCCTGCTCTTAAGGCGGACGGCACGGTTTGACGGAGATGATCAGGCGGGGAAATTAGCCTTAGTCGGAGGATTTCAGCCTAATGGTTTAGCCCTAGAGGATAATCTTATCCAGAAGATTTTTGAAAAGACGGGTTTCCAGCTTAAAGCTAGCCAGTTTGAACAGCTGGCTACCTTTTCGGAGCCTGAACAAGACAGTCAGTTATGGGTGGTGTCTGTGGCTTTTTTGGCTTATCTGCAGGTTGGCCAAAAACAGGCTGTACCAACTAATTTGACAGACGAACTTGTCTGGGTCAATCTTTGGCTGAATCAGAGAGGGGAGCTGCAGTTGGAAGCTAATGGGCAGGTCCTGCTCAAAGGGGATCTGGCCTTTGATCACTTTCATATTTTGCAGACAGCCCTGCTTCGCATCAAGGGACGTCTTTCCTACCAGCCCACAGTACTGTCCATCTTGCCAGCTAAGAATACCATGTCAGCTTATCGGAAATTTTACGCTTGCTTTTGGCCTGGGTATAAGATGATGAATTCGACAGATTTTTGGCGTAAACACAAGCGTTTTTTTACTAAGACCGACCAGAAGGTCAAAACTAGCAAGCGTCAGGCAGCCTTATTTACCTGGCAAATTGATTAATTATTTTGAATAAAGGATAGCCTTTTGTTACCATTGCACAAGCTTTTTCACTGTTACAGCTTCTCAAAAAGGAGAACCCGAAAGTTTTTGCTAAATTTACGGTCATTTTACTTTCTATTACGGAAAGGTTATGATATACTAAATAGGAATTAGTGATAAGTTTGCTTGCTGTTGAAGCTGGTCTGACGACGGAGCTCTGTCCTTGAGAATGGGGGAGAGAGCTTTCTCAGGGTGCCAATCAGTGTTCCTCATCTATAGCCAGCCATAAGAACATGCTGTTCACTGAATACGATTGCCCCCCGATGAGTCGGAGGGCTTTTATTAATAATTGAAGATAATTTTTGTTATTTTAAGTGTAAAATAATATAATAATAGTTGTTACAGAGTGATGATTAGAAATGGAAAAAGTTTATGAATATATTTATTTTAGAGGATAATTTAATCCAGCAGACGCGGATTAAAACTCTGGTGACAGAGATATTGCGAGAGGATGGCATATCTGCTCGACAATTTGATGTTTTTTCAAAGTCGCAGCCCCTCTTAGATGCCATTACTGAAAAAGGGAATCATCAGCTCTTCCTTTTGGATATTGAAATCAAGGGGGAGGAAAAGCGAGGTCTTGAAACCGCTGCGGACATTCGCCAGATTGATCCCAATGCTATTATTGTTTTTGTGACCACCCATTCGGAGTTTGCTCCTATTAGTTTCAAATACAAGGTTTCTGCCCTGGACTTTATTGACAAGACAGCTCCTGATGAGCAGTTCAAGTCAGACCTACGAGAGGTCATCAGCTATACGGCTAATAATATGCACCGTTCAGAAGAGGTTGACGAGGTTTTTACCTTTGAATCGGCCCAGGCTCGTGTGCAACTTCCTTTTAAGGACATCTTCTATTTTGCAACGTCTCCGACCCCCCACAAGGTCATGCTGATTACCAAGAACGAACGCCTAGAGTTCTATGGAAACCTATCAGAGATTGCGGCAGTCAATTCCAAGCTCTTTTCTTGTCACCGCTCCTTCCTGATTAATTTAGACAATATTAGTCGGGTAGATAAGTCTGACTTACTGGTCTACTTTGAAAATGGAGATTTCTGTCCCGTTTCGCGTTTAAAGATGAAGGCCTTGATGAAAGAATGGGAAGCTAGGCGAGAAAAAGTTTGATTATAATAGTAAAGAATCCTTTCCCAGCTGGTGAAAGGATTTTTAATCATCCAAGATAAGTCTACCCAAAAGGATTTTGAACCTGGTGCCAGTAAGTCTATTGGTCTAAGAAGAAAACTTTAGACTTTTTGGAATATGGTCTAAGGCATTGGCGACGTTGATGGTTGAGGAACTTAATTACGCTTCCCTTTGGGTTTCATCACTAATACCTGATTTAGACTTGATTTTCGTCCACAGTAAGCTGTCTTCTTTAAAAATTGAACTCCTCTTACTATTTGTCACTTTTGGAAAAATAAGTCATTTCAGGAAAAAAATAGGCATTTCAAGAGAAAATTTGACATTTCAAGATAAAAAAATGACAATTCAGGATATTGCACTTCAAATATCTTTGATTTGAGATATACTATTCAGCGTAGGGATGAAAGTTTTCTACTAGATTCTCTCTCCCAAACTTTAACTAGTAGAAAACAGACGCAAACTTATCCCGAACTTCTTATTTATTCGAAACCCATTTCTCATCTCTCTCCCAATATACTGTGAAATGGAAAGGAACTCGCGACGGCGGGTTCTTTTTTTGCTTTCTGGAACCGCTAGAAATGCTAGTGGTTCCGTAGAGCTTTCAGCCTGGCATCAAAAAAACCTCCAAAGATGATCAGATAGAAGTGGTTTCCCTGCCACTCATCAAAATCATCTAGAAGGTCCCTCATGAGAGAGGATAATCAAATTTTATCACACCCAAAAATCAAATGCTGCTGATTTTCAAGCGCTGTCTTGATGATTTCTTTGACAATAGACCACAAGTAATCGGTCAGTAAGTCGCTATCTGCCGCTGTCAGCTCCGTTTGCCCGCTTCTAATCAAACCCATTTTCAGCAAATCCACTGATAAATAAGGATAACCAAACTCTTCTAGTATTTTCTGCGCCAAAAGCGTCTTCCCCGTGTGAGAAGCCCCAATTATCAGGAAATCATTTGTTGAAAACCCTTTCTTCCCTATATTATAGAACTTTCTGATAACTATTCACATCTTATTATGAGAAAAAATCCGCTAGAATATCTAGCGAATCTCTCATTCAATCATTCTTTTCTATTCGTCGCATAAGATGTTGTATTCTGATATTGTCCTACCAAATAAAAGGGAAAATTCGATATTTAACCTTGCTACAATAATCTTGATAGGCTTGCCCGAAATGCTCTCCTAGGACCTTCTCCTCAACTCGTAAGCGAATAGCGTAGCCAACAACCAAAACTAAGAGAGACAAGAGAAAACTGTAGAGATTCAGTGTGATGAGAGACAAACCTAGCAGGGACAAGATGCTGCCTGTATAGGCAGGATTTCTCACAATCGCATAAGGTCCGCTATCTACCAGCTTTTGCTGGTCTGTCGTCTGC
>SKER01000860.1_pt1 | contig 30134 bp, 25 predicted proteins | sample 4826961 | NCBI WGS metagenome assembly SKER01 (sample SAMN11008804, study PRJNA524170) | human gut metagenome | biome: Human fecal sample; material: Feces; isolation source: fecal sample from pouch patient p47 | host: Homo sapiens | place: Israel: Tel-Aviv | collected 2016-11-16 | reverse complement strand
ACTTATATTATTAAGATATCATGACGCATTAAGAATAGAACATAGGAGAACTTTGATGGAAAATTATAAGTCGCAGCACCATTACTCTTTTGCAATCAAATGCTTATATATCGCACTACAAATAGCCAATTTAATACTTGTCTTTCTCACTTTAGTAACTTTATTTATTTCTTTTCCTTCTTTACGTGTGCGTTTGTTCCCTTTTGCGATAGCTTTGATGACTGTCGTCTATCTATTTTTGAGAAATATTAATTACAAAATTTGTCGATTATTTGGCTACCATGCTTCACCAAAGTTGGTAGACTATGGACAGACAGTGTCTTATGATGGGATAACACTGCCGACTTTTGAAAAAATAACTGAAAACTATAAAGCAATCTATCAGACCAGACATGTTGGATTTCAAAGTCTCTTTTATTTCTTTTTTATGGCGTTAAACGCTGGACTGATAGCTTTTTATGGCTTTCTTGCAGAACTAATCTTTCTTTATGCAAAGATCAATACACAAGCAGCAGTCTACATTTATGGACTAGGCGGTGCTGTTGCTATCTTTATCATCATTTTTATCCAAATAAAGCTTAACAAAGGACTGCAAAAATACTTTGCCAAATGGTTTCACCTCAAAGTGATTTTAATGGAGCATGAACAGCCAATTTATGCCAAATAAGTGCCATCCCAATTGAAGCCAGCCAGATAAAAATCTGCTGGTTTTTATTGTCATCTTCATCAGATTTTACCATGATATCACTAAACCCATTACTCTAAAAAGACTCATACTTTAAAAAATCAGTGATTTCTTTGGCAAAAACGATTGGCATTTTGGTGTTTAACAGATGTCCGCCTTTTTTGATGACAGAAAGGCGAGCATTGGGTATCAGCTCTGCTATTTTCCTAGCAGGCAAAAGATTGGGCTTATCCTTTTGACCGCAAAGAATCAAAGCGGGTAAGTCTATTTGCTGGATAATTTCTCTTAAATCAAGAGTTGACAGAGACTTTGAAAAGGCTAGAAAAGAATCCTTCTCTACTCCTTGTTTTTTAAAAAAGGACTTGGGAAGCAGCTGCAGGCCAAGAAGCTGCAACTTATAAAGAAAACTTCTCTTCAAATCATGCTGCGCGCCAGAAACAATGAAGCCTTTTATATGTGGCAAAGTATGGTCACTCAGCGCCAAAGCCAGCATAGCGCCCAAGGATAGACCAATTAACACAAAATCTTCTTCTATCCCTTTGAGTTCAGTAGCAACTTGTTCCACCAAAGTCGTAAAATTTTCAGGCATTTTTCCTTCATCAAATAAATCCAAGGCTAGACAGTCGTAATGAGGCAGAGCAGCTATCACGTCATCCCAAGCCGTCTTATCCTGTCCCAAACCATGCAAAAAGACTAGTTTCATATGCTGTTCCTTTCAGTCACATTTATCCAGTACCGCTTCATCATGTTCCCCGTTGATTTATCCAAACGGCTGTCTTCATAGACACCTCCGTTTGCGAGGATAGTGCGTTCAGAACCAATATTCCAGTCTGCGCAGGTCACCAAAACCTTGTTAATGCCTAATTTCTTAGCTTCTAACAATGCTAGGCGCAGCTGCACTTTAGCGTAGCCTTTCTTACGCTCATCAGGCCGAATAGAATAACCAATGTGGCCTGAAACATTAAGCAAACCTAAACTATTTAGATGATGTCTGACATTGCAAATACCAATCATTCGCTTATCGGACTGACGAATGCAGAGAAAAACCGTTGCTGTCCATCCTTCTTCTGCCGGCTTATCCTTTGAGAGCCTGTCTAGGTAAACCAGCCAATCAGACAACCTATCAAATTTATAAAGCCCAGCTCCGCCGTACATGTGCTCACTTTTAAACGCTTCCTTATAAGCCAGTAATTCCTCTTCCCAATCAAGACTGGGGCGGACTAGGATTAAGTTTTCGGTCATAATGTGCACTCGCTTTCGTTTAGGAGTTTTTGAATAGTTTCTTGAAATATTTTTTCCAATTCTTGAATTTGCTTGACAAAATCATCATAGCTGCTGCTGGTTTGGGGAATTTCAAGTCCTACTTTTTTAACAATAATCTTAGTATCTCGCCCTTCACCTTTTCCTTGTAATAAATTAAATTGACTATTGTTTGCGTCATTCTTGTTATTTGGAAAAAGATAAAAACCTAATCTAGCATTAAATCGATACATATAGGCTACAAGCTGAAGATAATCTGATCCGTTTATGTTTTCAATAGGCTTATATTTTGCATCAGCAACAATAGGACAATCCGTCAAAGAAAGAAAATCGGGATAGATTCTACCATCTCCAGATTCAAACAGTGAATAGCCACCACTCTTACTTTTATTCTGCGGATGTTCAAATTCAGGTAACAAGGTTGCTAGATATTCTTCCCAGAGCCAAGCGACATCAAAGAGAAGACCGTGAATCTTTTGCTGGGATTGATTCAGTCCATGCTTTGTTTGGCGTAGAATCATCAAGCAAAGCTGCTGCAATTTGCCATATTCATAATAATAAGCATGACGTATGGGACGTGTCTGGTTAAGGTGGATAATTTTCGCTCGATCTGAAAACTTATACGACGGTGTCACGCGCACAATTTCAGCTGTATTTTCCCTAACAGATGCTGAACTGGACAAAAGCGCTCTGCCATTTGGAACAGTATGCTGAATAAAGGCAATCGTGTGCCGAATCAGCTGCATGAGGGCGTTATCAAAGGAAAATTCCCTAGTCGAATAAGTGATTTTCCCTGTAAAAGGAACATTTTTCTTAATATGTCGAGCAACCTCAATCGTCCCTTTGACATGGCTGTCATTGTAGAAAAAACGCTGGTATTCCTTGTAAAGTCCCTTGCGCAAAGCCGCCTGAAGATACTTTGGAAAAAGATAAATCAAGAGCTGATACCAACTATCCTCCTGAGATAAACCAACATTCAGACTGGTCAGGTTAAGCTGCAGCACCTTTTGCAGCATATAATGCAAAAAATAGTCATCGTCCCCATTAGCAAAACGAGAATGGATGGTCAAACGCTCATCCCCACAGCCCAGAAAACCAAGAATATTCTGCGTTTTAATCTGACCACTGACTGTCTCCAGCACCTTGCCGTCCTTTTCCAAATCAGGAGAATCCAGCAAATCATGCGGAAAAATAAGGATATTATCCTCTTGGGAAAGACTTTCTAAGGTTCTGTCCAGCAATTTTTCTGATAACTGAGGGTAGTCTGCTTCAAATTTAGACTTGGAAATCCAAGAATTATCCTTCATCTGTTTCTTCCTCATTATTATAAGCATCTTTTAATTTATCAAGACTATCTGTTTCATCATAGGAACCGCGCAAATAATCTTTTAAAAGCGGCTCTAAGTAATCAGACCAAAGAATGTCATAATCGTAATCAAGATCTTTCAGTTTCAAGAAATAAGATGGCCCAATATGATAATGACTGTTCAGCCCTTCTGTATTTGAAATAGCCCTATTTAAGTTTGTCAAACGATTTCTAGCTTCTTCAATTTTATCATTATCAAATTTGTCATTATTTTCCCACATTCCCATAGTATCTGCTGCTTTTATTGCAACAAACCTGAAACGACGGCGCATGGCAAAATCAAAAGTATCAACAGAACGATCAATATCATTCATGGTGCCGATAATATAGACATTTTCAGGGATATAAAATTTCTCATCCGTTTCATGTAAATTGGCATATTGCGTTGAAACGGCTCCCTTTTCCCCGCGATAGTCTGGGTCAATAGAGAAGAACAGTTCACCAAAAATCTTGGAAATCTCCCCGCGGTTGATTTCGTCGATAGTGAAGACGAATTTTTTATTTGGATTTTCTTTTGCTTTCTTACAAAACTTTTTAAAAATCCCGTCCTGCAGCTTAAAACCAATCTGCCCCTTATCACTAACAGGTCGCAGCCCTTCCACAAAATCCGTGTAATCATAAGACGGGTGAAACTGAACAAATCCAATCTGCTCTTCATTACCACCAGTCAGCTCCTCAGCAATTTGCCTAGCAAGATAGGTTTTCCCAGTACCCGGCGCACCACGGAGGATGAGGTTTTTGGAGTTTTCTAATTTATCTTTATAGTCATTTACATCTGAACTGTTATTCATGTTATCATAAGTCCCATCTAATATAGATTTATATTGCTCAATTCTTTTACTATTTTTATCTAAATGAACAGTGTTACGATTTGTTTTCTGAACCATTTCCCACAGACCTGTCCTTAGCCAGTCAACATCTATACAATGTTTCCAATCATTCCTTTCTGGAATATAATAATACGTTTTAGTCACTTTTCCAATCGCTAAAATTTTCTTTACTCCCTTTTTAGCGATAATTATATCTCCAATCTTTATTTCATGACCAAATTGCCAAATATATTTTTTAGCTCCCTTTCCAGCAGGAATTTGACTGACATTTTTATAAGTTTTTAAATCAGATATTGGATATTGTGAAAAACCAATAAAAGCTTGCTTATTTTCCTGAAACGATTTCCACAACTCTCCCATACCGCCAGTTGCTATCATCCAGTAATTTATTTCATTTGTCATATATTCCTCCAAAATTTATCTATCAGCAACCCACCGCTGCTTTTTAAATTATCTCCCCCTCTTCAATCCCATACTCATCCAAAATCTTTTGGATTTTGTCAAAGGCTAGGCGAAAGTGTTCGAGTTTGTGACCGTCGGATCCGATGGAGTATTTGTGGCAGTCTAAGTTTTTGACTAGGCCTAAGGCATAGCGGTAGAGGTGCTCGTGGTGATAGAGGTACATGGACTTGCTGTTGAGTTCAAAGGCTAGGTTGTGGTCGATCATCTTGTGGAAAATGCGGCGCAGCTGGGCTTCATGAGTCTTTAATTCATCAACCGTCAGGTCAAACAAGCGAAAGCCATAGTCGAAATGCGCCAGCACATCAGCTTCTACGCGCCCAATGGCGTATTCCAGCTTGTCTAGGTATTCTTGGATAATGGTCTCTTTGTCCATATCTGCCACTTCATCGTCCAAATAATCATTGACCCCGTTATGATGGACAGAGAGTAATTTCAAATCATAGTCCTTGTCAGCTAGGAAGCTGATAATGTCCGCTTCGCGGGGCTGGTAATAACCAATTTCAATGCCTCGCTTGATGCGGTTACCGTATTTCGCATTAAGCTCGGCTATTTCCTTAGAATAAGCTTCATAATCAGGTACATCATCCTGCTGAGTGTAGGGGTTGGACAGGTCGTAGTGCTCAGTCGTGACAATTTCCCCATCATAGTGAGTCAGGTAGTCCTCAAAGCTAGCGTCAGAATCATAGGAAAAATGGGTGTGTAAATGGTTATCGCGCATCGGTTATAAGTTGCTCCTTGTTTTTTCTTCTATTTTACCAAAAAAGGCGGAGATAGGGAAAACTGCTTTTTCATTTCGAGGAGAAGGCGTTTGTGTTTAGGCAAAAACTGTTTTTTTAGTTATAGTTTAAAACTATATGCTTTTCTCTAAATTAACTATTTTTCAAAAGTACTCAGCTTTTGTACAATAAAAAGCAAGAAATCTAGAAAGAGGCATGTATATGACACAATCAAAATTCCAACTAGTTGGATCTCTTCTTCGTCCAGCTGATCTGCTTGACTATAAAAATAAAATTGAACATCGTGATGACATTCAGTATCCTTTTTATGATAGTTTTCCGGGTTATCGTGAAACAGAAACAGCAGAGATTAAAAAGGTCATTGCTGATGAAAAGGCAAATGGTATTGATATTTTGACAGATGGTGAATATTCTAAGTCCATGTGGCATTTAGATTTTATTTGGGGACTTAAAGGTATTGAACGTTACATTGCAGACCACGGCTACACTTTTAAAGACCATGATGGCGGACAGTACGAAACACGTAAAGACATCGGTATTCGCATTACCCAGCCACTTTCAGGTAAAAATCATCATTTTTTAGATATTTACAAACTGCTCAAGGAAGAAGCTGGTGATACGCAAACAAAATTAACGATTTGGGGACCTGCGCATGCTTATACTGAACTGACTATCTTTGATAAACTTGCTGGTGAAGGGCAAGTTTACAAAACCAATGACGAATTAAAAGCTGGTCTTATCAAGGCCTACAAGGAATTCTTGACAGAATACAAAGAAGCTGGCGGTGAGATTATCCAGTTTGATGACTGCCTTTGGGAACTTTTTGATGAATCAAATCCTGCTTCGTTTTTTGCTGATGGCAATGCTGCGCTGGCTGATTTAGCTGATGAATTCATTGCGATCAATAACGAGGTAGCTGATTACGGGCATCAATTAGGACTCAAAGTTTGGACACATAACTGCCGCGGAAATTATGAAAGCCGTTCTGCCTCAGGCGGAACTTATGAAGCGATTGCGGAAAAATTCTTGCGTGATCAACACTATGACCGCTTCTTCTTAGAATGGGACAGTGACGTCTCAGGTGATTTGAAGGCTCTTGCTTCTCTTAAAGATAAAGATGCTGAGGTTGTTCTTGGACTCCTTTCCAGTAAGACAACTGATCTTGATGATGAAGAACGTGTTCTCAAGTTATTAGAACAAGCCAGCACCATTTTGCCTAAGGAACGTTTGCTGCTGTCACATCAATGCGGTTTTGCCTCTTGTGATTCTGGCAATGAGTTGGCTATCCCGCAGCAATGGGCTAAAATCAAACAAGGCCAAGAAATCGCTAAGAAATTTTGGGGTTAAGTAAAAATCCATTTGGAGCCATTATCTTCTCCAAATGGATTTTTAGACTGTTTTGAAAGAACCTCCCTGATACTAAAAGAAGATTGCTATTCTAACTTAGTCTTTTAGGACGAGGCAACAAGCTACAGACCGTACTGATTTACAGCAAAGTGAGTCTGCAATATTAAAAATAAGCTAGATGTCCATCTTTTAGCTTTATTTTGAAAATGGCAGATGATCTTTAGTCAAAAACACTTGCTCAGAAGTCAGATGTGTCAGCTCCAAAAATTTCTCTTGAAATTCGGATAAAGGCAGATTTGAATGACAAATCCATTCATCACCAGTATTGACATACCACTTACCCAAACGCTTGATTTCTTCTGTCATATTCGGAACATCTTTTTGATTTGTGAAGGTCAGGATATAGACTATCTCAAAGGCTGATGAGATGGCGTTTTTAGCTATTTTTTTAAGAGAAGTCATCATTAACTCCCTCCTTTCAATTTTATAACACAGTGATGTCAAAATAGTTTCGATCAAACTGTCCGGGCTCTACAAAGCTCACATTGCGTTTTTCTTCAAAATAATCTGATTCATCTACCGCAGTTGACAACCCGCTCCAAGGTTCTAAGGCTATAAAAGGACTCTTATTGGCTGTTGACCAAAGAATAAGGTAAGGAAAATCTGCAAAATCCAAACGCAGGCCTCCGCCGTGATTTTTAGAACGCAGACTGACACTTCTTGATTGTAGGTTATCTAAAGTAATGGCGTCATGCGTAAACAAAGAATAATCCAAATCAAGGTATTTCTGCCCTTTCAAGAAAATTTTTCTGTCTTGTAAATCAAGCAACCCTGTATCAGGAAAAGATTTTGGTACTGTACAGGTTTCTTCCTTTTCAAATTCAAGATAGTAGTCTTCATAGCGATCTCCTGCAAACAAGGGACAGTTCAAACCGGGATGGCCTCCGATAAAATAAGGCATGATGCTTTCTTTTTCTTTGTTAATAACCTGATACTCTGTGCGAATAGTTGTATGCTTTAAAGTGTAGATAATCTTTAATTCAAAATGATAGGGATATTGCATCAGCATTTCTTTGTCAGGAGTAATGGTAAAAACAACACTGTCTTTTCCCAGTTGCTCAAAGCGAAAATTTTTCTTTCGCACCAGGCCGTGTCTAGGGATGCTGCCATAACGATGTGAGTGTTTCTTAGACGTGTAAATGCCCTTATCATTTCTTAAACTGCCGCAAATAGGAAAAAGAACCGGTGCCTGAGAACTCCAGTAGTAAGGATTTCCCTGCCATAGGTATTCTATACCATCTTGATCTTTGATAGAAGACAAAGCACCGCCAAACTCTTTAAACTGGACAGTTACTTTTTCATTTTTTAGTTCAATAACCATTACTTATCCTCATTCTTACTTCATATTTTTAACATTAAAACAAAGCAAGAGTGGAATCAAAGACTGTCACTCTTGTTTTTATTGCTGTCTTTATCCAAAATTTAGGCTGTTTTTTGGAAGTATTCATTAAATATAGGATATATTGAGAAAATATTGAAGTAACAAGCTTTTTGATTTAATTTCAGTCAAGACAGCAAGCCTCCCAAACAACGCAGATGATTACCAAATGCGATTAAAATACCGGCATCAGTCAATTATTTGGGTCTCAGCTAACTTTTTATACCAGTAGGCACTTTTCTTGGGATAACGCTCTTGCGTATCAAAATCAACATAAAAGAGACCATAGCGCTTCTCATAACCATTTGACCATGAGAAGACATCCATCAAAGACCAGATAAAGTAACCTTTGACATTGGCACCGTCTGCTATAGCATCTGAAAGAACTTCTAAGTGTTTTTTAACATAATCAATACGGGCATCATCATAAACAGTATGATTCACAAATTCATCCTTATAACCAAGACCATTTTCAGTGATATAAATCTTCTTGTAATTAGGATAGTCCTGCTTAACCCGCATGATTTGGTCGTAAAGTCCTTGCGGATAAATGATCCAATCCCAATCTGTTTTGGGAACATTTACTGGCGCTTCTCTGCGACCGACACCTTTAATCTGGTACTTAGAACTTCCTTTTTCGCCTTTAGCATTATGCGTAATTTCGGTTTCACCATCAAAAGCACGCATCCAATCACTCATATAATAATTGATACCCAAGAAATCATTGAGATCTTTAGCGGCTTCAAGAGCAGCAAAATCTTCCTCACGAAGGTCTAATTGACCACCATTGACAGCCAAAATATGATTGACCCCTTCCATGGTTTTCTCAGAATACTTACCCAGATAAGTCGCATCCAAGATGAATTTATTATGAATAATATCTTCTAATTCTGCCGCACGAATATCTGCTGGGTTGTTTGGATCATAAGGATATTTGGTTGGCAGAGCATGAACCACACCAATTTCGCCAGAGTAGCCACCATCTTTGAAAAGTTTGACTGCCTTGCTATGTGCAACCATCATGTTGTGGTGGGATTGGAAAACCTTGGCAAGATCGTATTGGATGCCCGGCGGAAATTTTCCAACCAGATACTGACCATCACCAATGGGACCAATTTCATTGAAAGTTGTCCAATAATTCACTTCTGAAAATTCTTTAAAGCAAAATTCAGCATAGTTGACAAAATGCTCTATATTTTCACGATTGAGAAAGTCACCATTTGAATGCAAAGCCTCTGGGGTATCAAAGTGATGAAGTGTTACAAAAGGTTCCACATGACGTTTATGGCATTCAGCAAAAAGATTATGATAAAAGGCAAGACCTTTGGGGTTAACGGCTCCATACCCTTTTGGAAAAATCCGTGACCAAGCAATGGAAATGCGAATACCGTTGACGCCAAATTCTTCTGCCAACTTTAAATCAACAGGATATTGATGATAGAAATCGCTGGCAGGTTCAGCTGTATACCAATAGTTATCTTCTAAATATTTATCCCAAGCAACAGGACCCTTCCCATCTGCATGAGTGGCACCTTCAGCCTGATAAGCTGCTGTTGCACCACCAAAGATAAAATCTTTAGGTAATGTTTTGCTCATAGTGTGACCTCTCAATCTTTAAATTGTTCTTCCACAAAGGCAAGCGCTCCCTTGCCATCACGCGTCAAACCAATATATTGAGCACCTTCGGTCTTAGCTAATTTGATGCCAAGTTTATCCGTTTCTGCCTTCATATCCTCATAGTTAGAAGCAACTTGCGGAGCCAAGATGACTAATTGGTATTGGTCTAAAATTTCGCGGTGAGCGCCATAACTTCCAGCTGCAGCCTTAACAGGGGCTCCGTATTCTTCTGCGGCTTTATTTAAAGCATTAGCTAAAAGACCGCTGGTACCGCCGCCGGCACATAAAACGAGAACATTTGTTTCTTCAGTAATAGCATGAGTTGCTGGCTCTTCTTTAGATTCAGCACCTTCAAGAATAGCATCAGCTTTTTTCGTATCAAAGTTAGCTGCTACTTTTTCTTTTAAAGCATCGGATGAACTTTTACCTTCAGCTTCTTCAGCCAAAATCTGTTCATCATAAACTTTAACAAAAGGATAATAAATGACAGTATCTACAAGGATTAAAAGTGCTGCAAGAACAAAAGATAAAACAGCAAATCCAGTTCCTAAGACAATGCCTATTGGCCCGGGTGTTGTCCATGGAAGATTAGCAAAGAAACTGTTCATTCCAAGGGTATCAACAAAAAACTTAAAAATCCAAACATTAACAATTGGGGCAAGAATGAAAGGGATGAAAAATACTGGATTTAAAACAATAGGTGCTCCAAACAAGATAGGTTCATTGACGCCAAAGAAAGTTGGCACGACAGATGCACGTCCAATAGCCTTATTGCGTTTTGATTTACATAACCACATGAACATGAAAGGAACAACTAATGTTGCACCAGTACCACCCATAGTTACAATAAACATCTGAGTTCCTGAGGTAATCACTTTATCAGCATGTTGACCAGCATGAATCAAATGTGCATTCAATTCAACATTTGAATATGTAATAGCTGCAATAGCCGGCTCAACAATAGAAGGACCATGAATACCGACAAACCAGAACAAGGCGTAAGCTCCAAAAATAATCGTAATACCAAGATAGCCATCGGCTGCTGAAAATAAAGGAGCAAGCAAGGTTCCAATTGACTGAGCCACATTTACTCCAATAACTGCCTTAATAGCTAATTGGATAGCATACAAAATAATAATGGAAAAGGCAAATGGAAAAATATCTTTAAACACTTGAGAGATATTTGGCGGTACCTCCTCAGGCATACGAATGGTGACATTATTTTTAACACAAACCTTGTAGACATTAACAGTAATAAAGGCTGCAATGAAAGCAGTTAACAAGCCCTTAGTTCCCATAAAGGCACTCAAGAAACCACCTTCTTTAGCTGGATCCGCTGCCATGATTAAGAAACCGGCCATAGAAGCTAACATTGTTGAAATGAAATTAATCTGGTTGGTCTTTTCTAATTGGCGGTTCATCGAATCCGTTAGTGATTTAGCAGTTGTACCAGCCACTAGGAAACCAATAATCCCCATCGTATAGTTATAGGGTGTCATCAACATGTTTTCAATACCTTTTGGCCAAGTAAAACCAAAGATATTAGGAACATAAGCGATCAACAGAAAAATACTCGAAAATAGAATAACCGGCATTGCCGAGATAAACCCGTCACGAATAGCACGTAGATAAATATTACGCGAAATTTTTTCAAAGAAAGGCTTTCCCTTTTCAATTTGAGCAATCAATGTGTTCATATTATTTTAGCTCCCTCTTTTATACAATTCAATTAAATGTTTCATCAAATCTTTTAGAAGTATGGTTGTCATCAGGTGATCTTGTCCGTGCATTAAAGTAACACTAAGTTCAATATCATCACCTTGTGCTTCCTTAGCCAAAAGGCTTGTTTGAGCTTTATGGGCATCAACAATACAGTCATCTGCCGCAGCTACAAGCTCTTCTGCCCTATCGTACTCACCGGCCTGTGCCGCATTCAAAGCTTCAAGTAATTTAGAACGTGCATCTCCTGCATAGGCTACAATTTCAAACCCCAAAAGAGTCGCTTCTTCTCTGTTCATTTTCATACCTTCTTTCTAAAAATATAATATAGACATGTTCATTCTATTTCGCTTCTTCATAAGCTTGATTGCGTTTTTTCATTTGAGCAACATACCAGAAAAATAAAAGAGTATAAACAGCAAGTGCAATCACAGCATATAACATGTATTGCACATCACCAGCTGTGCCCTTACCTGCAAAATAAGCTAAAAATTTTTCAATAGGACCTTCCATTGTCGTATGAGAGATTAATGTCGAGCTGCTTATTCCCTTAGGAAATGCCCCAACTTTTTTGGCAGTTTCCGTGATAAACGGTGCCATTAAACTTCCTGACCACAAAAACAGAGGCAATTCAATCGTACCAATAATAATCATTCTGATCAGCTTACCGCGTGTTACAACCAATAAAGCTGGAGTAACACCCATTGCAATAATTCCTGCAAGAGGTAATAATTTGTTCCCTGGTAAAATAATGGCTTCAAATAGCATAATAGGTGCTAAAATGTTAGCAGCAGCCCAAATTTCTGCACGACCTGCAAGAAATGGCCAATCTAATCCAATATTTAATGTGCGACCTTTCAATTTGGAAGAAGCAAAATTTGTAATTCCTTGTGATAGCGGTTCCACAGCTGCGATAAACCAAGAGCCAATCAGTGAAAATAACTCCAAACAAACTGCAGCTGTAAAAGCTAGAGAAATCACTTGTGTAGGAGTTTGACCAGCCAGCAAACCAACAAATATCCCCAAATAAACACCGATAGCAAATTTAGAACCCCAAAAACCAATTTTAGCATTTAATTTAGCAGCATCAAAATCATATTTATCCAACCAAGGAAACAGCTTATCAAAAATTTTATCAAATACCATAATGATTGGGTTCATCATGTAATTCATGTGGGTTGTTGTCATGGGATTGTCATTTCCAGTTCCCAATAAATCATTGAAAGTCGGTTTCATCACATCAGAATTAATGATTTTTAAAACTCCAATAAAGATGACTAAAACCGTTGCAACAAGTAAGTTTGCACCACTAAAAATAGCAAATAGACCTACAATAGACAGGTGCCAAATATCAAAGATATCAACATCCAAGGTATTTGTTTGATGGAATACCAACATGATGATATTAACAATAAGCATGACTAACAGAAAATATAATGTATATGGAGAGCCCCAGGTAATGGTTGCTAGTGGTGCCCAACCGACATCAGTAATATTTAAGTGAAGTCCAGTACGATCTACAAAATCCGTCATTGCTCCAGAAAAAGCAGTAGACAAAATGTTGATGATGGCACTAATACCAGTCAAGGCAATCCCTAATTTAATACCGCCTTCCAAAGCTTTTGTAAATTTCACTCTAAAACATAAAGCTATAATGGTTAAAATGACAGTCATCAGTGGTGCCGCACCAAGATCAATAATTGGTTTAAAGACTGCATTGGCAAATTCAATTATCACATTCATATGATTATCTCCTATTGATTACAGTTTACGTATGTAAACTTTTAATAATTTCTTCCATCTTTTGATAGACAGGTTCTGCCATTACAGGAATACGATAAAGAATTGGTCCTGCATCCACCACAGGGATAGTAACATCAAAGCCTAGATCCGTTTTAGAAATTTGAGCAAAAATATCATAATGAGAGAGTAGATCTTCATTAATATCTTTAATCATCACAGCATCACACGATACTTGATAACCACGTTTTGTCAATTCTGATTCCAATGCACTCTTAATTTGATGGCTTGAATTCACACCTGCACCACAGGCAGCTAAAATTTTAATCATAATTTTACTCCTTTTTAATAATGCTGTTTTAAATAATCAAAAATTTTATGGCTATCTTCTAAATTGAAAAAGACTTTCAAATCACTAATACTTTGCCGATTAATAAAATCCATTATTCCAGCCAGCAATCCTGCTTGTTCACTCTCATTATGATTTAAAATCATAAATAAGAATGAAACAGTCACTTCTTCATCCGGCAGAATCATATTATGAAAAACAATAGGATATTTCAGTTTTACCGGTACAATACGAGTTTCTGTTACATATTCGCTTTCTGTATGAGGAATAGCAATATTTGGTAAACTTGTATCAATCGGAGATAGGGACAGAGCAGTTGGATAATTTTTTTCTCTTTCAATTAAGTTGTTGATATACTCTGATGTCACTAATTTTCTTTCCAGCAATTTTCCAGCAATCTCTTTGAATACTTCTTCTTTTTCTTTTTGTTTTGAAATAAATACTGTATCTTCGCTAAATAACTGTGACATAACCGCTCACCATTTTTTAAGCCCTTTCTTTCCAAGACGTTGCGGTTGCTTTTAAAACCTTATTCAGCTCATCAATATTCTTGAATCCTTCTGTACGAAGCCACTGGCGGGCTGCTGCTTCGCCTTTTTCAATATAATCTTTAACTGAACCAGCCCATGTGGCACGTCCGCAAAGGACACCGTTAAAATTAGCCCCTGACTCTTTTGCAAAAACAAGCGTATCTTGGAATAACTTAGCAGAAACACCTGCACTCAAATAAATATAGGGAAACGGTGTTGCTTGATCTTGTTGTTTAAAGAAGTTTGCTGCTTGATCTTGAGTGTAAACAATTGGGCCATCACCAAAACCTTCGACATACTTCATGTTAACAGGAACCTCAACCTTCAGAACATCAATGCCAAAACGCTCGTCTGAGAAGACTTTCATAGCATCAAGCACTTTATGAGGCTTTACTTTAGCATACTCAACGCTTGCGGCATCAGTAATGGTTTCATCATAAGCTAAAATTTCAAGGAAAAAGGGAATATCTTCTGCCTTACATTCAGAACCAATTCGTTCAATATAAGCCTGTTTTTGCTGGTTAACTTCTTCATCACCATCAACATCATAGTAGAGCAAGAATTTAACAGCATCTGCACCTTGTTTTTTCAAACGTTTGGCTGACCATTCAACCAGACAATCTGGCAAGCGTTTAGTGCTTGTTGTATCATAACCAGTCTTCTCATAAGCAAGGAGCAAACCTGCATTTTTATCCAAATGTTTTGTTGCTGGAAGACCATATTCTGGATCAAGCAGCATGGATGAAGCATAAGGTGTTAATTCTTCTGCTACTAAGACCTTCAGCTCTTCCATTTGAGCAATCGTTGGTTCTTGCGTTTGATACTGCGCCATCAAGCGTTTTAAAGCACCACGCTGGTCAAAAGCTAAAGCTGAAATAATTCCATTTTCATCACTAAGTTTTTCCATATAACTGCGCTTTTCTTGTGTTAATGTCATCTTTTTAAACCTCCGCTACCTCAATTTGTTGGTATAAATTATCATAATTTTCTAAGTTAACGTGTCCAGTTAATTTTTCCTGAGCATTGAGCATACCAAGTGTATTCGCTTTTTTGAGCAATTTCTCATCACTTGCTCCTGCAGCAAGAGCCGATGTAATTCCAGCTACCGTTGAATCCCCTGAACCAACTGGATTAACGACTGCTATTTTAGGAATAGTGACCTTATAAAATGTTTGACCATGCTTGGCAAAAGCACCTTGAGAACCAAGTGAGACAATAATCCAATCAATTCCTGAAAAGATGGGGCTAGCCAAAGCATGCTTTAAAACAGCAACATCATTTGTAATCTCCCGTTCCATAATTTGAGATAATTCTTTTGTATTGGGCTTGATGACAGTTGGTTTAGCTGCACCGTTTAATACTTCCAACAAAGCCTGACCTGAACAATCCAAAACAATAGGAACCTGATGTTGCTTGCAAATCGCAATCATTTGAGAATAATAGTCTACAGGAACCCCTTTTGGAAGACTTCCTGAAATTGCGACAACTTCTAATTTTGGAAGTAATTTTTCAAAAAATTCAAGAAACCCTTTAGATTCTTTAGCGGAAACATAAGGTCCTTGTTCTAATATTTCTGTTTGATAGCCACCATGTAAAATAGCAATACAATTTCTTGTCTCTGCAGAAATCTTATAAAAAGAATGCTTTATGGCAGACTTATCAAGTTCCGCTTCTAAAAATTCACCAAGTTTCCCACCAAGAAGGCCGCTAGCAAGGACATCGTCTCCTAACTGAGACAGAACACGTGTCACATTCAATCCTTTTCCTCCGGGTGTTTTATGCGTTTCAATGACACGATTGACAGTATCAACCTTTAAGTCATCCAGCTGGTAAGCAATATCAATGGAAGGATTCATCGTAACTGTTAGCATCATAATGATAACTCCCCTTACTCAATCGTGATAGTCACCGCGATTCCACTTTTCTAGAAATTCATCAAAGAAATGCGGATCTGCTTGTTTATCGTTATGTGCTTCTAAATGTTTGATTTTAGCAATTAATTTCTTATTTTCTTCTGTCGGTTTATACTGGGCTTTAATAAAAGCATCTACAATATCAAATAATAACAACTTACCTATAATAGCGCCGCCAAAGCTAACGACATTTGCATTAAGTTCTTCTTTTGAATACAGAGCAGAAGTCATATCTCTTACTAATGCCGTTCTAACACCCGGTACTTTATTGGCAGCATTACTTATACCCACACCAGTACCGCACATACATACACCTAAATCCGCTTCACCACTGCTAACTGCTTCGCCCACTTTTTTACCAAAGATGGGATAGTGCGTACGTGTAAAGTCATAGGTCCCTACATCTAGAACTTCATAACCTTCTTCTTTTAGATGTTTAGATAGTTCCATTTTCACATCAGTAACAATATGGTCACAACCAATAGCAATTTTCATTTTCATTTCCTCACTCTATTTGTCTTTAGCACATTTTATTTAGCATATCTACACGGATCTGATGACGGCCGCCGTCATATTTAGCCTCTACAAAGTCCTTAACAATATTTTTGGCCAGTTCATCTCCAACAATTTCAGCACCAAGAGTAATGATACGCGCATTATTATGGCCGCGTGTCATATAAGCTGAACGTTCATCAGACACTTCTGCTGCAATCATACCTTTGACTTTAGTAGCTACCATAAAGCTGCCCGCACCATAGGCATCAATTGCAATTCCCAAATTTTTATCATTTTTTTGTACCTCATGTACAACTGCTAAAGTTGAATCTACAAAATCCAAATCTTTCCTTTCAGTAACATCTAAAACTTCATGATTGTTATCTTTTAAAAATGTTTTAATAACATCTTTAAGTCTTTTACCAGCTGCATCTGAACCAATAATAATTGCCATAGTCATTCTCCTTGAAATGATTTTTTAGTCAGAAAAGCGTTTTCGTTTTTCTTTAGTTATAATATACTATAACTTGTTTAAAAAATCAACACATTTTTGTTTATTTTTTAAACATTTTTGGTGTTATTTAAAAAATATTTCCTTTTTCTGTTGATAAAATATAATTTTTGTTTGAAGTTTGAGTGTTTTTACGCAAAAAAATAAGAGTCCGAGTCAGACCGCTATGATTGCTAAACAATCTTGAAGGTCCTCTCTCGCTCTCTTTGATTATCTTATTTTTCTGATCACTTTTTGTTATCTAACGATTTAGTTAATAATCTCAGTATATTTGCTCAGTTTTTGAAGCTTATCGTCATCTTGACAATCTGTAATCAGAGCTGTCAATTGTGACAGCTGATAAAATGACGTAAAATCTTCTTTTCCAATCTTTGAAGAGTCGATCAGCAAATATTTTTCAATTGCCCTTCCTAAAGCCATCTTCTGAGTATAAGCTTCTTGGAAACTTGATGTCATCACTTCATTTCCTTTGACACCATTGCCGCTGAAAAACATTTTTGAAAAATGCATTTTTTCTAAAACGATATTTGTTATTTCTCCAATAAAAGACTGAGTGATACTTCTCATTTCGCCGCCCAATAAATGGACTCTAAACGTCTCTGATTGCTTTTGCGATAAGATCTGAAAAACAGGAAGACAATTGGTGATGACTTGCAAAGTTGTCTTATTAATCTCTTCAGCCAGCAGTTCTACAGTTGTTCCCGGTCCTAAAAAGATCGTATCTCCTTCTTCTACTAACTCGGCAGCCTTTTGTGCAATATAGTGCTTTTCTTCTATTTGTCGAGAATGCTTTTCTTCATGGGACATTTCTTTATATTGAAAAATATTATTGCTTCTAGCCCCACCGTGAATACGTGTTAATACTCCCAAGCCTTCCAATTCAGTTAAATCGCGACGGACAGTCATGTCTGATACCTTTAATCGTTCCACAACTTCAGTAACCCGAATGGTCCCTCGCTTATTAATGAGTTTTGTGATTTCTTCTAATCGTTCTTCCTTCTTCATAAATACCTCTTTTCCTTCTTTTTTTCTATTATATAATATTTTTAATTTTTTTTCGATATTCAAACATAAAACAAACATTACGTTTAAATAACAGTTCTTTTCATAAATAAAAAAGAGTATTTATGAAAAGAACCTCCTTATAAGAACAGTGTATAACTTTTTTATACTGTCCATTATAAGTGGTTCTTTTCATTAGACTACTCTTTTTTGGAATATGTTTGCTATTAAATTTCCACAACTTCTAATTTTTCACCGCCTAATAGAATTAAATAACTGTCTACTTGTTGGATATTATAGGATTGGCTCAAAGCTTGAGCATAAAGTGTCATCTGACCTCGGTAACGCTCTTTAATAGCTTGACTATTAGTGAATTTATCTGTTTTATAATCAAAGAGGACAATCCGATTATCAAAAAGAATGTAACCGTCAATAATCCCCCGCACGACATAGTCTTCTCCGCTTGCAGGATCCGCTTGCAGCATAGCAAAGGGTGCTTCACGATAGACCTTGTCAGCATTTGCTTGAATGAGTTTCCCCAGTTGGCTGGTCTGGAAGAAATGCAAAATCTTATCAACCTGAATAGCTTTTTTAACATTTTCTTCTACAGATAGTTCTGCCAGAGCAGTTAAAATATCTTCAAGACTAACCTGTTCACTCAAATGAAGCCGCTGCATAAGTTCATGAACACTTGAACCAAGAGCTGTTGGATCTTGTTTCGCCTTTTTTGAAAATTGAGGCAGCTCAAACTTTGGTTTAGTCTGATAGGAAGTTTGTATCACCTCTACACCTTCTGTTTCCATAACAGGCTCATAAAATTTTTTGATCTGACTTGGCGTACGAACAGTTGGTAAATGGATAGCAGCCTTATAGTGCTGATTTAATTTTTCAACTGCTTCTAACATATCTAAAGCACGCGCAATATCATCTGATTGCCGATTATCCTTAAGATTATCCGCATCATAAGCCTGCTCTGCTTCTAAACTTCCCATTTTATCTTCTGTTAAGTCTTCATCCGTTATAAAACTTGTTTTAAAATGAAGTTCATCGGCAGCATAAGCAGCTTCAATCGCCAAAAGCCAATCCTGAAAAGTCAAATAGTGTTCACGATCAGCTACTGGCAAATGATTGTTTTCTGATTTGCCATCATACTTATCCCCTAATTTTTCCTGACTGCCTTTTCCGATCAAGTAAAGTTTCTTTTCAGATCGTGTCATGGCAACATAAAGCAATCGCATTTGTTCAGATAGGGTTGCCAGGCGAAGCTCACGCTTATTCAGTTGATAAGGAAGAGTATCCATGCTGACTTTAACTGTCGGCAATAATTTTTCCTCTAGTTCTTCTTTCATATCAGCAATATACTTGATACCAACACCGTTTTGCCGCGATAAGATTAAGGGTGATGTCATATCTTGAATGCTAAATTTTTTATCAATATTAAGAATAAAGACATATTTAAATTCCAATCCCTTACTCTTATGAATCGTCATCAGCGTCACTGCATTTTTAGGTAAAGCGACTTCAACATCAGCCAAGTCATTTTGATTTTCTAGAATTTTGTCAATCATGCGAATGAAGCGCGACAACCCCTTAAAACCTGTTTTCTCAAAGTTATCGGCACGCAGGGCTAGAGCATAAAGATTGGCTTGGCGCTGTTCAGATTTTGGTAAACTTCCCACATAATCATAGTAAAACTTATCATTATAAATTTTCCAAATCAAATCATAGAGCGAATTTAAGAGACTAAACTCACGCCAACTGAGGAAAGTTTCAAAGAAAGCATCCAATTTGGCAGACAATGTTTCTGTGATCAACTGAACTTGCTGGCCTTGGCCATTTCTGGCATTCTCCATCTTTTCATAAAGATTTTGTTTGTGTTGATCTGGTAGATTTTGCAGAGCTAGACGAGCCAAGTCATCCTCATCAAAAGCAAACATAGGTGAACGCAAAAGAGCTACTAGAGCATAATCATTGAGAGGATTATCAATAGAACGCAGAGTATCCAACATGACCATAACTTCCACTGATTTCAGATAGTTTTGTTCACCACCATCAGACACCAAAGGAATGCCATAATCATCAAATGTTTGCAAGATACCATCATTGCGTGTCCGCGATGAGACAAGCAAGGTAATATCTTCAAACTGAACCTTTTCTTCATTATGAAGGCGAATAATCTCCTTAGCAACCAATTTGACCTCACCTAGACTGATTTGATTACTATCATCTTCTACAGCAAGATCTTGATTTTGCTGATCCTTTGTATCATAGATGAGGACTTGTGTTTCATTTTGCGGATAAGGAATTTTCTGAGCTGAACTGCCAGCCACAAGCTGATGGGTATCATCGTAGAGAATTTCTCCAACCGTTTCATCCATAAGATGCGTAAAAACACTATTGGTAGCATCTAAGACTTCTGACTGACTCCGAAAGTTCTCTTTTAAGAGAATGAGTTTTCCATGCTCTGGATGTTCTTGAAAATCCTTAAATTTTTGATTAAAAATCTGTGGATCTGCCTGACGAAACCGATAGATAGACTGCTTAATATCTCCTACCATGAAGCGATTGCGCCCATTAGATAAAAGTTCCAACATGCGCTCTTGGGTGTGATTATTATCCTGATATTCATCCACCATGACTTCGTGATACTTATCTATATAAAGCTGACGAATAGCATCATTTTCTTCTAAAATCTGGATAGCAAAATGTGCAATGTCTGAAAACTCAAAGGCATTTTCCTGCATCTTTGCTTGCAGGTATTGTTTTGAAAAATCAAGGGTAAAAGATTGCAGTACTTGCAACAAAGGCAGACTTTGATCCTGATACTTGAAAATTGTTTCCAAGTGTTTTAGTCCTCTTAAGCGACTGTGCAAACTGCGAAAGACAGGATATTTAACTCCTGCTACTGTCACATCGTTACCAGATGGAATGAGTGTTGCAATGTCATTTGCTAATTTCCCCAGACCATCTCGCCCATATAGACTGTCAAAATGCAAGACCCAACCCTGCAGCTGCTCAATCATTTTAAGGTGCCTTTGATAAGCTGCTGTTGGAGTTCCTTTAGCCGTTACTTGCTTGTAATCTTCTAAATCCGTCACATCACGAAGAGCGAGAGCAGTTTCCTGCAAAGTATTCAAAAAGTCTTTCACTTCTTGTTCAGGAATAGCTGAAAAATCCTTATAGGTATTGGTTCCTTTTAAGAAATTCTCCAAAAGCCATCTTTGGGGATTATCGGTTGCCTGACTGAAATTATAAATTTTGTAAATGATTTGTCTAAAATTGCTCGAATCTTTTCGATTTCCAGCAAAATTCCTAACAAGCTTAGTGAAAAGCTCTGCTTGATCGCCAGTTCTGTAATCAGTAAAAAGGTCGTCAAAGACATCATTTTTAAGAAGATCCTGCTCGCTTTTATCTTGTAAAATTCGAAAATTCGGTGAAATTCCCAAGGTATAGCCGTACTGTGTCACTAATTTTTGGGTAAAGGCATCCATGGTTCCAATATCCGCAGTCTGCAATCCCAAGAGTTGTTCGCTGAGAAATTGTTTGAGGGCAGTGTCATTTGTCAAACGCAATTGCTCGGTGATTTTCTTTTCTAAACGCTCCTTAAGCTCACCAGCAGCCTTAACGGTAAAGGTAGAAATAAAAAGCTGATCAATCGTTACACCACGCAGAATTTTATCCATAATCCGCTCAATCATCACAAAGGTTTTTCCTGAACCAGCAGAGGCAGAAACCAAAATATTGGTTCCTGAAGTGTAAATGGCCTCGATTTGTTCAGGCGTTCGTTTTTGGTTCTTACCAGACTGAGCTTCTTGAATTTGTAAGGAAGCTATTTCTTGATCTGTTAAAAATGGTTTAAAGGTCATTTGTCTTCCTCCTCTTTTTTAGACTGCATTAACGCCAAGAAACCCTGACGTTTTTCTTTGCGTGGCAGCTGATAAAGTTTACGAGCATAAGGCATGTGGCGATCTGCTTCAAAATGTGTAATAGCCTTCAGCTGTTCTCCCTGAACAGATTTGCCATCCTGACTGTAGGGGTTAATGAGAAAGTTTCCTTTTCTGATTTGCTTTGCGGCACTGCGATAGAGTCTTTTATTATAATCAAGCAGCAAATCAACTTCTTTTTGACTATAGACAGCATCATGCAAATGGTATTTCCCATTAGCCAAATATGCTTTTTCATCTTCTAAAAAGAGTCCCTTATAACTTAAATTTTTATGAACCATTTCCGGAATTTTTTCGATGGATTTCATATTGGCTAAATCAGTTTTAGGTTCCTGCATATGAAGATACATGGCTCCAAAAATCTTATCTGTCTCATTCAAATTTTTACAAGACCGAAGAGCTTCTATATAAGTCACTAACTGCGGACTGAGTCCATTGTAAAATTTTTGCAGATCAAAGGTATTTTTACTTGATTTATAATCAACAATTCCTAAACTGCCATCTGACAAGCGATCAATGCGATCGATAACCCCTCTGATTTTAACAGCCTGATCCAGCATTAACTCAAAGGCTTCTTCTTCACTTTCTACCTGAACAGGATTATCCCCTTTTAAAATGGTAGCCGTACTACGAGCAATATCTTCTAAAATACCCAAAGCATAGCGACTTTCCTCATCTTCATTATAAACCAAGTGAAAGCTATCCTCATGGTTGGTTATATCAATGGCACGATTTAATTTACTGTCAAAATCATCAATAGATTGATCTTGCATAACCAATTCAAACACGCGGTGCAAATAAGTCCCATGATTTCTAGCATCAGGATGAATCGTTTCAAGCTCTTGCAAGCCAAGGATATATTGAAGGAAATAGAGATACTGATTATTGTAAAAAGTTGTCAGGGCAGACGATGATAGATTTAAAGGTTGATCTATTGGAAAACGTGCTGCCATAACCTCTGCAGCGACCTGCTTGGTCTGCATCTTATCGTTCACTTCAGGAATCGTAAGTCCTTCTTTTGCCAATTTTTGGCGTAAATAGCGAACAGCAACTGACCAAAAGGTCTGCTCTTCTTTAGATAATTCTTGGTCAATAGCAGAGCGGTTAAGCTCAATCACACGCGACAAAAGCGCCTTGTAATTGCCAATATCTTCTGGATCCGCAGCTAAACGATTGCGCCCCTTTTCCACAACTGGCACACCCATATCTTGCAATTCAAGCAAATAGGAGGAGGTGTTGTCCTCTGCCTCATTTAAAATCTGCGGCAAGGTTAAGACCAATTCCTGAGTGGCCGCATTGAAGAGTGACAGGGCGGTGAAATGATTTTTCTTGAGATTTTCCTTAGTGACAATATCAAAACGACGATTGTCAGGAGTTGCTTCATTGATTTTTGCACGTTCTTCATCCGAAATAAGACTCTTATTTTGGACAATTTTAGGAAAATGAGACTGGGTCATTCCCAGAGCAAAAACAAATTTATTGCTATGGGGCTCCACCAAATCATAAGACTTAACTGTCACAACATCAACACTGGCAGGAACCGTCCGATAATCAGCCGCCAGCATGCCGCTGCGTAAGAGTGCCAGAAAATCAGCCAACTTCATTTTTTCTTGTCCAAAAATCGTATGAAATTGCTCTAAAATAACCGTAAAAGTTTTCCAAACTTGCTCGTTCTTTTCCTGCTCAATGTCACTGATACCTTGGATTAATTTTGAAAAATTATTCGTTAAAGAAATGGCTTCTAAAAAGTTGGTCAATTTTTGCAGGATACTGTCTCCCTTTTGAGGCTGTATTTTAACCAGTTCTTGTAAAGGTGACATGACTTCTGCCCGCAGTTTATTTAAGGCTTTTAGATCAAATTGCCCATGATTATCTAGCGTAAAGTCCTTAAAAAACTTTGTCTTTCCTTTAATATCAGCATAAATGACATACTGCTCCAATTTATCTAACTGATTTTGCCTGATTTTGCCATATAGGCCTGATTTGAGCAGATTCATGACATCCTCAGCACGAAAATTATAACGTTTAACCCGCTCCAAAGAATCCACAAAATGAACCAGCGGGTGCGAACTCATGGACTCCGCTTTGCCAAAATAATAGGGAATTTCATACTTATCAAAAATCTTGCCAATCTGCAGTTTATAGGCATCCACATCCCCAAGAAGGACCAAAATATCCTTGTAACGATGACCTTCATAGAGTTTCCGGCGAATGCTCTTAGCAACATGTTCCACTTCTTCTTTTTGATTAATGACATCCCAGATAGTTACATGTTCCTTATCCTTATCTGTCAAGACCAGCTGACTGTCCGAAAAATCATGACGACTTTCAAATAGCTGAGAAAGTTTGGTAAAAGCAGGCAAAGCTTCTTGCTTTGATACCACATATTCTGGTTTGGTTTGAAATTTACCAGCTAAGTTACGAATGAAATCAAGGCTAGCCTGATAGACATTCCCATTCGAAAAAGTTGAACGATAAGCTTTTTGACTAATATAAGTCCCAATGATAATGTCAACACCTTTTTCATGTAACAGTCCTATCAGATTTTCTTCTTCAGCAGAAAAACGTGTGAAACCATCAACAACAATTGTCAAATCCTGCAAAGCCGTATCTAAATGACCGAATTTGATCTGTTGTGCAAAGAAGGCAATCTTGCTTTGATTATCAAAATGGCCAGCACTTAAAATGGTTTCAACCTCTGTAAAAATCTTAATCAAATCTTCCTGCTTTTCAGCCGAATTTAGCTGATTTAATTCTAAGACAGTCAGATTAGAAGCCTTGAGTTCCTTATACAAATCCACCAATTGATTGATAAAATGAGCATCTTGCTTAAGACGCCCAAAAACACGCAAATCTTGGTCTGAAAAACTGGATAAAGCACGATAAAAAACCATGGCAAGTCCATTATCATCAATGGTTTCGCCCTGATGAATATCATTTAAAACAAAATAGCGTGCCATTTGCTCAAAACGCGTAATGGTAATAGCAAAGGAAGCCCGCTCAGGCAGGGTCTCCAAAACAGCTCGCTCCTTCTCAAAAGACAAGGAGTTGGGAGCAATATAAAAGACTCGCTTGCCAGCCTTAGCAGCTATTTGTGCTTCCTCGGCCAAAATCTCTGTTATGTTGTATGGAATGTCGGTATATAAAAGTTTCATTATTACCTCTATCAGATTGAAATAATTGGTAAGCATGTCGCTTCTTTATATTATCACAAAATTGATCAAAAAAATATTCGTATCATTATAATGATTTTAGGTTTGACGACTAAACATTTTCCAATTCTTTATAATTCTTAATCTCTATTATCTAATATTTTACTTTTATTGTCATCCACTTAATATATATATTTGATTTCCTTCTATCCAAAAGAATCAATTTCAATCGGTCTAACATCACAAGTCTATATGTGTAGGTAAAATTATTCTTGATTCTTTTATTAATGCCAGTAGATAGACAGAAAACTTGTACAAAATCTTGTCAAATGTTATAATAAAGCTAATCAAAATATGAGGTGAAACAAAATGGAAGCTGTGGTTTATTCAAACTTTAGAAATAATCTAAAAGACTATATGAAGAAGGTCAATGATGAATACGAGCCTTTGATGGTGGTTAATAAGAATCCTGACGAAGATATTGTTGTCTTATCTAAGGAAAATTGGGATAGTATTCAAGAAACCATTCGTTTAATGAACAATGAATATCTTTCTGACAAAGTTCTATCAGGCATAGAACAAGTCAAACAAAGGAAAATAACCAAGCACGCCTTATTAGAGGTGAAGGATGTTTAATTTTACCGAACAGGCTTGGCAAGACTACATTTCTTGGCAACAAGAGGATAAGAAAACGCTCAAGCGTATCAATCGTTTAATTGAGGATATTAAACGAAACCCTTTTGATGGTATTGGAAAGCCCGAACCGTTGAAATATCGCTATTCTGGTGCTTGGTCTCGTAGAATTACAGATGAACACCGTTTAGTCTATATGATAGAAGAAAGCGAGATTTATTTTTTATCCTTCCGAGATCATTATAAATAAAGATGGACAGTTCCTAAAAGAATTGTCTTTTTTGGTGCTAGAAGATAGCAACTAATGAATTACTGACGACTGTAGTAAATACAAAAGTTTGAAGTTAAGATTGAAAAATGTTTTGACATTTCCACACTTTGATAGAGCTCTTTCTAGTCCTTACAGCTAGGGAGTGGTGATTTGAATAGACTATTCACTTGTATCAAATAAATCATCTTGGAAGAAATCATTCATCGGCTTCCAGTATTCTCTATTGCTAGTATCCTCTTTCCATGAAGTATTATTAAAGAGTAAACCTGTCACGTCACTCGCAGTATTGAACATTGGACGAACAAAGGCAAACCTTGCTCCGTTTGGATTCGTCAATTTATTTTCAGACCACTCTCGGATTGCTTTGAATTTGGCTGCTGAGTAAGTGTCAATATTTTGCTTGTTTCCTCCTTTCGTTTCAACAACATAGGTTCGACCATCTGTCCCTAAAAAGATGTAGTCTGGGAAAAATCCTTCTTTCTTCTGTCCATAGGCAACTGAGAAGTATTTGTCCCCTCGATCCTTACTGCGGTACCACCATTTGACTTGTTGGCTGCTCTCAAGCCATTCTTCAAAAGCTTTTTCCGGTTTTGAAGTTGTCACCCAGTTATTTCTGCCGTAGCCCTTGTAAACATTTTTTGAGAAAACTTCTCCTGCCTCATTTTTCAAAGTCTGATACATTTCATTTTTAGGAAGAATAAAAGAAACAAGGTCCAATTCATTATGGCTGATACCGTATTCCAAAGACAACTGTTTATCAAACAGTCCCTGTGCATCTGCATTTTTAGCAGTTTCACGAAGAAATCTGTAATTATTGATGACAAAAGCCATAAATTCAGACGGTTTTAAACTTAGAAAACGCTTGATATGTTCTTCGCTGCGGTTTGAAAACAATTCCAGTAAGATATGATTGACATCACTAGGCCTATCTCGATAAAGATATTTTTGGATGGCTTGTTCAGCATTCAGTAAATCCAAACGATTGTCACGAGGATTGACAGGCATGCTGATTTCATAGGTTTGCTGCTGTTCCGTCACAATATCTCGTTCCAATTTGTCTGATGTTGCTAATCGTTGGTAAATCATTTTACCAAATCGAAAGCCATAACTTTCCAACTTTTCTTGATTTTGCTTACCGTTTTGTTCTACTAGACCATAGTCATTTTTGAACTGCTTGCGAAGTGCTTGAATGACCTCACTGTTCGTCAAACCGGCTCGTAAGTTTGGCTTTACTGAGATAAGTTGGAAATCAGGTGCTTCCTCTTTCAGCTCATAAGTCGCAATATAGGCCCCTTCCCCTTTTTTCAGGACATCTGCTATATATTTTTGATCGTTAGAGTAGATAAAGGCATTATCCAACAAGGGAGTATCATAATGCTTCTGCTCAGGCATTCTGCGGATACGACCAATAGTCTGCAAAGTAAAATTCGGTTCAGTATTGAGACGCAGTTTGACCAAGATTTTAGCTCGAGGCGCATCCCATCCAGTAGAGACAGCCTGCTTCATCAATAGATAATTAACAGGACTGTCTGCTTTTTCGATATCAGCTACATTGATTTTCTCATTTGCCAGCCAAGTCGCTACCTGTCCATCTTCCTGACCGATTTCAGATAGATAGTTCTTGACTTGTTTGATGAGACTCTTGCGTTCCTCCTTATTTGCTTTTCTCTCATCAGGGAATTGAATCAGCACTAATGGATTGATGGAAAGACCTAATTTTTCGTATTCTGCTTTCACCTGACGGCGCTTATCATCCGCAAAATCCAAAAAATACTGGACCATATTATCCACAACATCTCCATCCACGCCATCTGGATTGAGCTCTACATTACGGACAATCAGCCCCTGAGCAATGACATCTTCATCATTGACCTGAACATTATCATAATCTGGTGATGATGATTTGGGTGTTGCAGAAGCTCTAATAATCTTATCTGCTTCAAATTTATCAATAATCCGCTGTGCTTTTTCCGTCTGATCGCGATGCTCTTCATCAATAATCAAAACAAAGTGCAACCCCTTATGTTTAGCAGCTTTGATAATATCGTCAAGATTTTTGGTTTCGCCCTCACGCAAGGCAATAGCCTTATCATTTTTGACACGTTCCCAATTCAGAAAAGTCGCTGTGTCAGCTTGAAAACCGCCAGTCAAGGCTTCATCTAAAGTAATAGATTTGACAAATTTTCCAATATCTTTGGCTTTGTTCCATGACTGCTCCTCCAGCTCCCCATTTCCCGGCGTCAGCCAGACAAAGACGTAATCATAAAGATTAGGATTGTACTCAATAATCCTGTCCATCAGATTAATGAGCATGACTGTCTTTCCGGCACCCGTAGGCGCATAAAAGACTGTTGTTTGTTTTTGAGAATAGAAAAACTTATCTTGCAGGGTTTGAACCGCCTGCTCTTGAAAAGGAAATAGTTTCATTATAATCCTGCCTCTTTCATTTCTTTTGCAAAATAGTATTCCGGAACATCGATTAGTTCAATGCCTTCATACCGCACCCTGTCTTCTTTTTCCATCAAAGCATGGGAATGCTGACGAACATAGACTGTCCTAATACCTGTCAAATCCAGCTCTCTGATTTCCGACAAAGTAAAGGCAACCGCCTTATCACTTTCTTCTAGGTCAATGGCATGCTCCAGCTCAATCAAGGTCTTCACATTATTGAGCAGGGCATATTCTAAATCTTCATCCTCTTTTTCGATGAATTGAGTTTTGAAATATTTGAGGTTATGCGGCAGATCCTCTTGGATATTTGCCAAACGTTTATAAGTTACTTCTTCGCAGATACTATTCTCATTGTTGGTGCAAAGAATATACTTGCGCTTGCCACCGTCTTCCTTGTTGAGCTGCGCTACCGCATGGCCCGTTGTGCCCGAGCCAGCGAAGAAGTCGAGGATGGTAGCGTTTTTATTCAAAATTGTTGAAATTAATGTTGAAATATACTTAATAGATTTTGGATAATTAAAAACCTTTTTACCAAATACGTTTTTGATATCCTTATCTCCATCAGTTGTTCCACCAAAATCCATCGTGAAACTTCTAGGAGTTTTACCTCGATTATTTAGGTATTGTTTAAACTGTACACTCCATTCACCATTTTTCTTTTTAATTATTCGAATTTTCCCTTCTGCGTATTCTTTTTTGAAACGCGTTTTTGAACGGATCCAACCATTATTAATAATTGTTCCATCTGGTGCTAAAATATCATAGATAATTGGGTTTCTAAGACCCGGTCTCGCGAATGTATCCCAAAAATATTTTCCATATCCATCTTCTTCTTTATAGCGCTTTAAGTAGTTTTCTGAATGTTGAATGTACATAGGAATGGTTTTTGAAATATCCTTCGCATAAACCAAACAAAATTCATGTTCTTTAACAATAAATTTTGAATCATTTCCTCCACCAACTTTGGATTGTTTAATATATTCGCCAATAAAATTCTCTTCCCCAAAAACCTCATCACAGAGCAATTTCAACTGTGCCTGTTCATTATCATCAATGGAGATAAAGATGACACCTGTTTCACTTAGGAGATTTTGTGCAATCTCCAGCCGCTTGCTCATAAAGGACAGCCATTTAGAATGTGAATAGCCATCATTTTTATCCACAATTTTATCATTATAGATAAAATCCTTGTTCCCTGTATTATAAGGCGGGTCAATATAAATGACATCAATCTTGCCGGCATGTGTTTTCTCTAACAGATGTAAGCTATGAAGATTGTCTCCTTCCAGCAGAAAATGATAATCTTCCGATGCGGGATTTCCCTTGATTTTTCTAGATTCGTCTTCGACAAAAACAGGAATTTTGCTTTTCATCTCCTCTTCCACCAGTTCAGCATGTTCTTCCCAAACCAAGCCATATCGCTTAGAATCAATCAATTCAATTATTTTTTCCAATTTTGGCAGGTCTTCATGCTTGGAGTCCTTTCTTGCCTGCTCCATCAAGGCTCTGACATAGGCCAGAATTTCTGCCTTTTCATTTTGATGCGGGCGTTCGTTAAATGTTGCAGGCATTAGAAAACACCCCCAATCTCAGTGATTGAAAGTGTCTTTGGGTATACTAAAAAAAGGGTATTAATTACCTCTGCTCTGCTCTGCTCTGCTCTGCTCTGCTCTGCTCTGCTC
>SKER01000847.1_pt1 | contig 30415 bp, 34 predicted proteins | sample 4826961 | NCBI WGS metagenome assembly SKER01 (sample SAMN11008804, study PRJNA524170) | human gut metagenome | biome: Human fecal sample; material: Feces; isolation source: fecal sample from pouch patient p47 | host: Homo sapiens | place: Israel: Tel-Aviv | collected 2016-11-16 | reverse complement strand
ATTTCCTCCAGTCCATCAGTCCGACGCACGTAAGGAGGGAAGAGGGCGTTTTGAAACTTGTTTAACCGGTCCCGTGGGATCGTCAGATTAATTTCACCGTACTCAGTGTCGATAGTGCGGGTGTACGTCCCGTTCCGGTAGTTCACGTCGTCTTTTGATCGGTCGATCCGAGTATGTGGTTCGTAGCCTAGCACCGCAGTCAGTTCATTTTGAAGGAACTGATTAGCGGCCACTTCAATTTGACGACGTAAGACTTCATTCAGGGTAATATCTTTGTCGGAAGATAGCGCTGCGATAATATCTTTGTTAAACTGGTTCATGGGGAAAGCCTCCGTATTCTGATTGGTTTTTAGCGATTTCAATCATACGGGGAAGGCTTTTCCTTTTTCAATACCCTCAAGGTATCAATTTACACAAAATATTTTACACTCCCCAATTCAGGCAATCAATTTCAGTTCCTGAAGTGATTAATAACTAAAACTGATCGATTAAGAAGGGCGCTACCGGAAAAATCTTGGCCCATCAATCAACTATTATTTATGCAGGGAATCGGTTTGAAAGCTTTCATTTAGTAAAGGTGTAAATCCTGAATTGTTAACAAAATAAATTCCTTCCTTACTAAAAATCAATACAAATACTCAGAAATTATGAGGATTATATTAGAGAGATTGACTAAGGGTTTTCCCTAATCTCCGAGAAAAGGGTTGACGATTCTGGGATCCTTTGTTATGTTATAACCACTCCTTGATGAGAGAGTTCTAATCAATTCAAAAGGAGAATTTAATACATAGAAAGAGGTGATCTGATGACTGCAGAAATGACCTACACCGGTTCGGATCTTCTCGTTCAAGCTTTAAGAGACGAAGGGGTCGACACGATGTTCGGTTACCCAGGTGGTGCAATCATCCCCGTCTTCGATACTCTTTATCGCAAGCACTTTAATACCCTCCTCGTTCGACACGAGCAGGGGGCCGCGCACGCAGCAGAAGGTTACGCAAAGTCAACCGGGCGTCCAGGAGTTCTTATGGTAACTTCCGGACCAGGGGCCACGAATGCAATTACCGGGATTGCTGACGCGCAACGGGATTCCGTTCCAATGGTTGTTTTCACTGGGCAAGTGGGAACTGGAGCAATTGGTCACGATGCCTTCCAAGAAGTCAACGTTTTAGACCTGATGACGCCTGTCACCAAGCATACATATCAGTTTAAGACAACTGAAGAAATTCCGGCGGTAATTCACGAAGCCTTCGCCCTAGCTAAGGGTGGCCGGCCTGGTCCAGTCGTAATTGACATGCCAAAGGACCTAATGACCGGGACCGTGAATGAACTACCTGATGCTAAGCCAGCACCAGCTCCAGCACCAAAGCAAGCCGATCAAGCAACCGTTGAACAAGCAGCCAAGGCCTTTGCAGAAGCGAAACGGCCACTGGTTGTAATCGGGAACGGGGCGGTTGGCGCCGGTGCCGAACAAGAAGTCAACACGTTGGTCCACACATTCCAGCTTCCCTTTGCAACAACCCTCCTGGGAATCGCGGTGGTACCAAGTGAAGACGAATTCTTCCTCGGCATGGGTGGAATGCACGGTAGCTACGCAGCTAACCAAGCCCTTGAAGAAGCTGACTTTGTCCTTGGAATCGGGGTTCGCTTTGAAGACCGGTTTGCAACTAAGCCGGACAAGTTTACGCCAAAGGCAACCCTGGTTCAAATCGACGTTGACCCGAACGAAAAGAACCGTAACGTTAATGCCGACTTTGCACTTGAAGGCGACGCTCGGGCCGTCTTAAACCAATTCCTCGGGGCGGTTGAATCAACCACGCCACACCAAGAATGGTTAGACCAAGTAGCCGCTTGGAACCAAGAACGGCCATTTGCCTACCAAGATGATGAAGGATCCTTTGCACCAGAAGCGGTGATCAAAGAGATTGGTCGTCAAACGCAAGGCCGGGCCTACGTTGTTACCGATGTTGGTCAACACCAAATGTGGGCGGCTCAATTCTACCCATTCACTTTCCCACGGCAATTAATTACCAGTGGTGGTTTTGGGACGATGGGCTTTGGGATTCCAGCTGCCATCGGAACCCAGTTTGCTCACCGGGATGATCAAGTGGTTCTCTTTACCGGTGATGGTAGTCTGCAGATGACGAGTGAAGAACTCGATGTTGCTAGTCAATACAATTTAAACTTAAAGGTTGTACTCTTTAATAACCAACGTTTGGGGATGGTTCGTCAGTGGCAAGACCTCTTCTTTGCCAAGCGGCGGGCAATGACGGTGCTTGATCACCAACCAAACTTTGCCAAGTTAGCTGACGCTTACGGCTTTGACTACCGGGACCTCGACCTAAATAGCGACTGGCAAGCCCAGATTGCCCGGTTCCTGCAAAAGCCAGGTCCAGGAATGCTTGAAGTTCAAGTTGACCCTGACCACCAAGCAATGCCAATGATTTTCCCTGGCAATTCCAACGGGGAACTCTACGACGAAAACTACGATAACTAACGAATACATATATTGGAGGAAATATAATTATGGCTGTTGAAATGTTATACGAAAAGGACGTTACTACTAACTATCTGCAAGGGAAGAAATTCTGTTTTGTTGGGTACGGGTCACAAGGTCACGCCCAAGCAAACAACCTTCGTGACTCCGGTTACGACGTTACGGTTGGGGTTCGCCCAGGGGCATCCTTTGAAGCTGCTAAGCGGGATGGGTTCGACCCAAAGCCAGTTGCGGAAGCCGTTAAGGATGCCGACGTTATCCAAATGCTGACGCCAGATGAAGTGATGGCTGAAGTTTACAAGAACGACGTTGAACCAAACATGAAGAAGGGTGCGACCCTTGGTTTCTCCCACGGGTTTAACATCTACTACAAGGAAATTGTTCCACCAGCTGACTCCGACGTTATCATGATGGCACCAAAGGGTCCAGGTAACCTTTGCCGTCGGACTTACAAGGAAGGTTTCGGGGTTCCAGCACTTTACGCTACTTACCAAGATTTTCTGGCCACGCCGAAGACAAGGCCAAGGAATTCGCTAAGGGGAACGGGGCTGCCCGGGCCGGCCTTTTGAAGACGACCTTTAAGGAAGAAACTGACGAAGACCTCTTCGGTGAACAAAACGTTCTGATGGGTGGTTTGACTGCCCTGATCGAAACTGGGTTCGAAGTTCTTACTGAAGCTGGTTACTCTCCAGAACTGGCCTACTTCGAAGTTCAACACGAAATGAAGCTGATCGCCGACCTGATCTACGAAGGTGGGTTTGAAAAGATGTACAACGACTGCTCGAACACTTCCGAATACGGTTCCTACGTGGTTGGTCCAAAGGTTATCGGCCCAGAATCCAAGCAAGCAATGAAGGACGCTCTTAAGCGGATCCAAGACGGTTCCTTTGCTAAGGACTTCATGGATGACTACCACAACGGCTTCAAGTACCTTTACTCCCAACGTGAAGCAATGAAGAACACCAAGCTTTCCCAAGTTGGTCGTGAACTGCGGGCTCGCATGCCATTCGTTGCTGACGATGACAAGTACAGTACGCCAGAAGCTTAATCTAAACGTAGGTCTTTCTTAAATTCATAAAATATACTCTTCAAAAGAGGATCTAACCGGTGGCCCGGGCGGGTCCTCTTTTATGTTGCCCCACGAGACCAGGGCAACAAATACATATCAATCCTCAGGAGGGATTATCATGACCAATCAGCTAACCGTGGAGCGGATCGAGGCCGCCCGAAAAGCCCTAAGGGGAACCGTTAAAAAGACGGCCCTTCAGTACGACCCTTACCTATCCGAACGCTACCACGCCAACATTTATTTGAAGCGGGAAGACTTGCAAGACGTTCGTTCCTTTAAGATTCGGGGCGCCTTCTTCTCGATCCACCAGTTGACGCCGGAGCAACGCCAGCGCGGAGTGGTTTGTGCCAGTGCCGGTAACCACGCCCAGGGGGTTGCTTGGACCGTCGCTAAGTTAAAGATCCCGGCCACCATCTTCATGCCGGTGACCACTCCCCAACAGAAGGTTAACCAGGTTCGCCACTTTGGCGGAGACTTCGCTACCATTAAGCTGACCGGGGACACCTTTGACCAGTCGTCCACTGCGGCCCAAGCCTTCTGCAAGGAGGAGAGGCAGACCTTCGTGGCGCCGTTTGACAACTTAGACACGATGGCCGGTCAGGGAACAATTGCCGCTGAAATCTTAGAGGACCAGCCCGAAGTCGATTACCTGGTCGCAACAATTGGAGGTGGGGGACTCTTAGCGGGGCTGTCCACCTACGCTAAGGCCAAGCGCGCTGACATGACGATCGTTGGGGTTGAACCAGACGGGGCGGCTTCAATGGCAGCGGCTAAACGAGCGGGCCACCCGGTTACCCTTGACCACGTTGATACCTTTGTTGACGGGGCGGCGGTTCAACGGGTGGGGGACCTGACCTTTGAGACGGTGATGGAGAACGTTGACCAGCTCTTGGACGTTTCTAACGGGGCCGACTGTCAAGCCATCCTTGACCTCTACAACCGGGAAGCCATTGTTGCCGAACCAGCTGGGGCCCTCCCGGTGGCCGGGTTAGAACAACTCCGCGATCAAATCACTGGTAAGACGGTGGTCTGCGTAATCAGTGGGGGGAATAATGACGTTCAGCGGATTCAAGAAATTGAAGAACGGGCCCTCCTCTACCGGGGCGACCTCCACTACTACCTGGTCAACTTCCCGCAACGGGCCGGGGCCCTGCGTCAGTTCGTTAATAACGTCCTGGGCCCTCAAGATGATATCTACAAGTTTGAGTACACTAAGAAGAACTCGCGGGGGTACGGGCCAGTCCTGGTGGGGATCCGTTTGGCTGACCGCTACAGCCTTGGTGAGTTCAGCCAGCGTCTAACTAACTTTGATAAGAACTACATTGATTTGAACGATAACCCAATGCTATACGCCATGTTTGTCTAAGGGGTGGAAAAGATGATCGTGAATTTTGATTATGTTTCCTTAGTGCGGGGGGACAACCTGGTCCTAAACCACATTAACTGGCAGGTCCAACCGGGTGAAAACTGGGCGGTCCTTGGTTTGAACGGGGCCGGTAAAACCAGTATGCTTAAGCTCTTGCACGGTGATTTTTGGCCGAGTGAGGGGAGCCTGGAAGTCCTGGGTGAACGCTTTGGTCATACCTCGATTCCCGAGCTTGTTAAGCGGATCGGCTGGGTTTCCAGCGCCCTGCAAGACTGGCTCCACCCCGGTGACCTAGCCGAACGAATCGTTTTATCCGGCAAGTTTGCTAGCATTGGGATCTACCAGGAGTACACCAAGGGAGACATGGACCGGGCCAAGGAGCTCCTGGTTCAGTCCGGTGGGGCCAAGCTAATTGGCCGCTCCTACGGGGTCCTCTCCCAGGGGGAACGCCAGGCGGTAATGATTGCCCGGGCCTTGATGGCAAACCCGGAACTCCTGGTCCTTGATGAACCATGCAACGGGCTCGACCTCTTCGCCCGGGAAAAGCTCTTGAACCGGGTGGCCAAGGTGGCGGCCATGCCCAACCCACCGTCTCTCTTGATGGTTTCCCACTACCCGGAGGAAATCCTGCCCTGCTTTAACAAGGTTCTCCTGCTCCGGCACGGGGAAGTCTTTGCCAAGGGGGACCGGGACGAGATTCTTTCCGAAGAAACCCTTCGCGAATTCTACGGCACCCCAATCAAGATGTTTACCGTCAGCCCAGGTCGGGTGGCGGTGTACCCGCAGACAGAAAATGAAGGTTAATTAAAAGCTCAGCCGTTAACATAACGGCTGGGCTTTGTTTGGGTTCGATATTATTCCGCCAGCAGTAGCTTAGCAAAGTACTTCCGGAAGGCTTCATCACCCATTTCTTGACGTTTCTGGTAAATTTCCTTGGCGGTCTGACCGGTTACGTAGACCATCCGGTTGGGATCGTCATCGGTGGCCGCCGTGTAGAGATCATCAACCGTCTCGTCAATCTGCTCCATCTTGTCGAGGCCATCCGGGATCAGAATCTTGACGGTGTTGGTCCGCATTGGGTTGTCGGCGATGTCGTTGGCGTCTTCGTTTTTGACAAAGGAGGTGAAGACCGCTCCCGGCACAAAGGTCCGTACCCGGATGTTGTACGGGCGAAGTTCGTAGTAGAGGGTTTCACTGAGCCCGGTTGTTGCCCACTTATCGGCGTTGTACATCCCGCCAAATGGCAAGGCGATCGCCCCAGCTAGTGAGGTAACCGTTAAAATGACCCCGCCCTTTTTAATCCCTAGACCAATTTGCCAAGAGAATCAAAGTTGACGAGGTTTGATTACACTTGTAAACTATTGATGAAAGGGGAAATTACCCAGATGAACGGAGAAATGGATATTAGCCCGGCGGAATGGCGGGTTATGCGGGTGGTGTGGACGCTTGGCCAGGCAACCAGCACCCAGGTGACCGAAGCCTTGGCCCAACGCGTGGACTGGAAACCGGCTACCATTAAGACCCTGCTACGGCGGCTGGTGCAAAAGGGGGCCCTCAAAACCACCCAGCAGGGGCGGGCCTTTATTTACACCCCGCTGATTCCGGAGCAGGACTCGATGGACCAGGCGGTTGACCAGTTGTTCGACGCCATGTGCCAAATGCGGGCGGGGAAGACGATTATCCACCTGTTAGAACGTTCGGTTCTGTCGCAAAAGGATATTGCAACCATGCAGGCCATTCTGACCGAAAAAGCCAAGACTGCGCCAGAATAGGTGCCGTGTGATTGCCTACCGGGGATGGTTGATAGCCAATGCCCGGTCGCAAAGGTTGATTAGGAGTGGCGAAACAGGAGGAAGATGATGGGACACCGCTATTTTTGTATTGACATTGGGGGGACGGTGACCAAGCACACCCTTTTTGATCAGGGAGGGAAGCTATTAGAAGATGGTCACCAGCCGACCCCACGTGACCGGGCGTCCTTCCTAGGCCTCTTGGACCAGTTGGTGGGCCACCTCGATGACCAGGTGGTTGGGGTTGGAATTAGCACCCCCGGAATCGTCAATTTAATGGAAGAAACGGTTACCTTCACCGGGACCCTCAAGTTTATGGGCACCCTTAACTTGGCGGCCTACATTCGACATGCGAGTGGCCGCCCCGTCTTTATTGGTAACGACGCTAATTGTGCCACCCTCGCTGAGCTCTGGCAGGGTAACCTGGTAGGGATCGACAGTGGGGCCATGATCACCCTGGGGACCTCAGTTGGCGGTGGCCTGGTCCTTGACGGCCACTTACGGCTGGGGCGGAACTTCCACGCCGGCCAGATTAGTGCCATCGGGACAAATTACGGTCAAACAACCAAGGCGACTACGGTAGGCGCCAGCACTTCGGCCGTCAAGATGATCGAAACAATCGCAAAAGTTTGTCAACTACCGGACCCGACGAATGGCCAAGCGGCTTTTGAGAAGATCATGGCCGGAGATGAGCGGGCGCAGTCAATCTTCACCACCTTTTGCCAACGGGTCGCCCTGCTGATTATCAGCCTCCAAGCAACCCTCGACCTTGACCGGGTCCTGATCGGCGGGGGAATCAGCAAGCAACCAATCCTGCTGGCGGAGATTAACCGTCAGTTTGACTGCCTAGTTGCCCAGGATCCCCGCCTTCAGTCAGACATCCTTAAGCCTGAAATCCTGGCCGCTCATTTTGGTAATCAGGCGAACTTACGCGGTGCCCTTGATGGAATCTTAATGCAACTGAATCACGAAATCATCACCAAATAAAAGAAGCTGAGGGGAAAATTATTTCCCCTCAGCTTCTTTACGTTTTCCACTCTCTTTTCTAGTCCACCCCTTGCATTAAGGCGTGGATCCGCTTAACGAAAAAGGCGAGGACAACCCCAAAGAGGATTGAGACCAGCCCAACAGCGAAGAAGTAAGGGACTTCGTTGGCCGTTGAGTAAAACTTAACGATTTGGGCGTTGATGGCCTGGCCCACTGCATCGGTCATGAACCACAGCGACATCATTTGTGACTTGAAGGCCTGTGGGGCCAGCTTGGTGGTAATCGATGACCCAACTGGTGAGATCAGCATTTCAGCAATTTCAACGATGAACCATGAACCAACCAGCCAGAGTGGTGAAACCTTGCCACTGGTCCCGAAGAGAATTCCCGGGATGGCCATCCAGACGTAGGAGAGCCCAGCGACCACCATCCCGATGGTGAACCTACCAGGGGCGCTTGGTTGACCCTTCCAGTGGTCCCAGAGCCAAACGAAGAATGGCGTCAGGAGCATTATGAAGAGTGGGTTCAGGGTCTGGAAGTTAGCAGCGGCAAAGTGCCAGCCCCCAACGTGCAAGATGGTCCGTTGGGCGGCAAAGAGGGCCAGGATGGTTGACCCGGATTCTTCAATCCCCCAGAAAATAGCGGCCGCGTAGAAGAGCGGGATGTAGGCGATCACCCGGGAGCGTTCCACCTTGGTGACCTTCTTGCTGGAGATCATCATGATGAAGTAGCCGATTGGCAGGGCGATGGCGATCACCGTGATCAGGTTGATGATGTTAGTGATGTTGAGCTGCCCAAGCATGGCCATTCCGCCAAAGATCACGATCAAGATGATGATAATGATGGTAACCCACTTGGCAACTCGCCGGCCACTTTCCTTATCCAGTGGATCAGACGGGTAAAGGCCAATCTTAGAGAGGGTCTTACGGCCACCAAAGTAGTACTGGAGCAGACCAAAGAACATCCCGATTGCCGCTAAGGAGAAGCCGGCGTGGAAGTTTTGGTGGGTGCCAAAGAGGTGCAGGCCAAAACCGTTTGAAGCCCACGGAACCGCCCACGGGGCAACGGCGGCCCCAAAGTTAGCGGCGAAGACGAACATTGAGAATCCGGCGTCCCGGCGCTTATCTTCTTCCGAGTACAGGTCCCCAACCATTGAAGAAATGTTGGGCTTTATTAACCCGGTCCCGATGACGATCAGGGCGATGGAAGCGTACAGGGATGGAATTCCGAACGGCAGGGAAAGGGCGATGTGCCCAAACATGATCAGGACCCCACCTAAGAAAACGGTCCGCCGTGATCCCCAGATCCGGTCGGAGATCCAGCCCCCGATAGCCCCGGACATGTATACTAAGGAGCCGTAAATTGACATGATTGAGTTGGCCGTACTTGGTCCATCCCCAACCCGCCTTCTGAAACGGAGTAGTACATGTAGAACAAGAGGATGGCGCGCATCCCGTAGTAACTAAAGCGTTCCCAGATTTCGGTCATGAACAGGGTGGACATTCCCAACGGCTGCCTAAAGAAGGCCGTATCTAGGTTCTTTTCTCGATTCATAGATTTCCTCCTCGATAAGTTATCCGTACAATAGCCTCAAAAGTCATCACTTTTTATTTCTTAAAGTGACAACTTTTAAGGCTATTGTACGACCCATGAGTCATCATTTTGACATTATCGGATAGAACTGTCATCCAAACGCTGCTTAAGGTTGGTTACTCACAAAAACAAATTGCTGAAGAAGTTGGTGTAGCTCCTTCAACCATCAACTATGAACTAAAGCGCTGTCCTAAGGGATACTATGACGCTGATCAAGCTCAGGAAGACTGCGAAAAGAAGCTAACTCACCGGGGGCGGAAAACTCTTCTAACAGAGAATTTAAGAGAATTCGTCCGTGGGATCATTCTCGAACAGCGGTGGAGTTTTGAAGTTATCGCGCATATTCTCCAAATGCCATTCAAAACCCTCTATAACTGGCTGGACAAGGGCTGGTTGGACATCAAACGCGAGGTCCTTCCAGACCACGGTGTGCGGTACCGAAAGAGCCACGATGGTCGTGGTCAGTACACACGTGGGGCGAAGTTTATCAACCAACGCCCGGACGAGGCTAACCTGCGTCAAGAGATTGGTCATTTTGAAGTCGATACCATCCTATCAGGAAAAACCAGGGGCGAGGTCCTAACTACGACTAAGGCAATCCTAAAGCTTAACGAGGAGTTGCGCGGCTTGATCAAGTCAATCACCAGTGATCACGGTAAGGAATTCGCAGGCTTCAATTTCCTTGAAGCCTACGGAATTGCCCATTATTTTGCCCACCCGTATGCGCCACATGAACGCGGAACCAACGAACGGTTGAACCGCGAGCTTCGGCTACACATTCCAAAGAACCAGTCAATTGAGAGCGTTACAGACGAAGAGCTGACCATGATCTCAAAGTACTTAAATTGGCGTCCCCGGAAATGTTTGGGGTGGAAACGCCACTCCGAGTCTTCTTTGGTGACTTGTCCGAAAAATTCGATTAATTGTTGCAATCTACCAACCAAAAAAGCGCCCGATTTCTCGGACGCTTTTTGAGTAGAGTTGATTATGCTTTCCCGGTTTCTTCGGGCTTCCAGAAGTCGGTAACAACCCCCTTGGAAGCGGAGGAGACGATGTGGGCGTACTTTCCTAAGACCCCGCGGGAGTACAGTGGCGGAATCTTCATCGTTTGCTTACGCTTAGCAAACTCTTCTTCGGAAACGTTGACGGAGATTTCCATCGTATCCTGGTCAACCGTAATGATGTCGCCATCCTTGATGTAGGCAATTGGGCCACCATCTTGGGCTTCTGGCGAAATGTGACCAACAACGAAACCGTAAGTCCCACCGGAGAAACGGCCGTCAGTTAAGAGGGCAACACTTTCCCCTTGGCCCTTCCCAACTAACATGGAGGAGAGGGCTAGCATTTCCGGCATTCCTGGGCCACCCTTAGGGCCAACGTAGCGGACAACAACCACGTCGCCTGGAACAACCTTGTCAGCAAGAACCGCGTTAACGGCGTCGTCTTCGTTGTTAAAGACCTTCGCCGGGCCAACGTGGCGACGGGACTTAACCCCGGAAACCTTGGCGACCCCACCTTCAGGGGCCAGGTTTCCGTGGAGGATCATCAATGGACCATCTTCCCGCTTTGGCTTGTCCAGCGGCATGATGACCTTTTGACCCTCGCGAAGTGGTTTAACTTCGGCCATGTTCTCGCCAAAGGTCTTCCCGGTACAAGTCATCCGGTCACCGTGCATGAAGCCGTTGTCGTACAAGAGCTTCATAACGGCTTGAACCCCACCAGCGTTGTAGAGGTCTTCAAAAACGTACTGACCACTTGGCTTCAAGTCGGCAATGTGGGGAACCTTCTTTTGGATCATGTTGAAGTCATCCAGGGAAAGTTCGACGTTAGCCGCGTGGGCAATTGCTAAGAGGTGCAGGGTGGAGTTAGTTGATCCACCGAGGGCTTGAATCAGGGTGATGGCGTCAAGGAAGGCCTCCCGGCAAAGGATGTCGCTTGGCTTGATGTTCTTCTTTAAGAGGTTGACAACCGCCTTACCGGCTCGCTTAACGTCGTCCACCTTTTCTTGGGTGTTAGCAGGGTGGTTGGCAGAACCCGGCAAGCTCATCCCTAAGCATTCAATTGCGGAAGCCATCGTGTTGGCAGTGTACATCCCCCCACAACCACCAGGACCTGGGCAGGCATTAACTTCAATATCGTGAACCTTTTCAGCTGACATGTCACCGTTGTTCCAGTGACCAACCGCTTCAAAGACCGTCACCAGGTCGATGTCTTCGCCGTCCAGCTTACCTGGGGAGATCGTTCCCCCGTAAACGAAGAGGGAAGGAATGTTGGCGTTAGCCATGGCGATTAGGGAACCCGGCATGTTCTTGTCACAGCCCCCAACCGCAACGAAGGCGTCACAGTTGTGGCCGCCCATCGCCGTTTCCATTGAGTCGGCAATTACGTCCCGGGAAGGGAGGGAGTAGCGCATACCGGGGGTCCCCATGGCAATCCCATCGGAAACGGTGATCGTCCCGAATTGAACCGGCCAGGCCTTTTCTTCACGAATAGAATCTTCTAGTAGGTTCCCAAAGTCGTGGAGGTGGATGTTACAGGGGGTATTTTCCGCCCAAGTAGTAACAACCCCAACGATTGGACGATCGAAGTCCTCGTCCTTCATACCAGTTTCCCGCATCATCGCCCGGTTTGGCGAGCGAACCATTCCATCATAAACGTGTGATTTACGACGGTATTGTTTCATGTCTTCTTCAGCCATAATATGTAACCTTCTTTCGAATGGGTGGACCTAAACCGCGATCCCTAAGAAACGGCGCCCGTTTCTCGTGATCCGTTCCATTGTCCATTGTGGTTCGTATACGATATCAACCTTAACCTTGGTAATCCCATCAATCTTTTGAAGGGCCAGCCCAATATCGTAGGGGAGCGTGTCTTGGCAGCCACAGGAAACTTCCGTGAAGGTAATTACCACGTGACAGTTTTCCTGGTCGTCAACCTCTACTTCATAGATGAGGCCGAGGTTAAAAACGTCGATTTCAAGATCCGGGTCAGTGATCGTCTGAAGCTGATCTTCAATTTGGACCTGAAGTTCCTTAGCCCGTGCGTTATACTTGATGTTTTCCGTCATGTATTTTGTCACCTTCTCTTCAATTACTACTTCAAATACTACTTCAAAAAATAAAGTTAGTACTAAAGTTAGTACTAAAGTTAGTACTAAGGTATCACTTTATTTCTTAAAATTAAAGCTTGATTATAATTTATCCCTAAAGTATGATAACGTACATCAGGGAAAGTCCTAAATTCTTAAATTAGGTAACCTGACAATGCCTTTTTTCGTACTTTAAGGGAACTGATTTATTAATAACAGAATTCCTAATGCATAGATTTTCGTATCATTTAATTCTAATGATTACATAGATTAATAATCCAGTTCCCGTATATTAATGTATAGGAGAGTGATTTTATGTCGAAAGTGGTAGCAGTTGGTAAGTGGATGAGCAAGTGGTTCACCCTTATCGTTATTTTGTGGGCGGCGGTTAATATGACCGCGCCAGGTATCAGTACCTGGGTTATCCCAAACACTTCCTACCTATTAGGGATCATCCTCTTTGGAATGGGGTTGACCTTAACGGGGGAGGACTTCAAGCGGATCGCTAAGCACCCGGTTCCGGTTGTCTTAGGGACCTGTGCCCACTACATCATCATGCCGGGGCTCGCCTACCTCCTAGTCCTGATCTTTAACCTGAAGGGAGCCACGGCTGCCGGGGTTATCCTGGTCGGGTCCTGCCCGAGTGGGACTTCCTCAAGTGTTATGGCTTACTTGGCCGGTGGGGACGTTGCCTTAGACGTTTCCATCGAGACCCTGTCAACTCTGTTGGCTCCGGTTGCCATTCCAGGCCTGCTTCTCCTACTGGCCCGGTCCTACGTTACGATTCCAGCCCAAAGCCTCTTTATGAGCACGATTGAAATCGTCCTGGTTCCAATCATCTTAGGGGTCTTGGTTCACACCATGTTCAAGAAGCAAGTTGACAAGTTCATTCAAGCAATGCCGTTGATCTCACAGGTTGCCATCCTCTTGATCATCGGGGCGGTTGTTTCCAAGAACCACGCCAACATCTTCACCGCCGCAACTGCACTGGTTATCCCAGTTGTTATCCTGCATAACCTGTCCGGTTACGGAATTGGTTTCCTCTTCTCCAAGCTGATCCGCCTGCGTGAACCACAACGCAAGGCCATCACCTTCGAAGTTGGAATGCAAGATTCCAGTTTAGGGGCAACGCTGGCCATCAAGTACTTTGCACCAGCCGCTGCCATTCCTTCCACGATCTTCAGTATCTGGCACAACATATCTGGTTCTGCCCTTTCGTCATGGTGGCGTAACCACAGCCAAGAAAAAAATAGTGACGACAACAGAAGTACCGAAGCAGTTGTCACAACTGATTAGGCAAGAGGATGAGGGAAATTTCCTCATCCTTTTTCTATTCCTGACTCCGTTTATTAGATTCTGAGAAAAAGATTAAAAATAACTCTTGCCAATCTCAGAATGATCAGTATAATAATAACCATCAACAATCTTTATGTGAAAGGAGCCTTCATAATGAACAAGCAGGTACGTCGTCAACAATTCTCTGTTAATGCCCTACTAGCCCTATTTCTTCATTAGAGGACTCGCCACACTTTCGGCAAGCCCTCCTTTATGATGGAATAGGGCTCGCTAGTCTTAACTGACCACTCCTTTTTATGAAAGGGTGCCCTATTCTAAATTGGAATAAGGTACCCCTTTTTTAATTGGAGGAATCAAAATGGAATCAGTCATTAATAGTCAAACCATCAGCACCACCCGGCACCGGGAGTTAACCGACCGGGTCAATCGTTTCCAAGTCACGCCAACCTTTATCCGGGTCTTCATCCTGGTTGCGGCCGGTATGTTCATGGATGCCATTGACGTTTATCTGGCTAGCGGGGTTAGCTCCTACATGTTGGCTTCCAAGTGGTCAACGGTGGCACAAAACTCAACCTTCTTGTCAGCCGGCTTCATGGGTCTCTTCATTGGTTCAATTACCGCGGGTTTGGTTGGGGATATCTTCGGTCGCCGTCGGGCTTACCAGTTAAACCTGTTGATCTTTGGGGTCTTCACCCTGATCGGGGCCTTCGCGCCTAACATGATCTTCCTGATTGTTTGCCGCTTAATTGCCGCCATCGGGTTAGGGACCGAAATCGTGACTGGTTACGCCATGATCAACGAATTCGCCCCAATCAAGCAACGGGGTCGCTGGTGCGCCGCTACTTCTTTGATTGCCAACTGTGGCGCTCCAATCACCATGCTGATGTGCACGATCATCATTCCACGCTTCTCATGGCGGGCCATGTTTGTTATCTCAGGGGCCTTGGCTCTGATTCTGTGGTACTTCCGGCGCAACCTACCCGAATCACCACGGTGGAACATTAACCACCACAACTACGATGAAGCCGAAGAAACAATTGCCATGATTGAAGGGGAAATGAAGAATAAGGGGGCCACCCCAGCCGATATCCAAGCAACGACCGAAACTACCGGGAAGAACGAAAACGACCGTCACCTGACCCGGAACATGATTGTTGCCATTGTCGCCGTTACCGCCGTTATCGTTTGCCAGTACACCTTCACCTCCTGGGTTCCAACCCTGTTGGTTCAACGGGGGATCGAAGTGGATTCGTCATTAGGCTTTTCAACGGTCATGATGTTAGGGGCACCAGTGGGGGCCTTCATCGGAACGACCCTGGTTGATAAGGTTGGCCGCAAACCAACCATCATCTCGGCCTTTGTGTTAGCCGCTGTCTTGGGAATCGCTTACGCTTACCAAACTAGCTCGATTGGCGTCATGGTGATCGGCTTCACCCTGACCGCTTGCTTCTATGTTCTGATGGCCGTGGTCGTGGCTGTATACACTTCTGAACTGTTCTCAACCACTTACCGCTTCCGGGGCGCCGGGATTGCCAACGGGATCTCAAAGTTGGTCACGATCGGAATGCCATACGCGGTGGCCAGGATGTTAACAACGGTTGGCTCAACCACGATCTTCTTTACTATCGCTGGAATGGCTATTGTTGCCGCCACCGTGGTTATGATCTGGGGACCGGAAACGAACCAACGAGTAATTTAGGAGGAGGAACCTATGTATAAAATCGCTGTCTTAGAGGGGGACTACTCTGGCCCTGAAATGATGGAAGCTGGCCTGGCCGTTTTAAAGGCGGCCACCCAGGGTACCGACTTCCAGTATCAAACCACTACCTATCCCTTTGGGGGCAAGGGGATTGATCAAGTGGGGGATCCCTTGCCACAAGTAACCATTGATGGCTGTAAGGCAGCGGACGCGGTTCTCCTTAGTGCAATCGGAGGGCCCAAGTACGAGGGGACTGAGCGTACCCCAGAGGCCGGGCTCTTGGGAATTCGGGAGGCGTTGGGCCTGTTTGCCAACCTCCGCCCCACCCACGTTACTAAGGCCTTGGGCAACCTATCACCGGTTAAAGAGGTCGCGGGGGTGGACTTCGTGATTGTCCGGGAGTTGACCAGCGGAATTTACTTTGGCTGGCCCCGGGTTGAAGGAACTAGCGAGGCTCACGACACGGCGACCTACACCGCCCCGGAAGTGGAACGGATTCTCCGGGTTGGTTTTAAGATGGCCCAGAAACGTGACCACCACGTCACTATCGTTGACAAGGCCAACGTTTTAGCAACCTCGCGCTTATGGCGGGCGGTGACCAAGCAAGTGGCCCCGGATTACCCGGACGTGACGGTGGATTACTCATACGTTGACGCAGCGGCGATGAGAATCATCTCCCATCCGCATGACTTTGACGTCATTATCACCGCCAACCTGTTCGGCGACATTCTGAGCGATGAAGCCGCCGTCCTACCAGGTTCCCTAGGGGTGATTCCATCCGCCAGCCTGGGAATTAGCGGGCCTAACCTGTACGAGCCTATTCACGGATCCGCCCCGGATTTAGTTGGGCAAAACAAGGTTAACCCCCTGTCGATGATTAACAGTATCACCTGGATGTTGCGTCAATCCTTTGACCGCGACGACATCGCCGACCAGATTGATTCGGCCGTGCAACGGGTTCTAGAAGCGGGGACAATGACGGCTGACCTCGGGGGAGTAGCTTCAACTACTGATGTAACCAACGCAATCGTTAAAGAGCTTGAAAAGGAGGGTGCCTAATGGCCAAAACGTTATTTGATAAGGTTTGGGATAAGCACGTGATCGCAGGCAAGAAGGGGGATCCGCAACTCCTCTACGTTGACCTTCATTTAATCCATGAAGTGACTTCGCCTCAACCCTTTGACGGCCTTCGCCAGGCGGGCCGGAAGCTCCGGCGGCCGGATAAGACCTTTGCCACCATCGACCACAACGTCCCAACCGCGCCGACCCCAGTTACTTCGGTTGAATCGGTAATGGACCAGATCTCCAAGCTTCAGATCACCACCCTCCAAAAGAACTGCCGGGACTTCGGGATCGAATTAGCCGACATTGGTGATAAGGACCAGGGGATTGTTCACGTCATCGGTCCTCAGTTAGGGTTAACCCAGCCAGGAAAGCTGATCGTTTGTGGGGATTCCCATACGTCGACCCACGGCGGGTTGGGGGCCCTGTCCTTTGGGATTGGGACTTCGGAAATCGAGCACGTCTTTTCGACCCAAACCCTCTGGCAGGTGAAGCCAAAGAACCTGGGCGTTCATGTCACTGGTCACCTGGCACCGGGAGTCTTTGCAAAGGACATCGTGATGGCCCTGATTGCCAAGTACGGGACCAATTTTGCCGAAGGATACGCCCTGGAATACTACGGGCCAACGATTGACGAAATGCCCATTGAAAACCGGATGACCCTGACCAACATGATTATCGAAGGGGGTGCTAAGGTTGCCATGATCAATCCCGATCAAAAGACCTTTGACTACCTCCGGGGACGGGAGCGGGTGCCGAAGGACTTTGACAAGGCGGTGGAATACTGGAAGCAGTTTAAGACTGACAGCCCGGACGCCTATGACTGGATCATCGAATTGGACGTTTCTGACCTGGCACCCTACGTATCATGGGGAACCACCCCTTCGATGTCGGTACCGTACGGGGCAAAATTACCAGCCGTTACCGATAAGAACATTGAACGGGCCTACGATTACATGGACCTCGAGCCAGAAATGCCGGTCCAAGACATCCCGATCAACTGGGTCTTCATCGGTTCCTGTACCAACGGACGCTTGTCAGACCTGAAGGAGGCCGCAAGGGTCATGAAGGGCAAGCACCTGGCGCCAGGGGTTCAAGCCTGGGTCGTCCCGGGTTCCCGGGGAGTTCAAAAGGCGGCGGAGAAGATTGGCTTAGATAAGATCTTTACTGACGCCGGCTGCGAGTGGCGGGACCCAGGTTGTTCAGCCTGCTTAGCCATGAATCCCGATAAAGTTCCCGCCGGAATGCACTGTGCCTCAACCACTAACCGGAACTTTGAGGGGCGGCAGGGACCTGGCGCCCGGACCCACATGGCTAGCCCAGCCATGGTGGCGGCGGCCGGAATCAACGGCCACTTTGTCGACGTGCGGAAATTTTATCAAGGGGAGGCGTAAGAGAATGGATAAGTTTACGGTTCACACCGGGACCACGTTGGCGATCATGAATGACAATATCGATACCGATCAGCTCCTCCCCAAGCAGTTCTTAAAACGCCTGACCAAGAAGGGATATGAGGACGCCCTCTTCTTTGAATGGCGTTACAAGGAGGATGGGTCAAACAATCCGGACTTCATTCTCAATGATCCAGAACGCCAGGACGCTTCAATTCTGATTACGGGGGATAGCTTTGGAATTGGTTCGTCACGAGAGCATGCCGTTTGGGCCCTCCGCGACTGGGGCTTTAAAGCCGTAATTGCGGGGAGCTTTGGCCCCATTTTATACATGAACTGCACCAAAAACGGGGTCCTCCCGATTAAGCTGCCTAAAGAAGCACGGGAGACCCTAAGCAAGTTGACCCCCACCGAGCAAGTAACGATTGACCTTCCCAAGCAGGAGGTCATCTGTGGGGAACATAGTTGGCACTTTGGTATTAATTCCTCTTGGAAGGAAAAGTTCCTAACCGGGGAGGATGATATTGATCAAACCATGAGGTATGAAGACCAGATTAGTGCTTACGAGGTGCAAATCTCACCATATCAATAAACACATGGAGGATTTTTCTTATGACTAAACACGTACAATGGCAAGGCGAAGCAACCCAAGCGGCGATTGACTTCTTAGAGCAAGACGGCAAGATGATTGTCAGCCCAACCAAAGTTGGCTACATCATTATGACGACCGACAAGGCGGGGCTGGAGCGTAAGTTTGACGCTAAGCAACGGAACCGCAACAAGCCCGGCGTGGTCCTTTGTGGGAGCATGGAACAATTAGAGGAGCTGGCCGAAATGACCCCTAAGATTCGGGACCTCTACCAAACCCACTGGGACCAAGATGTCCTTTTAGGCTGCATTCTTCCCTGGAAGCAGAAAGCCCGCGAAAAATACCTTGGCGACGGCCGGGAAGAGTTAATGACCGACCGGCGGGGAACCTCCTGCTTTGTCATTCGCTACGGGACGCCTAGTGAACAGCTGGCGGATTACTTCTGGAAGAAGGAACACAAAATGATCTACGCTTCCTCCGCCAACCCATCCGGGAAGGGGAACCGCGGTAAGGTTGCTGGAATTGGTGATCGGATTGAAAACGCTGCCGACTTGGTAATTGAAGCCGATGACTACGTTGCTTCCATCCAACCTGATAAGACCGTTGACACCCGCTACGAACAAGGGGTGATGGTTTCCTTAGTTGATCAAGACGGAAAGTTGGTCAAGGACGAAGCGGAAAGTGAAGCTGACACAAAGCCGGTTCTGATTCGCAAGGGCCTGGACGTCGACAAGATCATGATGAACCTGGCGGACTTCTACAACGTTTGGGAATACCACCACGGGGCATACTACTAAAATCAATCAAGCGCTGGAAAGCAAGGGTGATCTTGTTTGCCGGCGCTTTATGTTTGACAGCGGACTAAATGCCTCGGATAATCAACCCTATTTATATTTAAATTTGAGGGGTTAATCGCATGAATTCTATCGTGGCGGTAAGTAACTGGTCGCTCGTCTTCGCCTTTGTCTTAGTGATGGTGGCGATGGCGATTTCGGCGAAGGAAAAGTTAGGGCTAACCAGGATATCTTATGGAGCGTGATTCGGACGGTGATCCAGTTGGTGATCATCGGCTACGTTTTAAAGTACGTCTTCAACATCAACAACACCTGGCTGACGATTTGATGACCACGCTAATTATCCCTTCGGCTTCCTGGAACGCCTATAAGCGGGACCCCAATCCGCAGGGACAGTTTTGGAACTCATTGGTTACCCTGATTATTGGTACCTACCTAATCCTCGGAGTTTTAATCTTAGCCGGCGGGATTAAAATAATCCCTTCCCAGATCATTCCGATTACGGGGATGATCGTTAGCAACGGGATGGTGGCGATGGGCTTCTGCCTGAAGACCATGCACACTTCCTTTCACGACCTTAGGGGTGGCCTACGCCTACCAAACGAACAACACGATGGTTATGATCATTGGGTTCCTGCTGACGATGTGCATGTACGCCATGAGCGCTTCAATCCTGTCCGTTTACGTACCAGAATTATTCCCAACCCGGTACCGTTTCCAAGGAAAAGGTTATGCTGCTGGTAGTGGGAAGCTGTTGAACGTCTTAATGCCATACTTCATTATCTAGCTGATGTCCAACTTCAGCAGCGCCTACATCTTCTACTCAATCGCCATTGTTGCCATTTTAGCAACTGGCGTGGTTGCCTTCTTTGGACCGGAAACTAAGGATAAATATATTCAATAATATCGGGGTATCTCCCACGGTTAAGGGGCTGAGGGAACTCGGCCCTTTTTGTTTGGCACAATCTATGAATTAGCTAAAATTATATAAACGATCGTCATTGAAAATTGTTCTCGCTGACTTGAGGGCCTAAATATAGTCAACAATTAAGAGAGCAAACAATGGAGGTTGTTATTATGGCGATTACAGAAAACGCAATGAACTACTACGAAAAAATGTTCCCAGGCTACAAGTCCGACTTCATACGTACTGACCCGAATTTATTGAGGTTTTTGATAACTTTGCCTTTGACGAAGTGGTCAACAACGACGACCTTGATGACCGGACTCGCTTCATGACCATCTTGGCGAATCTCTTGGGGTGTCAAGGCATTGACGAATTCCGGACCATGATTCCCCACATGCGGGAACAGGGTGGTGGTCGGATCATTCAAATCTTCTCGTATGGTGGCCAAGTTGCATACCCGGGGAACTCCCTCTACCACGCCTCCAAGTTCGGGATCGAAGGCTTTGTTGAATCGGTTGCCCAAGAAGTAGCGCCGTTTAACATTCAAGCGACGATCATCGAACCAGGTGGGGCCCGGACGGAATTCCGCTATGGTTCTGCCCACGTGACCAACCTAATGCCTGAGTACGACGATACGCCAACCCACGCCTTCTTAAAGAAGTTAGGCCCCGCCAATAGACTTGCGGAAGGTGATCCAGACAAGATGGCAGCCCGGATTATCGAAACGGTTGACCAAGACCCCGCTCCATTACACGTGGTTCTTAGATCCCAGGCCCGTCAAGCAACCATTAATCGTTTTACAGAACGGTTGAACGAATACAAGGGTCAAGCCGACCTAGCTGCATCCACTGACATTAAAGAATAATTGCTCGCCCCTTAATGCCTCAGCAAGTGTTAAGGGATTTTGTGATGGAAGGTTAATAATTATATTATGTAAAGCTTGCTTAGAATACGAGTAACGTACCCTAGGATCCAAAAGGTGTAATTTACTATTGGTCCATCATTGCCTAAAATAAGATTATCAACTTGAGAAGGAGAGGCTTAAATGGCAACATGGTTAATTACAGGAGCGGGCTCCGGCTTAGGTCGGGAAACCGCGCGGTACGCAATTGAAAACGGTGATCAGGTAGCGGTAACTTCACGGAGTAAGGAAAAGCTTCAGAACCTAGTTGAGCTTGCGCCGGAGCGGGTTTTACCCCTGGCCTTGGAAGTAACGGAGCCTGCCTCCCGGAAGAATGCCATCTAGCGGGTTCGGGAGCAGTTTGAAGGTTTAGACGTCCTCGTTAATAACGCCGGGCAGGGTTACTTTTCGGCGTTGAAAGATGAGACTCCCTAGGACATGCGGACGGTTTTTGAAACTAACTACTTCGGGCCGGTTCGAATGATCCAGGAAGCCTTACCACTGTTACGGAAGTCGGTGAAGGGCGTCATTGTTAACCTTTCTCAATGGGGGTCCACTTTGAAAATGCCCGTGGAAATTCACTGTACCTTGCAAGCAAGGCGGCCTTAGACGTACCAGTAAGATTTTACGAAATGAATTAGCTCCCTTTAACATTCAAGTAATGGTGGTCGAACCGGGTTCCTTCCAAACTAACTTCCGGGTCGGCGGGATTGTGGTGAGTGACCAACAAAGTGATCTCTACCGGGAAAGTTATGCCGACGCAGAAGTTCTGCGGTAAAACCCCTTCAGCCAAAGTGGTGACCCAAAGAAGGCCGGCCGTGCCATTGTAGAGGTAGTTAATCAAGAATCGGTTCCGCAAGTTTTGGTTCTGGGAAAGGGAATGATTGAAGTCGAGGAGGATACTTTAACTAAACGGATTGAAGAGATCAAGAAGCACGCTCGGTTTACAAGCCGGACCAATTTTGAAGAGAGGTAGGGAATCCGTTAGTAAATTATATTATGTAAACCATCCAACTTATGAATTATCTCTAACGTAAAGTAAGTATTTTACATTCTAATTTCTGCTTAATATAATAGTAGAAAACGGAAGGAATGATTAAAATGGCAAAGAGTCTTGTCCTATACTATTCTGATAGCGGGTCAACAAAAGCGGTTGCTGAAAAGGTTGCCAACTAACTAAACGCCGACCTAGCTGAAATTCATCCCGTCATGCCCTATACCTCTGCTGATCTTAATTGGCACGATAATAAGTCGCGGACTTCAATCGAACAACACGAACACAATCGTCGGGTGGACATGGTTGATGACTTTCCGGACCTCAGTCAATATGAGAATATCCTGATCGGCCACCCAATTTGGTGGGGGATTCCATTGCGGATGATTGCTTCGGTGATTGATGATCTTAACTTAAACGGTAAGACCTTAACCGGCTTTGCAACCTCGGGTGGTTCAACATACGGGAGGTCACAAAGTTACTTCGCTCGGACGATTGAGCAGAACGGTTACGATGTCACCCTCAACCAAGGGACGATTCTTTCTAATAAGGATGGTCAAATCGCCACCTGGCTAAAATCGCTAACCCTTAAATAGATTCTACGGACGTCAATTACCGGCATCCGTTTTTCTTTTGCCTCTTTTGGTTGTCCCCAATATTTGTTATATTAGAAGAATATTAGACTGATGGGAGCGACAGGAATGACGAAGAAGAGTAAGGGACTGTGGATGGCCATTATTGGGGCCTCCTTTTGGGGTGGCTCGGGGGCGGCTGCCCAGTATCTATTTGCCAACACATCAATGACCGCGATTTGGCTGGTAACGGTGCGCCTTTTGTTTGGGGGCGGGATTATGCTTTTGATCGGGCTTGCTCGGCACCGTGATCAAATTAAGGCGATTCTGTCCAACAAACGCGACATCGCGATCTTAGTCATCTTCGCCTTCTTGGGGAACTTTAACTCCCAGCTAACCTACATGCTTGCCGTTCAGGCCAGTAACGCTTCAACCGCCACCGTTATCCAGTACCTGTCGCCAGTCTTAATCATTCTCTGGCTGGCGTTCCGGAACCGGGAATGGCCGCGCCGAATCGACGTAATTTCAATCATTTTCGCTCTAGTGGGAACCTTCCTTTTAGTGACGGGGGGTCGTCTTGACGCCTTGACCATCACCCCAAACGCCCTGATGTGGGGATCAAGCGCAGCCCTGGCGGCGTCATCTACACCCTAGCTCCACGAAGCCTGCTTGCCCGTTACGATACAATCACCGTTTGTGGGATGGCAATGTTCTTGGGCGGATTATGCATTAGTCCGAACCTCTTCTTAACCCCGGTGCCACATTTTACCGGCCTAGAGTGGCTGGACCTGATTTACATCGTTGTCTTTGGAACCATGATGGCCTACACCTTCTTCTTGGGGAGTGTTAAATACATCTCCCCAGCGTTAACTGGAATGCTATCCGCTTTCGAACCATTGGTCGCCACCTTTTTGACGGTGACCCTGCTGGGGACCAAGTTGACTTCGATCACTCTATTAGGTTCCTTCCTAATTATCTTTGGAATCCTGATTGAGTCAATTCCCTTCAAACGAATCAAAATCCATCACTAAATGACGAGCACCGAACCAAGAAGGGGAGGTGCTTTTATTATGGAAAGCTTTTTGTATAATTATATTATGTAAACAAACAACATTCCTCCTGAGACGAAGTGAGGTGGATAAGTCATCATCCCATCCAAATTCATTTAGTCTCAGCGCGAATTTATAAAAAGGGGTGTTCATAGGTAAAAAACGGGGCCTATAATATACAAATAGTCCCCCGAGAATGCCGTTTTAATAGGATTTAAAATTGACGGTTTTGGTGATGGGGACTATAATTGAGGATAGCTAAAAAACAGCCCCCAGGAAAGAAGTGATCTTTTGAAGCAGTTGGTACTCCCCATTAAGGACTCCCAGATGTTATCCCAGGTATTAGCGACCTTGCGTGACAATTTCAAGTTTGGTCAACGCAACTACACGATCTTCCAAGTCGGGAAGGCGACCCTGTTGCGGGTGTCCGACGTTATCAGTTTAAAGAAGGCTGACGTGTTTGATGAAGAAGGGGAGGTGCGACGCAACGCCTTCATCGTCGACAAGAAAACTCACAAGCAAAATACCCTTTATTTAAAGCCAGTCGAAAAAGACCTCAAGCGCTACGCCCGTTGGCTGACCAACTACCAGTTAGCTAACCCGGACTGCCAAGTTTACACCAGCGAATGGCTTTTTCCCTCCTTTCAGCACCCGGAGCGCCACATTACCGAGCACCAGTACTATAAAGTCATGCACAAGGTAGGGGATTTACTCGGCTTAAACTACCTCGGCACCCACACGATGCGTAAAACTGGTGCTTACCGGGTGTACGTACAGTCCAATTACAACATTGGACTCGTAATGAAGCTGCTCAACCATTCCAGCGAGGCGATGACCTTGGCCTACTTGGGGCTCGACCAGCAGAGTAGGGAAGACTTACTGGATCAAATCGACTTCGGCGGTATCAACTAATTATATTATGTTAAATAAATGAAAATAGGGCTTATCCAAGTTTTCGCTCTAACATAATTGACCGTCAGTCAATTATGTTGTATGATACGAGCATCAAGGAAAGGGAGGTGCACTTTGAAGCGTGAAGAACAAGTCCGCTTAACCAAGCAAAAACTACTAACGGCGGCGGACCAACTAATCGTTAAGGAAGGCTACGCAGCGGTGTCGGTCGAACGAATTACCAAGCTGGCCGGGGTTTCTAAGGGAACCTTTTATACCTACTTTAAAAAGAAGGGGGACTTAATGATCGCCCTGAGTCAACACCGATTTGCGGCGATTAATGACCAAATCCCGCTTCTGGTCAACGGCGATCCAGTCGAAGGGATTCGTCACTACTTAATGAGTTACCTCAAGGTGGTCACCGATCAATCGACCTTAGCCATGGTCCGGAGTTGGCTCCGCTTTATCTTGGACCCCTCTAATGGACAAATTGGTAAGTTTGAAAACGACCGGCGGGGGATTGAACGACTCTTACAAGGGTTGGTTGACCACCAACGTTTAACGGCGTCAACCCCTGTGGCAACCATCGCCAACCTTTTAACGGTGGAACTCTATGGCATTTTAGTCGCTTGGGGGGTTGATGACCAAGCAAGCCCTGAACAACGCTTACGCGACTACTGCGATGTCGCCCTCGGTTCCATGCTAGCGCCTTACTTAGTAAAATAGGGGCGCCCCTTTTTTATCAAAAATAATGACCATCAGTCAATTAAGAGGCGGAACTTATGAACGTTACCATTTTAGCTGCCAACGGGCAGATTGCCCACCTAGTTGAAGAACGGCTGTTAACTGAACCAACCTTTAAAGACATCCAATTAACCCTGATGCTCCGTCATCCGGAACGACTTTCTGAATTGAACGACAACCCGCGGGTGACCCTGTTAGACGGGGATTTAACGAATCCCACAGACGTCATTCAGGCGACAAAGGACACCGTTTAATCTGGTCGGCCGTCGTGGATCACGACCAAACTAACCGGCCAACCAAAAACATCATTGCGGCCGCCAAGTTAAACGGGGTCGAGCGGGTGGTAGAAACCAGCCTACTGGGCCTCTAAAACGAAGTGCCCGGTGAATTTGGGGACTGGAACCGGGACTACGGCGGTACTGACCGATCAACTGCTGGCGGAGTCTGGTTTAACTTATACCCCTTACGCTTACCGTGGCTTAACGACCGGCCGGAGGTTAATTACACCCTGACGCACCGCCACGACCAGTTCGTCGGGGTGTCGGGATCCCGCCGAAGCATTGCCGACGTGGTCTGCCGCATCATTGCCGACCCATCCCTGGGAGCTAACGATAGTCTTGGGATTGGCGATCCCACTACGGAAGGCGCCACCCGACCAGTTTATTAATCAGTTTTGGTAATGGTTAACCCCCGTAAACGAAATTGAAGGGGTGCACCGCTTCATTTATCCTTACTTTAAGGAGGGTTTTGGATGGAAAAGAAGATTTTAATCGCCACTTACTCTTGGTCTGGCCACACCAAACGCTTAGCCGACCAAATTGCCAAGCTCTTGCCAGGAGCTGACCAATACCAAATTGCGGTCCCGGCAGGCACTTATGACTTAACTGATATGTACGCCACTTCCGACCGCGCCAAGAACCAGCTTGCGACCGGCGAGCTGCCACCACTGGCAAACCCAATTCCGGAACTGGATCAGTATGACCTTATTTTAGTGGGGTCCCCGGTTTGGTCGGGCCAGCCAGCGGTCCCGGTCAAGCAGTTCTTAAACCAACTCACTAATTTCGCCGGTCACCTGGCCCCCTTTTATACCGATGCCGGGGTCGCTAACACGCTTCCCAAAGATGCCGGTGCCGCTTCTGGGTTGATTAATACGATGCACCAGATCGGTTCCAGCGTTGGCCTTGCCTTAATCGTTGGGGTTACCGGTGGGATGACCCATGGGGTGGCTTCTTATCGTCAATCACTATTAATGTCAACGATCTGCGCCGCTATTGCCCTGGTAATCATTGTCTTCGTGGTAATTCCCGGGGAGCAGCGTGAGAACCAATTGAAGTTGAAGCACTAGGCTAGGCGGGCTGGGCATTTAATAGCGCCTAGTTTTAATTCGGTTTATAATGGAAGAAAAGTTAAGGAGTTTGCCCAATGAAAATTACCCCCGAACTAGTTACCATCGATCCCGCCTCAATGAAGGCCTTACAACAGTTAGCCCGGGAAACCTTTAAGGCGACCTTTGACACTAACACCCCGCCAGACGAGATGGCGGCCTTTTTAAAGGAATACTACACCACCGAGTCAATGGAAGCGGAATTAACCGATCCCAACACCGCTACCTACTTCTTTAAAAACGAAGGGGGGGAAGTAGTTGGCTTCTTGAAGCTTTCCTGGAAGGACGCCCAAACCGAACCGGATTACCCCGACGCCATGGAATTACAGCGCATCTACCTGCGGGTTAAATACCAAGGTCACCACCTAGGGCGGCAGATAATGGATTTTGCCATGCAAGAAGCTAAAAAATCGGGCGTCCCGCGGGTCTGGTTAGGGGTGTGGAAACATAACTACCCGGCCCAAAAGATCTATGGGCGCTACGGCTTTAAGCGGGTTAGTCAACATACCTTCATGGTGGGCGATGACCCGCAGACCGATTTCATTTTAATGAAGGACATGACGGAGGAAGACTAATGGCCGATTACCAAATTCACACCGTTTTACGCCAGGTGGGTTGCCAAGTCATCAATAACGACGGCACCCACCAGTGGTTACTTGACGAACCGTTGACCCAAGAAGGGACGGATGCAGCGCCAAACCCGGTTCAATCCTTATTGGGGGCCCTCGGGGGTTGCCTGTCGCTGACCGCCTTAGACGTGATCCGCCACAAGCAACTAGACGTCAATCGCTTTGAGCTCGAGATTGAAGGGACCACCGATTACCTACCAGGGAGCCGGGCTAAGGCCCTTGCCACCGTTCACGTGACGGTTAAGTTAGCGACCTCAATGACGGATAAGGCGATTGACCGGCTCCTAAAGACGATGGATAAGTACTGCACGGTTCACAACAGTTTGAGCGACCGGGTTGTCTTTTCAATGGAGGCAAAGCGAATTGAATAGAAAAAGGAGCGCTACGGGAAACCGTGAACGCTCCTTTTTATTCTTGTAATTTTTCTTGGTGCAACTTCAAGTTGATCTGGTCCACGATATCGGCTACGGTTACGTTATTGAACCGAATCATCGCTGCCGCCTGTGCCTCTTGGTATACCTCGGCTAGGATTGGTTGAATGTGACCACCGACCTTACACTGGGGGTTAGTATCGGGGTTAACGTTGAAGAGGGGGTGGGGACCATCGCTCTCTTCGACGACCAAATAAACATCGTATAAGGTAATCTTCTGCAGGTCCCTAGCCAACCGTGGCTGTGCCGTCCCTTGGGTAGTTTGGACTAAGCCAGCCTGCCGTAGGTTTCCCATTAACCGCCGTACCATGACCGGTGAAATCCCGATACTCGATGATAAGAGGTCACTCGTGATTCGGGCCTCCTCGTAAACCTTCAGAAAGCACAAAATATGGATAGCATCGCTAAAGCGGGTTGAAGCACGCATTTTCTCACCTCGTTCCATTATTAATTACAAGTAAAAACACTTTGATAACCTAATCCTATCACACCAGCCTTGAATAAGCTATTCGATTGTGTTATTGTTACTTATGAAATCACAAGTACTAAGAAAAAGGAGCGATTAAATATGAGGAAATGGGTTCGGCGACTGGTGGCCACCGTTGCCGTCACTGCTTTGGGGGCCCTAGCCCTTCCAACAACCGGGTTCGCCGCTAATAGTAAGACCCCGATTATCGTCGGGTCCAAGAGTTTCACCGAGAGTAAGGTCGTCAGTGAAATTTACGCCCTGGCCTTGGAAAAGGCCGGTTACAAGGTGACCCGTAAACAAAATATCTCTAATTCGGTCGTTTTTAAGGCGGTCCAAACCGGGCAAATTGACGTTTACCCCGAGTATACGGGGACAATTGTGGACGCCTACTTAAAGCAAAGCACCACCAATAAGAACGCTAAGCAAATTGCGGCGGCCGCCAAGAAGGGGGTCGCTAAGTATAAGTTAACGACCCTGACACCGGCACCGGGTAATGATTCACAGGGGATCGCCGTTACCACCAAGGTAGCCAAAAAGTACGGCCTCTACACGATCAGCGACCTGCAAAAGAAGGCCAACAAAATTCGCTTCGTCTCGCAAGGGGAATTTGACCAACGGGCCGACGCCCTGCCGGGGATGGTTAAAAAGTACGGTAAGTTCGACTTCAAGTCCTCAAAGGACTACGATGACAGCTTGAAATACAAGATCCTCTCCGAAGGCAAGGGGGATGCGGCGCCGGTCTCGACTACCGACGGGCAACTGGCCAATGGCAACAAATACACCCTCTTAAAGGATGACAAGCACCTGTGGCCAGCCTATAACTTGGTCCCGTTGGTTCGGAATTCGACCCTCAAGTCGCACCCGAAGATGGCTAAGGCCTTAAATCAGGTCGACAAGAAGTTAACAACTAAAACCCTGACGGAATTAAACAAAAAAGTTGACGTCGACGGGCAAAACTACCAAACTGTGGCTAAGAACTGGTTTAATAAAAATATTAACTAGGATTGGGGGCTAGGGGAAAATCCAATTTTCTCCCGGCCCCTTACTATTCTATGCTGATTAGGCGGAAAATACGCCCCCATCACAGCAATTCTAGCTGATCTAGGTCAGTTATTGCCACTTTCTTCTTTATTAATACCGGAGGTCCTGACCGTGCTTACGCAAATCATCCATTACTTTCAAACTAACCACGCCCAGTACTGGGGCTACGTGGGCCAACACCTGGTACTGAGCTTTTCGGTCTTAGTGATTGCCATGCTGATCAGCCTGCCGCTAGGGTACCTCGGCTCAAAACACCCCAAGGTGGCCCTAATTTGTTCATCATTTTCCCAGGTCTTGCGGATCATCCCCAGCTTGGGGCTCTTATTCCTCTTGATTCCGCTGATTGGAACCGGAGTTGTCCCGGCCGGAATCGCCCTGGTCATTCTTGCCATCCCACCAATTTTAATCAACACGATCCTAGGCTTTAATGAAGTTGGGACAATCTACCAAGAAGTAGGGGTCGCCCTCGGAATGAACGAACGCCAACTGCTTTGGCAAGTAAAAGTTCCCTTAGCCCTGCCCTATCTATTAAACGGGATTAAGCTCGCCCTGATTGAAATCATTGCTAGTGCCACTTTAGCAACCTATATCGGCGCCGGCGGGTTAGGCACCCTGATCTTTACCGGCTTAGGCCTGTATGACATGGCCGACGTGATCATTGGTGGGGCCAGCGTCGCCATGCTCTCTTTAATCACAATGGTCGGCTTTGACCTCCTCATCCGAAAGGTGGAAAACCATGAACCAACCCGAAATTGAATTTGAACACGTCGTTAAGCGCTTTGGTCAAACAACGGTCATCCCGGACCTGTCCTTTACCATTAACAAGGGGGAGTTCGTGACCGTGCTGGGGTCATCTGGCTCGGGGAAGACGACGACCCTCAAAATGATCAACGGTCTTTGGCAACCGACCAGCGGCACGGTTAAGATCGGTGGTAAAGAATTAACGGAGCACAACCAAGTGGACCTGCGGCGCCACATCGGCTACGTGGTCCAACAGATTGCCCTCTTTCCCCACCTGACAATCAAGCAAAACATCGCCGTTGTTCCTAAGCTGTTGAGGTGGGAGCAAGCTAAAATTGACCAGCGAGTTGACGAACTATTGGACCTAGTCAAACTTCCCAGCGACCAGTACGCTGATCGCTACCCCGCCCAGTTATCCGGGGGGCAGCAGCAACGCGTCGGCCT
>SKER01000838.1_pt1 | contig 30762 bp, 40 predicted proteins | sample 4826961 | NCBI WGS metagenome assembly SKER01 (sample SAMN11008804, study PRJNA524170) | human gut metagenome | biome: Human fecal sample; material: Feces; isolation source: fecal sample from pouch patient p47 | host: Homo sapiens | place: Israel: Tel-Aviv | collected 2016-11-16 | reverse complement strand
AGCAGCGTGCTAACTGGTTCCAGATGGCGCAGAAATTAGGGGAAGACTTGGATTCGGCAGAGAAGCGCATCGCCGAGCTGGAGCGCGAACAGGAGCATCTTCGACCAGTCGGTGTGATGAGCGAGCAGGCATTTCACCGTCTTGAAAACAGCGAATGCCGCTTTATTGCTCTGTGGCCGCGCCCTGGTATCTTTTTGCAGCGCAAGCGACCCGAGGACGGAGTGCTAGTTTATGCGCGTACAGCTGCCGCCGCTGGCATCAAGGTGGAGGCTGAGTGATGGCGCTGACCAAAAAACAGCGCGCAGAGCTGCGCATGAAGTTTGGCGGGCGCTGCGCTTACTGTGGCTGTGAGCTTGGCGATAAATGGCACGCTGACCACGTCGAAGCAGTACGAAGGAATATCAGTAATGGCTACGCAATGGACAGACCAGAAAACGACACGGTCAGCAACATGGTTCCGGCATGCATCCCCTGCAACCTGTTCAAAATGTGCAGCACGGTTGAGGATTTTCGCAATCGCATTGCAACTCAAGTTGATGTGACTCGCCGAGCATCGAGAAGCTACCGCACAGCGGAATCATTCGGCCTGGTTCTACCAACTAACGCACCGGTTGTGTTCTGGTTCGAAAAGTATCAGGCAGAAGGAGCCAACCAATGACCAAATCAACCATAACCAGAGAGCGCTTGGAACAACTCGCTGATAACAACACTATCTGCAAAGTTTCATGGGATGAGCGGATCGAACTGGCACAAATCGCGCTGGCCGCAATGGACAGCGAGCCGGTGGCAGAAGTGGTTTCAATTTATGGCGACCCCGAAGCCTTTGGGGAGCGAGAGATTAGACCGCTTGTCGGCATTCAGCAAATGCCATACGGGACGAAGCTCTATCGCCACGCGCAGCCAGCGCCGGTAGTGCCGGTAGTGCCGGAAGAAGCCACCCCGGACAGTATCGAGATTCTTGCCAGTGCCAGGCGTCGTGACCACGCTGTATTCCAGTGGGATGAAGACCAACGAAATGCGGCCGCTGATTCCTGGAATGCCTGCCGCGCCGCCATGCTCGCAGCCGCCCCGCAGTCACCCGGCAGTGAACCCGCTACCGTGCCGGGTAAATGGATTCCGGTAAGCGAGCGGATGCCGCCACGTCGTTATGAGGTATTGGTCGGGCGTTGGTGGGGAGAGAAGCTGCGGTGGTGTTGCAAATGGGCAACGTATATCCCTGGCCACCCTGATTCGCAGAGTAGCGGCTGGCTTATCCCCGGCGGGTCGTGGACACCAACCCACTGGATGGAGTTGCCAGCAGCGCCGCAGGAGGGAAAATGACTATTGCCATCGATCGACTTAAGGAAGTGACAAGGGACTTTGGTCGCAGGCATATCGCCTACCAGATGGCCAAGGAACTGCTGGAGATCTATAGCGGTAACGGCCCGTTAGTGTGGAATGCGCTGAGCGATTTCCCTCCTGAGGTGAATGGCAAATATCTTGTCATTACCAGCTATGGTGATATTCGGACCGCCTGCTATGACTGCGAATCAGGGGAATGGAGGGCTTCAGATGGCACCATTACCGGAGTTATCAAATGGATGGATTTGCCAACCTCCCCGCAGGAGGTGAGGTGATGGACTCTTCCCTGGAATACGCCTGCAAACGCCTGCAGGAACTGGAAAGCCTACTGCTGGTGGATGTGCCTGAACAGTATGGCTAGCGAAAGCCAGCATGATCTTCTATCTGAATGGAGGAAGGCGATAAGGAAATAAAGATTGCTGAAACCATTCGAGATGCAACTTCATGATTACTTTTGGTTGTATTTTGAGTTGTCCAACAATCGTTTAAGCCGATTTACTGTGTTGGTTTGGCTATATGAACAGTATCTTATGGGGGCGAGCAATTTTAATATGCAATCATAGATCTGTTTAAGTGCTTGAAATTATGATGTTTATTGTTTTTATTGGATAGTGGCGGGGCGTGATAGAAAAAAGATTCATCGATCGATAGAATTTTATTGATCGATGAATCCTTTCAATCTAAACTATGTGTAATGATGATTGTGGAGATCAATAATGGATAAAAGATACTCAAGCCAGGCCTTCTTTGATTTCCTGTATACCCTTCCTTCTTTGGGGCTGTTGAAGGATGCGACAGCTCGAAACCTTAAAAACTCAGCTTTGCTGTTACTTTCCGCTGTAGATCTCAACAGTGAAGATGATATTCGTGATTTTGATGTGGAACAGTTGATCGACAGATATGTTGAAAATCAAAATTCGAAACCAACTGAGTCAAGTATTCAAAACTATAGAAGCCGCTTTAAGAGCGCAGTTAAAAAATTCGATGAGTACGTGTCTGTTGGAACGGTGCTTGATAGGTCTGAAGACGACAATGAATTCGCGGGGTTAGATGCTGTGGAAGAAAAAATTGAAAAGGCTAAATCAGTACCCGACGAGAAAGTAAAAACCTTCAATTTACCAGTGCTACTCCGCCCAGAGACAGGGGCTTTGATTACTATTCAAAACTTACCTACGAACTTTACTGAAGAGGAAGCGGAACGGATCTTGTCCATTCTGAAAGCTTACATTCGGTAATAAGAGATTTGAGCCCTTCCTTTGGCGAGAAAGGGCTCAGATTGGGGATGAAAGCACCCGCAATCGGTACTGCTTAGACAACAATACCATAGCGGATCCCCATAATTTTATCAAGTTTCAGGGAGGTGCTCTCCTGAGACGAGGTTAACTTATGGCTTTAAAAGATATCGCAACAAAACCACTACCTGCCGGATTTCGCTGGGTAAAATGTCGATTCCGCCGAGCTCGAGCTAAGGCAGGAACGCCTGATTCAGAGCGACGCGTTCTGGATGCCCATGAGTATGGCTATAAATGTTGGTCCTTCCCGGTAAGGACGAAACCTTAAAATTAAACCCGCTTCGGCGGGTTTTTCTTTCTGGACTCAGATTGTGGGGCGCGAACAGGGATGTCGTCGCTAGAGACTGGAGTGGCTTGATGTGTACGAAAGACAAGCATGTTACGCGACGTGGCAACACGGGGTAACTGCGGCTATTGCCGAGGCACACGTGAGCTAAATTACTGGCAATGTATCAGCCTCATGAGGCTGCTTAACGGTAATCTTGTAGAACGCAAAGCCATACCCGAGTCATCAAACTTAGCTTAATAGGTGAAAAATCATGTTGAGTCTCATGTTTTTATTCAAGCAAAATGTTAATGTGATAATCACAAGCGGGCAATGGCCTATCATGCGGAGTGTTTATGGAAGTCGAATTCTTGCTTATAGGTAAAGGTCTAACTGGTCAAATAAAACGATGTGATTATCCAAGAGATAAATTACGGGTTACTGAGTTAACTGTTGAGTCTGCCAATGAGCCAGCCACAGTTAGGTCACCCCTCGTTTTTGACGTTATTCAACATAAGCATGACGGGAAAGCATATGCAATTGCTATCGGGGAATCAACAGATTCAGTTCAGATTGATGCTCTTATTGACAGGTTAAAACCTCAACCCATACCGGAAAGTTTGCTTATCAAAGGCGACCATTCTGAACAAAAATAAATTATAATCCCCTCAACGCCAGAGGGGATTTTTGATGTCACAGTGGAACATTGCAGCAAAATCGAAAGACGAGCAGGACAAGGTCAGCGTCGACCTTGCAGCGTCCGGCGTCGCGTACAAAGAGCGCCTGAACATGCCGGTGATAGCGGAGCAGGTGGCCAGAGAGCAGCCTGAACACCTACGCGACTATTTTATGGAGCGAGTGCGTTTCTACCGCGAGCAAAGCTTACAACTCCCACGCGCATCTGACCCACGCTACATCGAGATGACAGAGCAGAATGCGAAGAGCTAACCCGCCTAGGCGGGTTTTTTGTTTCTCAAAAACATCAATCTAAACATAAGCATGGTGTTGGCAAAAAGTGCTGCAGAGGGGTTGAACATTTCATGCAACCGGTATACTGTTTATTTATACAGTATCTGTGTGAGGTGCTAACCATGAAAGTTGAAGTCACAATTGATAAACATAAAAAACTCCCTGATGGCGCTATACCAGCGCTTGAGCAAGAATTGCTGCGCCGCTTGTCCCAGTCTTATGATGACTGCAAATTAACCATTCGACGCGCAAGCAACGATGGACTTAGCGTTTTGGGCGGCGCTGATGGCGATAAAAAACGTGTAGAGCAAATCCTGCAAGAGACATGGGAAAGCGCAGACGACTGGTTTTATTAGTTTAATTGTGATGGTGGCGGCTCTTATCCCAGAGCATCGCATTCGCGTTTCCCTTGATGCTGCTACCCGTTTTTTATGAGTGCGTCTGTATGTCGCTCAGGGGGTAATGTGACAGATGGTATTGACCCAAATCAGCAGGGGAATGTGTGGGCCACCATTACGGACGGATCCGGACATGTGTTGTGCTCATTCCGATTAGCTTTGAATGACCGAATCCTTTTATCGAATATTAATAGTGAAGTATCGGTTAGGAAAATTGCTAAAGATGAACACCTCTGGACAAGAAAATCATTAGTGGAGGTTATTAAGGAAATGAGCTCTAAAAATTGACTCATAACAGCTAGCTACATCATACTTGTAGTGCTGGTCTGAACAACCAGCCACCTGACAGTAATGCGCCACCGGAGAACGTGATGGCGCAGCTTCACTTAATAAAACAATCTCAAGGTATCCTGATCCCCGCGACGCCGGAGACCAGTGATTTTCTGCAATCAAAATGCAAGCTCGGATCCGTTCTGGAAGCCGATTATAAGCTTGTCCGCAATCCGGCGTTTCACCGCCGTTACTTTGCTTTACTCAATCTCGGCTTTGAATATTGGGAACCTACCGGCGGGGCGATTTCGTCTAACGAGCGCAGGCTTATCACAGGTTACGCCAAATACCTTGCTGCATATGGTGGGAGTGAATCGGCGTTGCTTGATGCCGCCGGGCAATATCTCGACCGGATAGCTGAGAAGCGATCCGGCTATATCAGTATTTGCAAATCCTTCGATGCTTACCGGGCGTGGGTCATCGTTGAAGCCGGCCACTATGACGCCATACAGCTGCCGGACGGCACGCTGAAAAAACACCCTCGCAGCATTTCTTTCGCAAGCATGGACGAATGCGAGTTCCAGGAACTGTACAAAGCATCGCTGGATGTTCTCTGGCGGTGGATCCTTTCTCGTTCATTCAACAGCCTGCAGGAAGCTGAGAACGCCGCCAACCAGCTTTTAAGCTTCGCGGGGTGATGCCGATGAAACACTCATGGTTTCACCATCTCGAATGCACAACGCAGCAGGCCGACGAATTGGTAGCGAGATATCGTCAGCGGGGCGTAAAGGTCGAACGAAGCTTAAACCCTGACTTTATGACATGGACCGTCAGCGCGCAGCTGGTGGAGGATAAAAATCCGCCTCGGCCAGACTCTCGCTGGCGCAACAGGATGTGGGGGTGAGTATGGCGAACCTTCGCAAAGCGGCCCGAGGTCGCGAATGTACAGTGCGGATCCCTGGTTACTGCAACGGCAACCCGGAAACCAGCGTGTTGGCGCATTACCGCCTGGCGGGTACGTGCGGCACAGGATGCAAGCCTGACGATACTCAGGCGGCGATCGCCTGCAACGGGTGCCATGACGTAATTGACGGCAGAACCAAAACCACCGATTTCACCTACGACGAATTGCGCCTGATGCACGCAGAGGGGGTAATGCGCACCCTGGAAATCTGGCGGAAAGAGGGACTCATCAAATCATGAAAATCTACGATATCACGCCCATCGGCAAACCCAGGATGACCAGAGCTGATAAATGGAAGCAGCGTCCGGAAGTAATACGTTACCGGGCGTTCTGTGATGAAGCTCGTCTGCGCAAAATTCACCTGCCAGATTCCGGCGCTCACGTCACGTTCGTCATGCCTATGCCGCAAAGCTGGAGTCAGAAAAAGAGAGCGCAATACGCAGGACGTCCACATCAGTCAAAGCCCGACTGCGACAATATGCTGAAAGCCCTAATGGACGCTCTCTATGAGGATGATTCACACGTCTGGGATTGCCGCATCACCAAAATATGGGGCGAGAAAGGGCAGATCATCATTGGGGAATCTCTATGACCCTCGATCACTTCATGCAGTACCAAACCGAGAGCGTTAAGCGCGCCAGTATGCCGCCAGTAGCAAAGCACAACCTGAACCAGACCAAACCAAAACAGCCAAAGAGGGCCGCAGCGTGAATCTTGAAAACACAGTGAAATACCACTTCGCGAAGTCTACGATGATCAGCGATTCTCCACGAGCGACGGCATCAGACTCATTAACCGGCACTGACATCATGGCTGCTATGGGCATGACGCAGGAACGTGCCGCTATGGGATATAGCGCTTTCCTGGGCAAGATGGGTATAAGCAATAATGACCGGGAGCGGGCCATCGAGTTATTGGCTGAATACGCGCTCTCAAAATGCGATAAAGTTGCCGCGTTGCGCAAGCTCTCGCCAACCGTAAAACCCAAGGTTATCCGGATCCTCGCAGAGTTCGCCTTTGAGGATTACTCTCGCAGTGCCTCCAGTAAAAAAAACTGCGACTGCTGCAATGGATCTGGATTCACCGACGCCGTTGTGTTCACCAATAAAGTAACGTATCCGGACGGTAAACCGCCGAAGTGGGTTAAAGTTACGAAGGGGACCTATCCATCATATTGGGAGGAGGTGAAGTCGGTCCGCGAGCAGGTTCGGGTGCTTTGCCAAAAATGCCAGGGAAAAGGAACTGTCAGCGCCGCCTGTAACGACTGCCATGGCCGGGGGAAGGTAGTGAACCAGGATGAGACGGAGAAGCAGGGAGTACCTGTCATGGGAAACTGCAAACGCTGCGGCGGTCGCGGGTATGAGCGAATCCTCTCCACTGCCGTACATAGGGCCATTAGCCAGATAACAGACGCCATAACTCTGGACACCTGGAAGAAGTCGGTTAAACCGTTCTTCGACGTGCTGATCACTAAATTTGATATAGAGGAAGCGTGGGCAGAGGCCCAACTCAAACAAATCACACGCTGAGATATTTACTTTTCCCGAATTCGTGTTAATTTGTTCTAACGATGGGCATTGTATGTTCACCGTTGAATAAAAAATTTAAAGCCTCGGCAAATGCCGGGGCTTTTTCGTATCTGCAATCCGGTCAGGGCTCTTGGGTTGAGATGTGCTGCACGACACATTAACGCCCATGCGCGAGAGCCCTGAACCAGATTGAAGTTACTCAGCAATAAGAAAACTGCATGTCATCATTTGCTTACATCTTATTGACCATAAAATTAACATCTTGTTAATCTATTCGTGTGGTGAATCCCCCTGTGCGGTGGGGCGACCAGTCACTTACAGTGATCTGTAAATGCAGCGCGAGTCATGTCGGCTGGGACATGCTCACCGGGAGGCACCCGGCACCATGCAATGCTACTAAGCTATTTGGTAGTGGAGTTGCCGTTTCGGCTTCTCCAGCTATGTTTAAAAGGCAGTAACGGAAAAATGAACGCTCTCCTGGTAAATCGGTAGCTCGGACTATTAGGTGCGTCTCGATCCGGTACAGAACCAGTATTGCCTACCTTTCTGCCCGTTCCTCTGAGCGGGCTTTTTTTTGCCTGATTAAGGCACTTCAACTAACCAAAAACATTTAAGGGCTGCGCTATTGCGTGGCCTTTTTCATTTCAGGCTCACGGGAACCATCTTCGATACGGCTCGTTGTTAAATCAGCCCGATGGGCCTGACCCTTTTCAAACACACAGCACCCCGTTAACCCGGAGGTGAACCTATGGCAAAGCATATGCAAGACAAAGAAAGCATGGCCGGAATCACCTGGCTGGCTCTGCTGATCATTGCTGGCTGGGGCGGCCTTGTCCGATTCCTGATGGATGTGAAGCAGGGCAAAGCGAAATGGAGCTGGATAAATGCTTTTGCGCAGATTGTGGTTTCGGCTTTTACCGGGGTCATTGGTGGGCTCATCAGCATTGAAGGTGGCCTGAGTATTTACATGATACTGGCCACTGCCGGTATCAGTGGTGCCATGGGTTCCGTAGCGCTCACGTATTTCTGGGAACGAATCACCGGAGTGAAAGCACAATGACAGCAGACCAGATTATCGAGGGGATCCTCGGAAAAGAGGGTGGTTATGTCGATCACCCCTCTGATAAAGGCGGGCCAACCCGCTGGGGCATCACGCAGACCATAGCTCGCGCACATGGCTACACCGGAGATATGCGAGAGCTGCCCAGGGAAACAGCAAAGCAAATCCTGCTGAGCGATTACTGGACCGGCCCCCGGTTTGACCAGGTGGCAGCTCTATCTACGTTACTGGCGGATGAGCTTTGCGACACTGGCGTGAACATGGGGCCCAGCGTCGCCAGTAAGTTCTTTCAGCGCTGGCTGACGGCAATGAATATGCGTGGGAAGCTTTATCCCGACCTTATCCCGGATGGCGTGATTGGACCCCGAACTATCACCGCTCTGAAGGGGTATCTTTCTGCCCGCGGGAAAGAAGGCGAGCAGGTGCTGCTGAGAGCACTGAACTGCAGCCAGGGCGCCAGATATCTCGAACTGGCGGAGGGCCGCGAAGCCAACGAGGATTTTCTCTACGGCTGGGTTAAGGAGCGTGTCCTGTGAAGATGATCATTTTCGCTTTGCTCGTGCTGGTGGCTGTGCTCGTTCTGTTACTTCTGCGCAAATATACCCGGCTGGAGTTCGTAGGGCATGCCAGCCTGCTGCTGAAAACGTGGTCTGTAAAGCTGGGAGCTATCGGCGCGCTGGTTGGCATGTGGGCGCAGTCGTTCCCGGATGCTGCGCTGCACGCCTGGGCGATGCTGCCGCCGGATATCAAAAACATCCTGCCGCCAAACATTGTTGCACTGATTAGCCCGGCGCTGGTGGTGCTGGCCGTGCTATCGCAATACGTACGCCAGCCAGCATTGAAAGAAAAGGCCGACGAACTGAAGGAGCCGCAGCAATGAGCTTTGAAATTATTGCTGGGCTGGTGGTCGTCATCTTGGGCGCTATCGCTGGCGCGTTCGGCATCGGCCATGCTCGCGGGGCCAGTAAGGCAGAATCAAAGGCCAAGCAACAGCGCACCGAAGAGAACGCCGCCGCCACCGTCGCCGCGGCAGAACGTAAGGCGGAAGTTGTGAAAGGGGCCAGTGATGTACAGCAGAGTGTTAGTCATATGCCTGATGACGATGTTAATCGGGAGCTGCGCGAAAAGTTTACCCGCCCCGGTAGTCGTTGATACTGCCTGCAACTGGGTAAGGGTCATCTACCTGACCGACCACGATATCGATGTGCTGGATAGACAAACGAAGCGCGACATTCTGGCGCACAATAAATCAGTGCGGACTAATTGCTCAAGCCATCAGTTAATCTATCACACTAGATAACATATAATGCACATAAATATCAGATGGTTGCGTTATGAGGTTGTCATCTTTCTTTACAAATACGGCGTGGTTGATTAAAGTTTCCTTACATTTCACATAGCAAAGGATACTGCATTGATGGCAGATGCAGATAGCTCTTCCACGGCAGCACAAGTTGCCAAAGTTTTTTTGGATGCAACGTTACAATTTTATGATAAAGCGCCGATTATCGCGAGCATCGGCTACCTTTTTATCGCTAGCGCTCTACCATTGTTTTTGTTACTGCGATTTGCTGCTAGGATGAAGCAGCTCGATAATCAGAAAGTAATTGCGTTGTTTGAGCGTGAGATAAGTAAAACATCTGCTTCTAAGGAGAGCGGTCAGCAAGCAGGTGTTACGGCTACGCCACCACAAGCGTGAGGATGATATGGAAATAGTGATTCCAGTAGCTATGATATTTTTAGTTGTTTTTCAAGTGGTTAGTTATGCAAGGGTCGTGTTTCTACGTAGACACTTGATGAAGCCGTTGGTTGAGCGATATCTGCTACGGCAAGACGCATCTAACATACAGAAGCGGTTGGCTGTCGAGGCGTTCAAAGATGCTCTATCCATTTCTTTGCCAATAAAGTTGCTCATAGGGCATAAGGTTAGAGAGAGAGAGCAGACAGGTAACGTATTCAAAACTAAGGAAGATTCCGCGTTTATGGCTCATTGCATGCAAGAAAATCCTGCAAATGAAGCTTTAGCTGAATTGATTTCCCTTATGTTTAGCTTGAACGTGAAGTTCAACATAGTTCTGCATTTTGTATGCCTTCTTTTCCGAGTCAAATGGAGAAGCCTCACGGATATTCGCGAAGTAAGGAATAGTGTGGGCAATGCCTATGTCGACCTGAAACATCAACATAGCTAGCTACAAGATGAATAAAAAAGCCACCTTCGGGTGGCTTTTTTAATGGTGTTACAGGAGCCATTCTGCCGAGTGGCTTCGATAATGCTCCCCCATCGCATAGAGGTAAGACATGTCAGAAATTACACCTGCAGAACAGATTCGACTAAATCTGCTTTCCACCCTGAACTATGACACTGCGGCCGCTGCTAAGGCGATTGAGTTTGTTCAGGATAGCCAGCTTAAATATCAGCTATTCATCCAGCAGTACAACCGCGTGCATACTGAATCTGAAGTGGTGGCACGGACCATCAAAGCGATTCAGGAAGCAACAGAAGCGATGGCGCTGTTTGATACCGCGACTGAGCAGTCCAGCTAAGTCATTACAGCAGGCATTCAGTGAGTGCCTGTGATAATGACCTTGAGATTTCGTATTAAACCCCCATTAACATCTTGTTACCTACCATTGTGGTAGTGACAACTATAGGGGGTTGATATGTTAGATAGCTATACGGTTAAAAATTCTGATGATCGTGACAGAGTGCTGGCTGTCCAGGCTGCATTGGAAATAGCTAAGGCTTCTGTTGGTAATATAGGAGCAAGCACCATTTCCAGAGTTGATGATGATTTGAAAGCTGTGTCTGAACAAATTAGTAATCTTGCAGATGCTATTCAAGCAGCCATCGCCAAGCGCTGAAAACAAGTTGAGTTATTAGAAACCCGCCACGGCGGGTTTTTTGTTTCTGGAGGGAAGCAATGGCAAAACCGGACTGGGGCGAGCTTCAGCAACGGTTCCTGTCCGATCATGCCGCAACCGGCGTATCACCGAAGGATTGGTGTGAAGCGCAGGGACTGAATTACGCTACTGCCCGCCGATACATCAAGAAACCCACTGCGCAAACTGCGCAAAAACCTGCGCAGAAGAAATTGCGCACTGCGCAAAAGGAAAAGTGCGCAGAAGAGCTGGTGGATAGCAAACTAAGTCCAAAGGTAAAGCGCTTTATTGCTGAGTACCTCAAGGACCAGAACGCTACGGCAGCTGCTGAACGCGCTGGCTACAGCGACCCAAACTATGGGCGTCAGCTCATAACGAATCCTAACGTTGCTCAGGCCATTGCGCAGCAGCAGAAAGCATCCATTGTGCGCACGCTTGGAAGTGCAGATGAAGTGCTTGAGCAGATGTGGCGCTTGGCCACCTTCGACGCCAACCAGCTTTCTCAGTATCGCCGCGGGAGCTGCCGCTACTGCTGGGGCTTCGGTCATCAGTATCAATGGCGCGATGCTGTTGAGTACGAAGAGAAGCGACTCGAAGCGCTTGAGCGAAAACGTCGCGAGCCCGTCGATGTTGGTGGCTACGGTTACGACCACACCAGCGCACCTAACCCGGAATGCCCTCGCTGTAATGGAGATGGCGTCGGCCAGCCTTTCTTCGCTGATACGCGCAAACTGGCGCCTGATGCTGCGCTTGCCTATTCCGGTGTGAAGCTTGGTAAGAATGGCATTGAGATAACCGCCATCAGCCGTGAGCGCATGTTCGAGGCGGTGATGAAGCGTCTCGGCCTGGCTGATAGTGAATTCGCCCAGCGCCTGCAGCAGATAGAAATTGAGCGCCGGCAGCTGGAGATCGACAAACTTCGCAAAGAACTGGCCACTGACCCGGAGGATGACGAACCAACGCCAGTTGCGATCAATATCAACGTAGTCGATGCGCGAGTGAGGGAAGAGGATGGCGATAGCTCCGACGCTTAACGTTCCCCAGGCTCGTTTTCTGGCTATGCAGCAAAAGTTCAAAGCCTATGTAGCTGGCTTTGGTTCCGGTAAGACGTGGGTTGGCTGTGGTGGAATATGCAAAGGGTTCTGGGAGTTCCCCAAAATAAACCAGGGCTACTTTGCCCCGACCTATCCTCAGATCCGCGATATTTTCTACCCCACGGTGGAAGAAGTTGCTCACGACTGGGGACTGAAAGTCAAAATCGTTGAGAGCAACAAAGAGGTCCATTTCTACAGTGGGCGCCAGTACCGCGGCACGACAATTTGTCGGTCGATGGAAAAGCCCGACACGATAGTAGGCTTTAAAATCGGCAATGCGCTGGTGGATGAACTCGACGTTCTGAAAGCGGATAAGGCGCGTCAGGCGTGGCGAAAAATAATCGCACGTATGCGTTATAAGGTTGATGGTCTGCGTAATGGCATTGACGTGACCACCACACCTGAAGGATTTAAGTTCGTCTATAACCAGTTTGTTAAGGCTGTGAGGGAAAAGCCTGAACTGAGGTCGATGTATGGTCTGGTACAGGCTTCGACATTCGACAACGAAAAGAACCTGCCGGATGACTATATTCCTTCGCTCCTGGCGAGTTACCCGCCGGAATTGATCAAGGCATATCTGAATGGCCAGTTTACTAACCTGACCAGCGGCACCATTTATCATCAGTTCGACAGGGTGCTGAATAATTCCAGTGAGGAAGTGCAGCCAGGTGAAGCGCTGTATATCGGGATGGATTTCAACGTCGGGAAGATGGCAGGGATCGTCCATGTATTGCGGCTCGGCTTACCGCACGCAGTAACCGAGATTATCAACGCTTACGATACGCCCGACATGATACGCATCATCAAGGAGCGTTTCTGGCTGTATGCCGACGGAGACTACCGCAAGGTCCGCGAGATTTATATTTATCCGGATGCCTCTGGTGATTCCAGGAAGTCAAACAACGCCAGCAAAACAGATATTGAGCAGCTCCGACAGGCCGGATTTAACGTCATCGTTGATGATGCTAACCCGCCGGTAAAGGACCGCATCAACTCCATGAACGCCATGTTCTGCAATGGTAATGGCGATCGCCGGTACAAGGTGAATGTGGCCCGTTGCCCGGTCTATGCCGACTGCCTGGAACAACAGGTGTGGGATAAAAACGGCGAGCCGGATAAGAAGAGCGATAACGATCACCCCAACGATGGCGCCGGTTACTTCATTGTGAAGCAATTCCCAATCGTTCGACCTGCATTCTCTATTTCACTGGACACGACATTCTGATGGCCAATAACGATATTACTTATGTTCGCCCTGAGGTCAGGGCGGCGATGCCCGTGTGGAAAAAAATTCGTGACGTGTGCAAAGGGGCTGATGCTGTAAAGGCCGCCGGGAATGAATACCTCCCTTTTCTGGATCCGTCCGATAAGTCTGCGCGTAATAAAAAGCGCAATGCTGATTACATTCAGCGCGCCGTTTTCTACGCGATAACGGGCAATACAAAGGTGGGTTTACTGGGGCTGGCATTCAGAAAAGACCCGACCATGACCGCGCCGGATAAACTGAATTATCTTCGTGATAACGCCGATGGTGCTGGTGCCAGTATTTATCAGCAGTCCCAGCAGGTTACAGAAAATATTCTGGAGGCCGCGCGCGAGGGGCTTTATACGGATTATGCAGCTGAGACCGACGAGGCGATCATCCTTCGTTATCAGGCGGAAAGCATCATTAACTGGCGCACCAAACGCATCAATGGACGTGATCAACTGGTGCTGGTGGTTTTACGCGAATGGATGGAAAAGGAAGATGGTTTTGCGTTCGAGGATGAAATCCAGTATCGCGAACTGGCTCTGGAGAACGGAAAGTTTGTCTGCCGGGTGTGGCGAAAGGCGGCCGATACAGGGGCTTTTTCCGTCGATTCTGAATATCACCCGAAGCCAAAAGGTGAGGATTTTTGGGATGAGATCCCCTTTACCTTCGTTGGAGCACAAAATAACGATCCCAGCATCGATGAGTCGCCTTTAGCCGCGCTCGTTGAAATTAACCTTGGCCATTATCGAAATTCGGCGGATTACGAAGACAGCGTATTTTTCTGCGGTCAGGTTCAGCCGGTGATTTCCGGGCTTGATACCGCCTGGCGTGACTGGCTTCAGGATAAAGGGATCCGTGTCGGTTCTCGTTCTCCTTTCCTGCTGCCGAAGGAGGGGAGTTTTACGTATGCTCAGGCGCAACCAAACACCCTGGCTAAAGAGGCGATGGACAGTAAGCGTGATTATTCTGTTCAGCTTGGCGCCCGGCTTATCGAGCAGAACGGCGCGGTTAAAACCGCCACGCAATCCAGCGGCGAGCAAACCGCATCCACATCGGTGCTCGGCATTTGCGTTTCCAATGTCTCGGAGGCCTATACGCTGGCGCTCGGCTGGTGCGCCAGATATCTCGGCATAAAAGGCGAGGAATACCGTTACAGCATCAATCAGGAGTTTATCGCCAAAGTCGCTGAATCCGGCATGGTAACGGCAATCGTCAATGCCTGGCAGTCCGGTGCGATTCGCGACACGGATATGGTCAGAGCTCTGCAGAGGCTTGACCTGATAGATCCCGCTGATGACCCTGAAACAGTCATTGACGCTATTCGTAACGGCGCGCCTAACCTGATTGGTGGCAATAATGGCAACAGCGAATGACAAACTGCAGGATGAATCCGTAGCCCACGCTATATGGGTGAGTCGTTACAGTACCGGCGTTGCCAACAGGATGATAAAAGTCCTGAATGACAGCGACGCCGAACTTACCGCCAGGCTGCTGATGGCTATTGATACGCTGGACGCTGAGAGCTTTACCGTTTCGCGTCTGGAAGCGTTACTGGTAAGCGTCAGGGCGATAAACAAGGATGCCATTCAGTCGATGTATGCTGCTCTTACTACCGAGCTGCAGAAGCTGGCGAAGCACGAAGCCACTTTTCAGATGAGCCTCTTCCAGTTTGCCATTCCCGACGATGTTCTGACTCTTCATCCACTGGTTGGAATCTCCTCTGATGCGGTTTATGCCGCGGCGATGGGGCGTCCATTCCAGGGCCGTTTGCTGAGCGAATGGGCCAGCAACCTCGAAGCTGATCGGATGGCCCGGATATCCAATACGGTGAGGCAGGGATTCCTGCTTGGCGATACGCAGGAGCAAATCGCAAAAAAGGTCCGTGGACATGCTAATCGTGGTTACCAGGACGGGGCGCTGCAGATGAGCCGGGCCAATGCAGCCAGCATTGCAAAAACGGCAGTAGGGCATCTTGCATCGACAGCCAGACAAAGCTTTGCGGCAGCGAACGACGACATTCTGAAGGGTAAGCAGTGGTTATCTACTTTGGATAGCCGGACATCAAAAGATTGTCGGATCCGCGACCGCCTCAAGTACACGCTGGATAATAAACCGATAGGGCACAAGGTGCCTTATTTGCAGGGACCGGGGAAAATCCACTTTTGCTGTCGGAGCACCGAAACTTACATCCTGAAATCGTCCGAGGAATTGGGTATTAAAGTCGGCGAAATCAAGGATAGCTCGCGCGCCAGCATGGATGGACAGGTTCCGGCTGACACGAATTACCAGGACTGGTTCTCCCGGCAGTCGTTTACGCGACAAGCTGAGATTGTCGGAGAAACGCGCGCCAGGCTGATTCGTGATGGCGGCATGTCTCCCGATGAGTTCTACAACGACAGGGGCGAGTGGTTGACGCTGGACCAGTTGCGCTCAAAGGATGAGCAGGCATTCAGAAACGCCAGGCTTTAACCAACAAATCTTATTCAATCAGGCTGCCTTCGGGCGGCCTTTTTTATTGGGCCAGGCCCACAGTAACTATCCCAAGGGGACAACATGCTTATTCGTAACATGCTCATTAAATATTATTCGGCAGCTGGTGGTGAAGGTGGTGATGGCGGTGGCTCCGGTGGTGGTACTCCTGAGATTACGCCGGAAATCCAAAAGCTGATCGATGAGCACGTCAATGCTCAGGTTTCAGGCCTGAAAAATAAAAATAGTGAGTTACTCGGTAAGCTCAAAGAGTCCACTGAGTCGCTTAAGCGTTTTGAAGGTATCGATCCTGACGCGGTGAAAACCATTCTCCAGCGTTTCTCTGATGATGAAGAGGCGCAACTGATCGCCGCCGGGAAAATTGACGAGGTACTGGATAAACGCACTGAGCGGCTACGTGCAGATGTTGATAAGCAAATCAAAGCCGCTAATGAACGCGCTGAAAAGGCGGAAGCGTTCTCCAGCAAATTCCGTGATCGTGTCCTGGGTGATGCTATCCGCAGCGCAGCGCTTAAGGCTGGCGCGCTGCCAGAAGCATCCGACGATCTGATTCTTCGTGCTAAAGGCACATTCCAGCTCAACGACGAAGGCGAGGCCGTAGCAGTTGATGCAAATGGCGATGTTCTGTTCGGTAAAGACGGAAAAACTCCGCTCACCCCGGTTGAGTGGGCTGAATCTCTGAAAGAGACGGCCCCGCACCTTTTCCCGCGCGCCGAAGGCTCCGGGGCTGGTGGTCATAAACCCGGCGGCGGTGGCGGCAGTCTGAAACGTTCAGAAATGAGCTCAAGCGACAAAGCGGACTACATCCGCAAACATGGCCAGCAGGCCTATCTCAAATTGCCTAAGTAAGGACTAATCAATGTCTACGACCGTAAACAACGACCTGATTATCTATGATGACCTCGCGCAGACTGCGTTTCTTGAACGTCGCCAGGATAATCTGGAAGTCTTCAACGCCGCTTCAAACGGCGCAATCATTCTCGACAACGAACTGATCGAGGGTGATTTTCGCAAGCGCACCTTCTATAAAGTTGGTGGCTCTATCGAATCACGCGACGTTAACTCTACCGACCCGGTAACGGGTAAAAAAATCGGTGCTGGCGAATCTGTCAGCGTCAAGGCGCCGTGGAAATACGGCCCGTATGAAACCACGGAGGAGGCGTTTAAACGTCGGGGTCGCGACGTTAGCGAATTCTCCGAGGTGATCGGCGTCGACGTCGCTGATGCAACGCTTGAAGGGTATATCAAGTATGCCCTACAGGGCCTTGTTGCAGCTATTGGCGCAAATGCTGACATGACTGTATCAGCGGATATTGCCACTGATGGTAAGAAAACGCTGACCCGTGGCCTGCGTAAATACGGCGATAAATTTAACCGTGTTGCGCTGTTCGTTATGCATTCCACGACCTATTTCGACATTGTTGATCAGGCTATCGACAACAAAATTTACGAAGAAGCTGGCGTGGTTGTTTATGGCGGACAGCCAGGTACGCTGGGTAAACCGGTGCTGGTAACTGACACCATGCCGGTTGACGCGATTCTTGGTCTGGTGGCTGGTGCGGTATCTGTAACGGAATCACAGGCTCCGGGCTTCCGTTCTTACGACATCAACAACCAGGAAAACCTCGCAGTGGGTTATCGCGCAGAGGGTACGGTTAACGTTGAACTGCTGGGTTACAGCTGGGATGAGACGAAGGGCGCTAACCCTGACCTGACCAAAATCGGCACTGGCGCGAACTGGAAGAAACATTTCACCAGTAACAAATCCACTGCAGGCGTACTGATTAAGCTGGAAGCCCCTGCGGGGGAGTAACCCTGTCAGTGGATAAAACTTCCGCAACTGCTGACAGTACCGACGCGGTGACCGTTTCGCTCAAGTACACCAGAAATGGTGCCGGAGTCTCCGGGGCAGCTGTGGCGTGGACGTCTACTGGCGGCACGCTAAGTGCTTCGACGTCACAGACAGGGTCTGCTGGTGGCTCGACCGTGAAACTCACCTCTGATACGGCTGGCTCCTTCACGGTGACGGCTACCGTTGACGACGTGGTGAAAACAACTGAAGCGATCGCGTTCACTGCTCCAGCGGGTGGTTAACTGACGGGGCGAAAGCCCCGTTTCTTTTGGTGAGGATCCGATGACCGTTTATAAAACAATCCAGGATGTTGACGAGTTGCTGGGGGATACCTGGGCTGCCGCTGACAAAAAGGGTAAAGCCGTGCTACAGGCAAATACCTGGATGACGGCGCTGAACCTTCAGGATATCGAGCCGGAGGATATCCCCGAAGAAGTTAAGCAGGCCGGAGCGTTTATCGCTTCCGTAGCCGCTGCAGGCAATCTGTATCAGCAAAAAACAGATTCCGGCGTGGTGACGAGCAAAAGCGTTGAGGCCGACGATGTGAAGGTTTCCCGCACTTTTGCCGAGCTTTCAACCACCAGCACTGAATTACTCGATCCTGATTTGCAACTGGCGCTGGATATGCTCAAACCGTGGATGATTAACCCTTTCCAGACGTTCTTTGTGAGGGCGTGATATGTCCGATTTGAAGGTGGTCCCATTCCAAAAGCCCAGCCATCACAACATTGATAACGACCAGGTTATTCGCCTGCTGAAACAGGCTCTGGAGCGAGCCGAAAACGGCGGCTGCCACAGCGTCGCAGTGATACTGCTTGATGATGAGGGTAACGCGATTGATTGCTGGCATAACGGTGGGCGCCCCTATGTGATGGTTGGTGCTATGGAGTCGCTTAAAACTGACTTTATTCATGCTCATATTGAGCGGCGGTAAGGGGGTAACATGCAAAATCCGGATGTGCATTATGCCGGTGACGGGCTCGGTCCTCGCGATGTGTTTGTGAATGGAAACCCGATCAGACATGTCGTTTATGCAAACCCGGCAAAGGGCGTTGTTGAGTTTGCTCCGCTCCCGCTGCGGGTTAAGCGCAACGGCGAAATTTATACCCGCAAACTCCACGGTACTGTGATCGTTAAACCTCAGCAGCCTATTGGTGGGTGCAATGGGCATTCGTGACGAACTCCAAACTGAAGTCGCCGCAGCCTTCGATACAGACCTGCAGGATGCCGTTAAGGATTTCACTGGGTCATACACCGTTCGGGGTGCATGGGACCCGGTAACGGAAACCGGCACTGAAACACAGGTGACTTACTCGGGGCGTGGAGTGCTGGCGCGCTATAAACTGCGCCGTATCGATGGCGTTAACATTCTGCATGGTGATGTGAAGCTAACCGCCCTGGTTAACGAGGTGACTGATAAGCCTGCCGTCGGGCATATCATCACCGCACCGGATCCGATTACGGGTGAGCTTCAGCGCTACGAGGTCATCACCGCTTCTGCCGACTCTGCTGGCGCTGCGTACTCCATTCAACTGCGGAGGGCGTGATATGGCTAAGGGCTGGAACATTGACCCGGCGGCATTCGCCGGGCTGGTGGCCGAAGATGTCAAACTACGCCAGCGGACAATCGCTATTCAACTGCTGAATGAAATTGTTCAACGGTCGCCGGTAGGAAACCCGGAGCTGTGGGCGATCAACGCGACCGCGGTTCAATACAACAAAGCTGTTGGGGAATGGAACGAATCTCTTTATGCCGATCCTGCCAACCTGACAAAGACTGGCCGTCTCAGAAAAAAAGTCCGTGTTAATGACAGCATGGATATCAGGCGTCCGGTTGAGTATCGCGCAGGAACCTTCAGGGCATCGCATTTCGTCAGCATCGGCGAACCTAATCATTCCGTCCCGACCGAACCGGATCCGCGCGGGACAATGACGTTTCTTAATGGCAAAAAAATCATTGACCAGGCGCCAGCCTACTCGGTGATTTACATCCAGTCGAACCTGCCTTACTCCGTGCCTCTGGAGAATGGCCACTCAACGCAGGCGCCGACAGGCGTCTATGCCGTCTCGTTTAATGGTGTGATTCAGGCCTACAAATGACCTTCACAGAAATCAGAAACGCTGTCATTTCCCGAATGGCGGCACAGACCGCTATTGCCTCTGATGCGGTGGATTATCCCAATGGCCCGGTATTTGACCCCAGTAACCGCGATATCTGGGCCCGCCTAACCAACATTGCTGGGCAGGCTGGCGCAACCGAGATCGGGGATGGGCCGGTCGTCCACAGGACGGGCTTACTCATCATTCAGCTGTTTGTTCCGGTCGGCTCCGGGACGTTGCTTATCTCCCGAACGGCCGATCAGCTAACGGAGCTATTCGAGTTCATGGACGATGGAAAGCTGAGTTATTTCGCTGTTTCTGCTGTGCCGGCTGGTGAGACCGATGGCTGGTTACAGCTCAATCTTCAAATTCCTTATCGCGCTCTGTAGCGCACAAAAAACAGGAGGCTCCTGTGAGCTCAGGTGCAAAAGTAGTAGCCGCGTTTATTCGCGAGACAACGCCAGGAATCACGCCTACAGCAGGGGCGTGGAACCTGCTGCGTCGTTCTTCATTTGGTCTGAAACCAACGCAGAACACCAACGACAATGACGAAATCGCTGGTGACCGCATGGCGCAGGGCGTTTCACGCGGCACAGTGGATGTCGGCGGCGATGTCGGCACGCGGTTTCGCTGGAACCAGCATGATGATTTTCTTGCCAGCTGCTTCGGTTCCGAATGGGTAAATAACGTGCTGACGATGGGTAATGGTCGCATTACGTTCTCCGTGGCGACTTTTGCCAGTGATGTGGGGATCGCCCAGATTTCCCGCGGTTGCCAGGTTGGCACCTTCCAGATGGAAATCCCGGCCGATGGTGATATCACTGCAACCATTACGTTTGCAGGGCTGGACTGGGAGACGAAGGGGGACGATACCAGCTATTTCACCGCGCCGGTGGATTTAGCGGGGGCGCTGCGTTACTCCTTCAAAGAGGTCACCAACATCCGGCTAAATGGTGTTGATGGCGGGACAGGCTTCTGCGTCGACACCTTTAACATTCAGTTCGACAACAATATGCAGACCCAGCGCTGCATCGGTACCGGTTCGGCGTTCGCCGGCGCAAACATTCCGACAACCTTTACCCCGTCAGGTCAAATCACGCTGTCATGGTCAAAAGCTGCCTGGGAGGTTTACAAAAAAACGTTCACCGGCGAAACGGTGCCGTTTAGCTTCACGCTGGAGAATGCTGAAGGCGCCTATACCTTCGATTTCCCGGAAGTGCAGATCTCCGGCGACTGGCCGGATGCAGGGAGCACTGACATTGTTCAGGTTCAGCTGGATATCACCGCGGCCAATACTCCGCCAACTATCACCCGCGTTCCCAAAGTGCCGGCGACGGCAATCAGTGTTGCGCCAGCCACTTCAACTGGGGCCGTGGGATCTACTGTGACGTTAACCGCCACGCTTACGCCAGCTGATTCAACTGATACCGTCCAGTGGACGTCATCGGATCCGACTATCGCCAGCGTGGTTTCTACCGGGCAGAAAACAGCGAAAGTCACACGTAACGCAGTCGGCACTGCAACAATAACCGGTAAGGCCCGCACCTTTACGGCAACGTCTGAAATCACCGTTACCGCGCCTTAATTTACCTGGCCCGTTCTGCATTCATCGCGGATCGGGCTTTTTTGGGAGTCTTTATGCTGATTATTTCTTCTCAAATTGATTTGAACGGAGAACGCTGGTTTTTCCCTTACAAAAAGCCAGCAGGAAGTAAAAAGAAATTCACGCCGGAAGACGAGGCGCTATTTAAACTCCGTCTGCTGGTGGCCAATAGCGAGAATCCACAATACCGCTCACGCAATGCGCTGGTGCGGCGCCATATCGACAAAATGGACGCGAGCTACCAGGTCGGTACGGATGCTTTCGATCTCGCCAGTGTGGGCGAGATTGACTCGGTTGATGATCTTCTCATCGACAATTGCGCGCGCTTTCTTCTGAAAGACTGGGAAGGCGTGGGGGAGCTGGTGGATGGTACGGAGACGGCGGTAGCGTATACACCGGAGCGTGGTGTTGCGTTACTGAAGCAAAACCCCTCTCTGTACTGGCTTATTCTGGCTGAGGCGGCGAATATTGCTCAGGGTAAGGAGCAGCAGACTCAGGAAACCGTAAAAAAGCCATAGAGGCCCAAAAGTGGCTAAAGGAATTCGCCGGCGAGCAGGGCGAGAAAGCAAAGTGGCGCAGGGAGAAACTAAATCTCCCGCCCATTCCGGAGCCTGAAATCGATGCAGTCACTGGGGAGATCCTCAACGCTTACGCCATGATATCGCGCGGCAGGAAGTATGCCGGCATGGCCGGAGTGCCGCTCCCTCTATCCCTGAACGATATCGAGCTTTACCTGGCATCGCGCACCATCCTGATCGACCGCATTGAGTTTGACGCAGCGATACTGGCTCTCGATGATGCCTGGAGGGCTGAGTGGGCCGAAGAGCAGAAAAGACAGGCAAAAGTGAAGTAGTCATATCATTGTCTACATCTATTCCTGTGCTAACCTGTGTGCAAATGTTAATGATGGGGATAGGGATGTGGAACTAATCATAATTTGTGCAATTATTGGGTGCATACCAGCGGCGATAGCGAGCAGTAAAGGGCGCTCGTTTTTTGCTTGGTGGTTATACGGAGCGCTTCTCTTCATCGTAGCTCTAATTCACTCACTGGTAATCAAGAAGGACATTCGCGCCATGGAACAGAGCCAGCTTGATAGTGGGCTGGTTAAATGTCCATATTGTGCAGAAATGATTAAGCCTGAAGCCATAAAGTGTAAGCACTGCGGTAGTGATGTTAAAGAAGCGATAGAAGTTGCTAGGCTCAAAAATTTTAAGCCGAGCGACATCCCATTTGATGCATTTTTCATCAGGAAAAAGGTAGGCTTTGATGTTAATGAAGAGGCGGTAACTAACTTGGTATCACGCTTGAGACAAGCTAATCCTGAATTAGGCCCCGAGAGCATCAAAGAAAAATATATTATGCAAATTGATGAGTTGGTAAATCAGCTACCTAGTGGAATTCGTGATGAATTCATACGAACTTATAATGCAAAGCTTTGATAACTGAGCCCACTATTTTGTGGGTTTTTATTGCTGCCCCCATAACATGAACCTCGCTCCGGCGGGGTTTTTTATTGCCAGGAGATCGCCAAATGACAGAACAAACTTCCCGCTTGGCCATTGTTATAGATAGCTCTGGGGCAGAAAAACAGGCTGACAGCCTTGCAGTTGCGCTTGATAAGATGACTCAGTCTGGTGATAAAGCCGTAACCAGCATGTTCAAAGTGACAAAAGCGACTGACGAGGAAAAAGACGCTCTCAATAAATTGCGAGCAGTCATTGATCCGGTTGGTGCTGCTATTGATACCGTTGGCCGCCGCTTTACTGAGCTGAAAAAATACTTCGACAAGGGGCTAATTGACGAGGAAGAGTTTCGCTCTCTCTCCAAAATGCTGAATGATACGACCGATGAGTTAAGCGGCGTTGCACAAGCTCAACGAGAAGCAGAAAAGGCCAGCAAATTAGCTGCTGCTCAGCAGGAGGCGCAGGCTGATGCATTCCAAAGAATGCTCGATAAAATCGACCCTCTGGCAGCTGCGCTTCGCAATCTTGAACAACAGCAAAGTGAACTCAACACGGCCTTTAAATCGGGGGCAATTAATACTTCTCAATATGATGCCTACAGCAAAAAACTGCAGGATACTCGCCGAGAAGTAACCGGCGAAGCACAAGCCGAGCGCGAAGCTGCAAAAGCACATGATGAACAGGTAAATGCACTGCGTCGTCTTGAGGCTCAAATAGATCCCGTAGGTGAAGCATTCCGCCGCCTGAACGAGCAACAGCGCCAGCTTGATACAGCCAAAACATCCGGGATGCTGTCGCCCCTGGCTTACGATCGCCTCAACAGCAAACTTGCAGAATCCCGCGATGCCCTGGAGAAAACCCAGGCGCAATTGGGTAAAACAGGCCAGTCTGCAGCTCAGACTGCCAATGCTATGCGCATGATCCCTGCTCAAATGACAGATATTATTGTCGGCTTATCTACAGGTCAGTCGCCATTCATGGTGCTCATGCAGCAGGGCGGGCAGTTGAAAGATATGTTCGGCGGTATTGGTCCCGCGATTAAAGGTGTTGGCGGATATGTGCTGGGGTTGATTAACCCTGTCACTCTGGCTGCTGCGGCTGTTGGTGTTCTTGGTCTGGCCTATTACAAAGGCTCACAGGAGCAGGACGAGTTCTACAAGTCGCTAACCCTTGGCGGTAATCTGGTTGGTAAAACCTCCGGGCAACTGGCAGATATGGCTGCCCGTGTATCGGTCGCAGCTAACACCACAACCGGTGCAGCAGCTTCAACGCTGAATCAGTTGGTGTCATCCGGTAAAGTAGTTGGCGATTCTCTGGAGCGCGTGACAACCGCCATTGTTAAGATCAGCGATGCGACGGGTATTGCTACAGAAAAGCTGGTGAGCGACTTCAACGATATTGCTGCTGATCCAGTAGCGGCTATAACCAAACTTAACGACCAGTACCACTTTCTGACACTGGCAACCTACAACCAGATTAAAGCGCTACAGGATGAAGGTAATCAGCAGGATGCTGCACGGGTGGCTACTGATGCTTACGCCAATGCCATGCAGCAACGTGCGAATGATATTCATCAGATTCTTGGTCTTCTTGAAAGTGCATGGGACTCGCTGGGTAAAACGGCCAAAGGCGCCTGGGATGCGATGCTCAACATTGGGCGTGAACAAACACTAACGGATAAACTTGCCACCTTAAACGAAAATATTGCTGAAGCCCAAAAGGGGCAAAAAGATGGTGGGTTCTGGAACAGTTTTAGCGCGAGGTTTACCAACCTCCCGGAGATGATAAAACAGAGAGATTTGCTTGAATCAGTTGCCAATCTTCAGGGGGATGTAACCAAAGGACAGGCGAAGGCTAAGGAAGCCGAACAGCAAAGAATTAAAACGCAGCAGGAAGCAGACCGCGTTAACCAGCAATATCTGAGCAATGCGGATAAGCGCAATAAAGCTATTAAGCAGCAAAGCGAGTTCCTGAAGGCTGGTGCAATTACTGCAGAGCAATACGCAAAAAACGTCTCACGTATTAACGAGATGTATAAGGACCCAAAGGCACCTAAGCAAAAGGCCTATACAGAGGACGCAGCAACCCGGCTGCTTGATCAGATAAACCAGCAGACTGCTGCCATGCAGTCCCAGCTGGATGCCAGTGACAAGCTTAACAGCGCAACCCAGGCGCGGGTAAAGTTCGAACAGCAAATTGCTGACCTCAAGTCTAAAACGCAGCTCACAGCCGACCAGAAGTCGATCCTTTCCCGTTCAGATGAAATCCTCCAGGCGTATAAGCAGCAGGAGGCACTGCAAAACTCCGTAAAAACCCTGGATGATTACCGGAAAATGCAGGAACAGGTAAAGACGAAGGATGAGCGGACCAACGATCTGCTTAAAACCCGTCTTGAACTGCTGGAGAAAGCCAAAGCAACCGGGCAACTAAAACCCGGTGAATATGAAAAAACACGGGCTGACATTTATCAAAACACCGATATGCAACTGCCCTCGACGGTTCGTAATGTTGTAGGAAACCTGACACCCACAGGAGGGCGACTCTCTGGAACTTTTGAGGGGATGCAGGGGCAAATCAATGAATATGACCAGGCGCAGCAGGAGCTCCAGCGCTGGCTGGCAGCTCAGGAGGAAGCTTATGCGAAGGCCGGCGAAATAACTGCCGAGGGTGAGGCCAGAATGACGTCGATTCGTCAGCGTGCAGCGGATGCAAATCAGGTCATCGAGGCTCAGAAAAACACCATCATATCTGCGGCCACGCAGTCCTTGTTTGACAGTACCGCCGACATAATGCGAATGGGGTTTGGTGAGCAATCGGCAATCTACAAGGTTGCTTTTGCTGCGAGCAAGGCATTCGCTATCGCGGACTCAATGGTGAAAATTCAGCAGGCTATAGCAAGCGGTGCAGTTAGCGCGCCTTATCCGGCCAACATCATCGCTATGGCCTCAATCGCTGCGCAGACCGCCAGTATCGTCTCAAATATCCAGGCTGTTTCAGGAGTTGGCTTCGCCTCCGGCGGTTACACCGGCCCCGGTGGTAAGTATCAGCCCGCGGGTATTGTTCACAAAGGTGAGTACGTCTTCGACCAGGCGTCAACGAACCGGATCGGCGTGTCTCAGCTTGAGGCACTTCGAAATGGCCAACCACTTGATGCAACTCTGGGGCGTACAGGGTTTGGTACTGGTGTCCAGAACGTTAACAGCGACAACAGCAGCAAGACCACCATCCATGCTCCTATTGAGCAGCATTTCCATACGCCGCCCGGTGTGACACCTGATCAGATGGCTCTCTCCATGGCTCAAACGCAGAAGCGAGCGACAACGGAAGCCCTGGATCAGGTTGCTGCGCAATTGTTGAGAGGGGACGGGAAAGTTGGTAAGGCAATGCGCAGTAAATATCCAGGCAGAGGGTTAGAGTGATGACTGATATCTACTACCCGCATGACAGTCTTCCGATGCCATTACAGGAAGGATACGGATTCCAGCCTGTAAGCCCGTTAAAACGTACCCAGTTAATCACTGGCCGCGCGCGGCAAAGGCGAGCTTATACGTCCACGCCGACGCAGGCCAGTATCACCTGGTTTATGGAAACCGATGCGCAGGGACAGGCGTTTGAGTCCTGGTTCCGTGATGCGTTATCTGACGGGGCTGCATGGTTCATGATGAAGCTGCAGACGCCGGCAGGCATTAAGTTTTACAAATGCCGCTTCACAGATATTTATCAGGGACCGGTGCTGGTGGCCCCGATTTACTGGAAGTACACGGCGACGCTTGAATTATGGGAACGCCCCCTTGCTCCTGCCCCATGGGGTAATTACCCGGAATGGATCGTCGGCAGCTCACTGCTGGATTTTGCGCTGAATAAGGAGTGGCCGAAGCATGACGCAGATTAAACGTCTCTACGCCAGCAGCGGCCCGGAGATGATCATTGAAACGCTGCAGATCACCATTGGTTCTGACGTCCATTACCTGTGCCAGGGCTACGAGGATATTACGGCAACGACGGAGAACGGCGATACCGTAACGTTTACCGCCTGTGCAATAGACATTGCGCTGCCGGCGCGCAATGCGGACGGTACGCAGGACCTCAAATTTGCCCTGTGCAATATCGATGGTGTTGTGTCCACGGCGATCCGCAATGCCCTGGCTAACAGATTGCCTGCATCGCTGACGTACCGGCGTTATATCTCCACGGATTTAGCGGCCCCTGCGGAAGTGCCGTATACGCTGAAAATCAAGTCGGGCTCCTGGACGGCGACAGAGGTGCAGATTACCGCGGGTTATATGAATATCCTTGATACCGCCTGGCCGCGTTACCGCTACACACTTCCTGTATTCCCCGGACTGCGTTATATCAGCTAAGGAACCCCAATGTTTAACCCTGATAAATACCGTTCAGTCACCTGGCTGAAGGGCGGGCGCGTATACCCGCAACTCGACTGTTTCGGCATTGTGAACGAGATACGCCGCGATCTGAATTTACCCGTCTGGCCCGATTTTGCAGGGGTCACCAAAGACGACGGCGGCCTCGACCGGGAAGCGCGCAGGATGATGCTTACCCTTGAGCGCTGCGAGCCCTCCGAAGGGGCCGGTGTGGCCTGTTATTCCGGATCAGCCGTCACCCATGTGGGGATCGTTGTCAGTATCGGTGGCCTGCTGCATGTGGCGGAATGCAATCCGGGAACGAACGTCACCTTTCTGCCGTTGCCGCGATTTAAGCGGCGCTTTGTTCGCGTGGAGTTCTGGCAATGACCATTCGTTTTTATCCTTCCCGGCTTCCCGGAGAACCACTTGAAACGCATGAGCATGGTGTTACGAGCATTCGCACCTGGCTGGTTGCCAATGTCGAAAACTATACCGACCGGGATGTCCCTCCGCTGACCGTTGAGGTTGAGGGGCAGTCAATTCCGCCAGGCGAATGGGCTATTTTCGTGATCCACCCTGATAGTGATGTCCGGCTTTATCCGGTGCCTTTCGGGCTTGAGGCCGCGACAATTGCCTGGATAGGAGTGGGCATTGCCGTCGCATCTGCGGCTTATTCATTGTTCATGATGAGTAACATTGATGCCGGCGGCTATACGTCATCCACAGGTCGAAGCCTCGACCTGAACCCCGCTAAAGCAAATAGCGCGAAACTGGGTGATGCGATTCGTGAAGTTTTTGGGCGCGTGCGTATCTACCCTGATTATGTGGTGCAGCCGGTTACCCGGTTTGATGCCGCCGATCCTACGAAAATGCGTGTCCAGATGCTGCTGTGTCTCGGTGTCGGTGATCTGATTTATACCAATGGCGATATTCGGGTTGGCAGTACGCCAGCTTCAACGCTACCGGGATTCAGCAGCACCCATTACCCGCCAGGCGCGGACGTTTCCGGTGATGAGCGCAGCGAAAACTGGGTCAACTCCACCGAAGTGGGCGGGACGTCATCCGGCACCGGGCTGGATATGGCCCAGACGTCGCCGGACGCAGACGACATTATCGCAGACAGCATGACCGTATCCGGTTCGAGCGTAACGTTTACCGGGCTGGACACGGATGATGATGACGATAATGACGAGAACGATAACGCGCTACCGCCCAGTTGGGTCGCTGGCGCCGTGGTCGAACTGAAAGCCCTGGCTAACTACCAGATCACTTCGGCGGCCGGATACAGCGTTATCGCCAGTCCGCTGCTGACGGAGATCGCGCCGGTAGTAGGTATGCCGGTGACGCTGGGGTTTACCTCTGTCGATTACGATCTGTTTATCGCGTCATATACCCCCGGTCAGGCTGCAGTGCCCGGCGCCGGGGGGAGTGCGGCAAAACTCCAGGCCAGTGCGGCCCCGACCACCTACGATTTTTCGACCAGCTCCAGCACGTTCACGATCACCTGGCAGGGGGTTACCTACCCGGTGTCGCTGGTGGCTAACTACGTCTCTATGTCGGGACTGCTGGCAGCCATCACCGAGGGACTCACTGGCTCCGGCCTGGTTGCGCAGGACAACGGCGGAACTGTACTGATAACCGAGGCGGCCAGTCCGTTCGCGGGTGGGGCGATCACGTCCTCTTCACTGCCTGCAGCTGTTTTCGGTGATGCCCCGGTTTACACCTCCGGCACGGCATCAACCGGCGGAAGCCCGGCGGTAACGGCGAATGTGACACTCGCCTATAACTCTGCCACGGGCACCGCATTCTCCGGGATGCCGGAGGGGGTGCAACGGCTTTCACTTGCTCACCGCGGGAATGAGTACCGGATTGTGTCAGCTGACGGCACGACGGCGACGGTGGCGCGCCTGATTAATGGTGCCGTTGATGAGTCATGGCCGGGATTCACCGGCAGGACGATGATCGACTATGAGGCTACTGGCCTTAACGACACGCTGAGCTGGCTGGGGCCGTTCCTCGTATGCCCTGAGAATGAAGTGGTGGATGCATTCGAGGTGAATTTCTCGTTCCCGAACGGCATCTGTGGTTTTGACAGTAAGGGCAAAAAACGGATCCGCCACGTTGAGTGGGAGATTCAGTATCGCGTCTACGGTTCCGGATCGGGGTGGGTGAGTCACCAGGGCGAGTATGCGCTGAAAAACGTCAACGGGTTAGGTTTCACTGAGCGGATCACCCTCAGCTCTCCGGGGCTGGTAGAGGTTCGCTGCCGTCGGCGCAATGAGCAGGGCTCAAATAACGCGCGAGACAGTATGTACTGGCAGGCACTGCGCGGCCGACTGCTGACGCGCCCTTCATCCTATCCCGGCGTGTCGCTGATGGCAGTGACCGTTGAGACGGGCGGGAAGCTGGCGGCGCAGTCGGACCGCCGCGTAAACGTTGTGTCCACGCGGGCCTACGACTCAGGAACGGCCAGAACCATTTCGGGGGCGCTGCTGCATGTCGGGAACTCGCTGGGACTGGAGATGGATGTCGACACCATCAACGTGCTGGAGTCTGCATACTGGACGCCACGCGGCGAGTATTTCGACTTTGCTACCGGCGACAGTATCTCAGCGCTGGAAATGCTGCAGAAGATAGCCAATGCCGGGAAGTCACGTTTTCTGCTGAGTGATGGCCTGGCGACGGTCAACCGTGAGGGGATTAAGCCCTGGACTGGCGTGATCACTCCGCATGAGATGGTGGAGGAGTTGCAGAGCGGATTTACCGTACCGTCCGACGATGATTTTGATGGCGTCGACGTGACGTACATCAACGGGACTACCTGGGCAGAGGAGACCGTTAAATGCCGGACGCCGGACAATCCGACGCCGGTGAAAATCGAGAACTACAAACTCGATGGGGTACTGAGTCGGGATCACGCCTACCAGATCGGCATGCGTCGCCTGATGAAATACCTGCAGCAGCGGGTGACGTTCCAGACCACTACCGAGCTGGACGCGCTGTGCTACAACACGGGCGATCGCATCGTGCTCACGGATGATATTCCGGGTAACAACACGATTTCCTGTCTGGTGGAGGCGATGACAACGGCTGGTGGCGTGACAACGTTCACCGTTACGGAGCCGCTGGACTGGTCTTTCGAAAATCCCCGCGCGCTGATCCGCTATCAGGATGGCTCTGCATCCGGGCTGATGGTGGCAAGCAGGGTGGGTGATTTTCAGCTGTCAGTCCCGTACCTGAGCGAGTTTGATGATCCGATGAAGGTTGACCTGTCGTCGGCAACCATTGAGCCGATCCGCCTGGTGTTCTGCGGCTCAACGCGCCATGTCTACGACGCCATTGTAGAGGAGATCGCTCCGCAGTCTGACGGAACCTGCCAGGTCACCGCAAAAGAATACCTCGAATCGTTCTACCAGTACGACGACGCCACATACCCCGGCGACGTCGCGTAATACCCCATAACAACCCCTAATTAACTCTTTTCGCTCAAACCCTCGTTTGGGCGAACGCCTTTTTTGGAGCAAAAAACATGGCCGAACTTAACCCGCCTTTGGGAACGACGACGCCTGAAAT
>SKER01000833.1_pt1 | contig 30921 bp, 24 predicted proteins | sample 4826961 | NCBI WGS metagenome assembly SKER01 (sample SAMN11008804, study PRJNA524170) | human gut metagenome | biome: Human fecal sample; material: Feces; isolation source: fecal sample from pouch patient p47 | host: Homo sapiens | place: Israel: Tel-Aviv | collected 2016-11-16 | reverse complement strand
GCTATTTTTGATTTTTATTGAGTATAAATAGGTTTCTCCGACGATTTTTCATCGGGACAATAGTTTTCCATGAAAAATCTAGTGGGGGCTTCTGTAGTGGTTAGCCTGGTCTGAAGATTCGTTTTAAGAGCGACAGACCTGCTCAGACCTTTCTCAAATAGAAAAGGGATTAGACGTGGTGGGGGTCATCGCAACTGCTGGCCCACACACTTTCTACTTAACAAGCCAATTGGCCATTTGTAGGACCTAGTTAGACTTGGCCTGCTCCAATTTATGAGCATCGATTAACTCTAAGAATTCGTCAAAGAGATAGCTAGCATCGTGGGGACCAGGTGCAGCATCTGGGTGAAATTGAACCGAGAAGGCTGGGTAATGGCGATGGCGAACACCCTCAATGGACTTGTCGTTGATTTCTTCATGAGTGACCATGAGACTATCAGGGAGGCTATCGCGGTCAACCGCATAACCATGGTTCTGACTGGTAAAATCAACCCGTCCCGTCGCAATTTCTCTAACCGCATGGTTAAAGCCACGGTGGCCGAATTTCATCTTATAGGTCTTGGCACCGTTGGCGAGACTAAAGAGTTGGTGGCCCATACAGATGCCAAAGATAGGAATCTTACCCTGGACACCCCGAATCATATCTAGCGCCTCAGGCACATCCTCAGGATTACCAGGTCCATTGGAGAGCATGACCCCGTCTGGATTGAGGTTGAGAATTTCCTCAGCCGTCGTATTATAAGGCACAACGGTCACATTGCAACTGCGTTTAGAAAATTCCCGCAGGATGGAATGCTTGAGACCGAAATCCACTAGGACGATATTCTTACCAACACCGGGTGCCGGATAGGCCGCCTTGGTTGAGACCTGCTCAATATTATTAGTTGGCAAAACGGTGGCCCTGAGCTGGTCTTGTAAGTGTTCAATACTATCGCCCTCATTAGCCAGAGTTGCCTTCATGGTTCCGTGTTGACGGATAATCTTGGTTAAGGCCCTTGTATCAATGCCAGAGATACCAGGGATATTCTTGGATTTGAGAAATTCATCCAGAGACATTTGATTGCGCCAGTTGCTGGCCCGTCTGGTATTCTCAGCTACGACGACACCCTTACAGGTTGGACTGATGGATTCGTAGTCATCGCGATTGATACCATAGTTCCCCACCAAGGGATAGGTGAAGGTCAAAATCTGACCATTATAGGACTGGTCGGTAATAGATTCCTGGTAACCTGTCATGCCGGTGTTAAAGACAATCTCACCAGTTACATCAATACCAGCACCGAAGGCCTGACCTTCAAAAATCGTGCCATCTTCTAAAATTAATAATCTTTTTGTCATAAATTAAGATATAAAGGGCGTCTAAGAGACACCGCCAAAATAAGAGTTTTACCGCAGAACCATCAGGTTCTAGGAAAAACTATCTTTTTGGCTCAGTCTCTAGTCCGTATTCCATTCAATCGAAATACGGTATTCCCTTGTTTTCTCCTTTCTGCTCTGAAGTTAGAATTGGACAAGGGCTGAGAATTTTTTGGCTAAACTTTGCCGTTCAAGATGGCCTCAATAATCGCCATCCGGACATAAACCCCATTTTGCATCTGGGCAACAATACGGGACTTGGGTGCTTCAACCAACTCATCCTTGATTTCCACATCGCGATTGACCGGGGCCGGGTGCATGATGATGGCCGTGTCTTTCAATCGCTGGTAGCGCTCCTGGGTTAAGCCATAGAGTTCATGGTAGCTCTCCTTAGAAAAGCTTTCTTTTCCATCATGGCGTTCATGCTGAACGCGCAAGAACATCATGACATCCACCTGATCAACGATGTCATCCAGGTCAACGTATTGGCCATAGACATCGAACTCATGGGAGTACCATTCTTGGGGACCACAGAAATAGAGCTGAGCACCCAGGCGTTTTAAAATCTGCATATTGGACTTGGCCACCCTTGAGTGGGTGATGTCACCAGCAATGGCTACCTTGAGATTTTCAAAACTGCCAAATTCCTGGTAGATGGTCATCAGATCCAGCAGACACTGGCTAGGGTGTTGACCTGAGCCGTCTCCTCCGTTGACAATGGAGGTCTGAATGGTTCGGCTGTCAATCAATTCCTTATAATAGTCATCCTTGGAGTGGCGAACCACACAGATGTCAACGCCCAAGGCCGACATGGTCAAAATCGTATCATAGAGGGTCTCACCTTTATTGACCGAGCTGGTCTTGGCATCAAAGTCGATAACATCCAGGCCCAACTTCTTCTCAGCCACTTCAAAGGATTTGTGGGTCCTAGTTGAACTTTCAAAGAAGAGATTAGCCGCAAAGTACTGCCGAACCAAGTGAAAGTTGGCCTGGCCCTGCTTGAAGGCGATGCCTCGCTTAATCAAGCCCAGCACTTCTTCATTGGAGAGAGTTTCCATGGTCACCAGATGTTTGAGGGAAACCATACCATTTGTTACTACCATAATCTTTAGTCCTTTTCTGGAAGAATTTGATAGAGGATAATACCCAGCAAGGTCGAAAAGGCCACGCTGGTAATTTGTAGGCCGGCGATTTGCAACATAAGTCCACCGATACCCGATACTAAAATAACACTAGCAATGAAAAGATTTTTCTTTTTATCAAAGTCCACTTGGTTTTCAACCAATATTTTCAAGCCGCTAGAAGCAATAACCCCGAAGAGGGAGATGGATACTCCGCCTAGAACGGAAGCTGGAATAGATTGGAGGAGGGCCGAGACCTTACCAACAAAACTCATGATGACAGCAATGACCGCAGCTCCTGCAATAACATAGACAGAGAAAATCTTATTGAGAGCCATAACGCCGATATTTTCTCCATAGGAAGTCACCGGAGGTGCTCCAAAGAAACCAGCGATAATCTGAGCCAAACCATCCCCACTCAGGGTCCTTTCAAGTCCAGGGTCCTTAAAGAAATCACGTCCCGTCAGACTGTTGAGCACCATGACGTGGCCGAAATGCTCAGTCATGGTTACAAAGGCAATAGGCGCCATGGTTAAAATGGCACTGGGGTAGAGTTTGAAAGAACCATCCGATAAGAGAATGTGGAAATTTGGTACGTCCAGCCAGGAGGCTTTGGCCACACCAGAGAAATCCACAAGGGTCTGACCACTCAAGGCTCCCAAACCTAGGGCAAAGAGATAACCAACAATCAGCCCCAACAAGATGGGAATAACGGCGACAATCTTCTTGCCATAGATACTAAAGAGAATGACCGCAAAGAGGGTCACCATAGAGACCGCCAGGCTACTAATGCTGTATTTTTCATTGACCAACATGGCGTTGTTAACGGCTGAAGTCGCTAGACTGAGACCGATAACCATGATAATAGGTCCGACCACAATTGGAGGCAAAACCTTGTCAATCCAGTCCTTACCAGCAAACTTAACAATGAGAGCAACTAGGAGATAGACTAGACCGCCCGAGATGGCACCTTGGGCCACCGCCGGCATACCATCTGTCTTCAAGAGCATCTGCATGGTGGCAATATAAGCAAAGCTAGAGCCCATATAGGCTGGAATCTTATACTTGGTCACCGTCAGATGAGCCAGGGTCCCCAACCCACTAGAAAAGAGGGCAATGGCAGGGTCAATACCAACTAGAATGGGAACCAGAACCGTCGAGCCAAACATGGCAAAGAGATGCTGGAAAGACAAGCCTAAGAGGAGCCCAGGCTTGGGGACATCACTAATATCGTATTTTATTTCTTCCACAACTGCTTCCTTACTAAGTTACTAAGGGTCTTGAGACTTAAAGGACTTCGTTCGATTAGCTAGGGTCACTGATAATAACCCGATCACTACCATCCACTTCAACCATTTCCACCGTGATAGCTTCTTCAGAACTGGTTGGAATATTCTTGCCGACATAATCGGCCCGAATGGGCAATTCCCGATGACCTCGGTCGACTAAAACAGCAAGGCTAACTCTGGCAGGTCGCCCCAGGCTGACCAAATTATCAATAGCAGCTCGGATGGTCCGACCGGTATAGAGGACATCGTCCACCAAGATGACATCCTTGTCGGTCACGTCAACAGGCATGCTGGTTGTATCGCCTTGAGCCTTGACATCGTCTCGAAAAGGCTTGGTATCCAACTCACCCGTTGGCACGTCAATGCCCTCAATTTGTTTGAGGCGTTCTTGAATCCGACGAGCAATGTAAACGCCACGAGTCTTGATGCCAGCAAGAACCAGATTATCCAAGCTCTTATTGCGCTCAATAATCTCATAGGTGATGCGGGTAATGGCCCGCTTCATGGTTACGTCATCGACGACTTCTTTAGTTTTCATAAGAAATCCTTCCTTATAAAATAATTTTTGAACAAAAAATCTCCCTGCAAACGCAAGGAGATTAGACCAATTAACCTAGCTATACTCTCATAGCCCAGGCTTGATACAGGAGCTCTCTAACATTTTCTTGACCTGCTAAAACTAGCTAGAGCCAATCGCTTGCCTGAAAACTTCTACTGCTTCTTTGTGTCTCCTTGCCTGCCTCTCTGGACAGTTTTAAAGGACTTTATTCATTAGAGGTATTATAGCAAAAAGTCTAGTAAGACACAAGGCTCAGCCTGAAACGCATAACAGACTTAGTCTGACTTAGGCTGACACCAAGAATAAACTCATCTTAAAACTCCTATCGGACTCAAGTCCAACTAGTTATCTGTTTCGTTCAAGGTAAAAGCCAGCCCACAACTAGACCTTTCTTGCCCGTAGCTTCTCCAAGGTCTCTTGGAAAATAGCTGGAGGTTGGACGGAAAATTCTAGGACTTGGCCTGTTCTTGGATGCGTGAAGCCCAAGGTCTGGGCGTGTAGGAATTGGCCATGGCCTTTCAGAGTCTTACGAGGTCCGTAGAGGGGGTCGCCAGCTAATGGGTGACCAATATAGGCCATGTGTACCCGAATTTGGTGGGTCCGACCAGTCTCCAGCCTCAGTTCAAGGAGGCTATAATTTCCGAAGCGCTCCAAGACATGAAAATGGGTGACGGCTGGTCTACCCTTGGCTGTCACAGCCTGTTTCTTGCGATCTTTTTCCGAGCGCCCAATGGGAGCCTCAATTTTACCTCGGTCATTGGGGAGATTGCCATGAACGATGGCCAGATATTTCCGCAGGGACTTCTTAGCCTTAAGCTCATCAGCTAAGGCTTGATGAGCCTGGTCATTCTTGGCAACCATCAGCAGACCTGAGGTGTCCTTGTCAATCCGATGGACAATACCTGGACGAACAACACCGTTGATGGTGGATAAATCCTTAATATGATAAAGAAGGGCATTGACGAGGGTGCCAGAGCTGTGCCCAACAGAGGGATGGACCACCATCCCCTGGGGCTTATTAACTACCGCCAGGTCCTGGTCCTCATAGACAATTTCTAGGGGAAGATTCTCAGCCTGATAATCTAAAACTTCTTCCTCAGGCTCTTCAAAGCTAATAACATCACCAGCCTTGACACTATACTTGGCCTTCTTGGGCTGACCATTGACCAGAACGCTACCATCCTTGATGGCTTGATTAGCTTGGGAACGAGACAAGTTGCTCAAATCAGCCAAGGCCTTATCCAGCCGCAGACCTTCTTCTTTAATGATGACTTCCATCTTGCTCCTCTCTCCAAAAGGCAATAATCAAAAGAAATACACCGACACTGAGGCAGGAATCTGCCAGATTAAAAATAGCAAAGTCCATAAAGTCCAAGTGAACCATGTCGACAACATAACCCAAACGTAAGCGATCAATGAAATTTCCCAAACCACCTGAAATAATTAGACTTAGTGAGGCTAGTAGCCAAAAGGATCCCGTAAGATGCTTGTAAAGATACCAAATGGCTAGGCCAACCACGAGAATGGTTATCAGGGTGAAGAACCACTGTTGATTCTGCAAGATGGAAAAAGCCGCCCCGTAATTGCGGACATAGGTTAAACTAAAAATTCTAGGCAAAAACTTTTGACTGCCGTTCTCTGGAATATGGCCAACCACCCAGAATTTACTCCATTGGTCCAAGACCACCAGGAGCAAAACAGCTAGAGGGATGATAATTTTTCGCATAGATTTCCTCATAAAATTGTCAGGGGACAAAAAAGCCTTGGGAACTGAATCCGCAAGAGCCTGCCCCGACTTCAAATCACTTATGGTATTTAGTTGACTACTCAGGGCTTGAAACGACTGAAATACTCTGTCATGACCTCAATAAATTTAAGGGCACAGGTCGAAAGATTCGTGTCCACCCGCTTGACATAGACCATCCTATTATCTAGGTAATCTTCTAAGGGAATGACCGTAATGCCATTAACGCTTCGACTATCTAGGAATCCCGAGCCTGTCGCATAGGCATCCGTCCGCTCTAAAATCCCATTTAGGGTTGCCCGGTCGGTCACATTGTAGATCAAGGAGCTGTCGCTGGTGTCGACAAAGTTTTCCGAATAATAAGGGTACTCGTCTTTATCTTGGGTAAAGCGCACAGTCGGTAGGCCTGCTAGGTCATCCATGGTCAAGCTTTCCTTACTAGCCAGAGGGTGATTTTTGCGCAGATAAATATGAGTTTTAAAAGGAATCAATTCAACCAACTCCAGACCCAATTTTGACATCTTTTGCTGGATACCCTTGTTATTTTGTCGATTGAGGTAAATAATTCCTAGGTCGCTGTGTCCCTGACCGACTTCGTCCAATATCTGAACCGTCGTGGATTCAAAAATTCGAAAATCCTGATAATCTGGATACCTTTCCGAAAAGGTGGTCATCAGCGGAGGGAGAAAATCATAGTGTTGACTGGCGATGGAAAATTGATAGTGATCATCGTCTGGCTTGGTGTACTGCTTCTCAAAAGAATCGAAGCCCCGAACCAAAACCAAGGCCTTTTCATAAAAAACAGAGCCCTGGCTGGTCAGGACTGTTCCCGTCGTTGTCCGTGTAAAAATCTGGAATCCCAGCTCCTCCTCCAAATCCTTGATAGCAACCGATAGACTAGGTTGGCTGACAAAAAGTTTAGAAGCTGCTTCTCGAAAGGTACCACTATTGGCAATGGCTACCACATAGCGTAATTGTTGAATGTTCATAAATTCTCTTTCAATCTCAAGTCTATTTTTTATTAAGTTACTTCTTATTATAACAAAAATTTATGGGCTTGGCTTGCTCCCTCAAAACCCGAGAGCAATTCCAATTCAGTCTTTTCAAGGATTTTGCGGTGATTCCTCCTTCATCGCTACCCGAACTTCAGCTGCTTCATTCTTTGGGTACAAACTTATCGAGGATTGGGCTGATTGTATTCTTAGTGCCTCTAATAGTCATCCTTACGTTTCAGACGGTCAAATTATGCACTTACTGTATTTCAAAAATAAGAGCCACTCATATTCGTTTGGCTCTTATTTCGCAATTATCTCCTATTAAATATTACTGTCTTCCAGATGGTAGGCCTTGATAAGAGTCGTATAAACGACCATGATAGCCAGCAATACTAAGGTGACACACCAGATGGCATAGTCTCCAACTAAATGGGTCAAAATCCCCGTTATTACGGCACCAGCAACAAAACTTCCCACGACGATGCTGTAGTTCAATGCTCGTCTTTTGGTTTGACGGTGATTTCCCTTGCCTCGCAGGAGGTTGAACCAGGCCGTTGCCATCTTGCGATAATTCCCCGAGGTCATCATAATGACATAGGCATGATCTTGCACCTTAGTTCCTGTGAAAGTTAACATCATGGCACCTGTACTAGCGGCTAAAAAAGGAATCCAGAAGAACTCGTGACCAGGGAAAAAGGGGTAAAGGAAACTCGTCAAAGCTAAAGGCAGGACTCCAGTGGTCCGCCAATAGGCATTTTTTGCCCTCTCCTTAAAAAGAATGGCCAACAAAAAGCCAATGGTGAAAAAGACTAGAGATAAAATACTGTTGACAGTCCGAGTCAGACCTTCTCCCCAATCAGCAATTAACAGCAAGATATTCCCAGTTTGAGTAGCAATCAAGGTACCAAATCTCATATGAGAAAAAACATCCAAACAGCCTCCTACCGAACCCAAGAAAACCGCCATTATCCGTGTATTTTGTGGCATAACCGCCAATTTTTTCGTTTTAATTGCCATCGCTTTCTCCATTTAAGACTCTGCCATTATTTTACCCTTTTCCAATTGAATTTTCAATTTAGGGCACCTCTAAAAACCACCGCTAAACAGTCAAATGTAAGATAATAAAGTAACAGAAAACTAATAGAAGAGGTTTAGGGTATGCGTTTGTTTAGTGATGATACTGAGCTATTGAATAAACTAAGTGAAAAAGGAAATCCATTGGAACGTCTAGATAAGGCCATTGATTGGCAAGAATTTCTGCCAATTTTAACTAGGATTTTCGCCAATCCAACAAAGAATTCTTCCAAAGGTGGACGCCCACACTTAGATTTTTTGATGATGTTTAAAACCCTCTTACTCCAACGTCTGAATAACTTATCAGATGATGCCATGGAGTATCAACTATTAGACCGTCTGTCTTTCCGTCAATTTGTAGGTTGTGATGACTCCCGAGTTCCCGATACTAAAACCATTTGGCTTTATAGAGCGCTTGAGTCAATCTGGTAAAGAACAGGAATTATTCGACCATTTTTATCTCATACTAGCCAAGCAAGGTTATATTGCACACAAGGGCCAAATTATTGATGCCAGTTTTGTGGAGGTTCCAAAACAAGGTAACACGCCTGATGAGAACAAGGAAATCAAAGCAGGAAAACAAACTCAAGACTGGAAGAAGGCTAAGTCAGCCCAAAAGGATACTGATGCTCGGTGGACTAAAAAAGGTGGTGCTTCCTATTTTGGCTATAAGACTCATGTCTGTGGAGATGCCAAGTCAAAATTGATTAAATCTTGGGAAGTCACTCCGGCGAATGTCCATGATTCTCAAGTATTGGCACCATTATGCGATTTTAATGAGGCCGTTTTTGATGATAGTGCCTATCAAAACCAAAGGGTTCCAGAAGGGTGTCGCCACTATTCTAGCCGTCGTGCTTATCGCAACCATCCGCTAAGCGACACTGACAAACAAGTTAATAAAAAGATTTCTCGCATCCGCGGTCGCGTTGAACAGGTCTTTGGCTTTATTGAAAATACGATGAAGGGGAGCACATTCAGAGGAATTGGAGTTAGACGAGCAAAAACTAATGTTACTCTGACGAATTTGCTCTATAACCTCTGCCGATTCGAACAGCTCAAGCGTCTCAATCTAGCCACATGGGTGGAGACTGCCTAAATATATCAAAACCAGGCTAAAAATTCTAACAAAAGAGAAAACAGGCGCTAAATGGTTTATCAAGAGTGACTTTAATAGCAGCTGTTTTCTTTTTATGAGGTCACTTCTAGTATTTAGAGGTGCCCTTTAGTTCCAATCGTCTGCTAATTATCTGCATTTTTACGTTTTATCATCGAATTAAGGTAAATCTTAATTTTAACTCAAGAGTGTGTTAGAATAGAGGTGTCTGCCAAAACAGACAATCTCTCTGTAGGCGGAAAGCACTATTTCAAAGGAATTTTCATTATTGCATACCACTACAAAACAAAGGAGGTTTTAATATGCAAGAGAAGAAACATTACAAACTCCATAAGGTCAAAAAACGCTGGGTAACAATTGCAGTCACGGCTACGGCAGCTACAGTCCTATTTGCAGTCGGGGCTCAGACTCAAGCTGACCAAGTGGCAAACCCGCAAGAACAAACAACCACTACTCAAACAGACAATCAGTCTGATAAGGTCGCTGATCAAGAAGTAAATACACAAGCTTCTGCAGAACAAGCAACCGCTCAAACACCGAGCCAAGACCAAACTCCTGCTGCTGAACAAAAGACGACTCAAGAAACTCCTGAAGTCACTCTAAATCAAGACAGTTCTGCTGGCGACCAAGGACAGGCTGACCAAGCCAATCAAAACAACCAGAGTCAAGACGCTCAAAAATCAGAAGCCAATCCATCGACGGATAATGCTCAAGCCGATGCCGCCAATCAAACTCAAGAGGGTTCTAAAGACCAAGCGACAGCTACCGAAGCTGATAACGGTGTCCAAGCAAACAGCTTCTATGAGAAGGACGGCAAATGGTACTATGCCGATGCCAATAAGCAAAATGTAACTGGTTGGCAAACCATCAACGGGCAAAAGCTTTACTTTAATGAAGATGGTAGCCAAGTTAAGGGACGTGAAATCACCGATAATGGTGCTACCTACTACTTCGACCAAGATACAGGCAATCTCTGGACTAATCGCTTCGCTAATCAACAAGAGTACGACTTTGATATTGTGGCAACCGACCACGATTGGTACTACTATGGTCAAGATGGCAAGCGAGTAACTGGTTGGCAAACCATTGATAGCAAGAAAATGTACTTCACGACCGAAGATGACCAAAAAGCCAAACCACGTTACAGCTACAACAAACAGGTCGGCAGTCAAATCAAGGGCCGTATCCAAACCATTGATGGTAAGGACTACTACTTCGACCAAGACACCGGCGAACTGTGGACCAACCGCAATGTTACCATCGGCCAACAAACCTTCCATTTAGATGAAAATGGGGTAGCTACTCCAGTTGGTGAGAAAAAATCTACCGGTCACTTCATCACAAAAGAATTGCAGAATAACTACGGTCACTATAGTGCTCAAGTTTATGTGGACCAATATAACAATGCCATTTCAGGTCTGCAAACTAAAGATGGCAAGGATTACTACTTCAATAGCTATGGTGTCCAACTCAAGAACGAGCTAGCTACCCTTGATGGTAAGGACTACTTCTTTGCCCCTGACACTGGTGAAAAGGTTAAAAACCAATTTGTTAATATCAACTTCAATAATAACAGATACTATAATCCTGTCTTCAACGGCTGGCTCTACTTTGGTCAAGACGGAGCTGCCGTGCAAGGCTGGCAAACCATTGATGGAAAGAGAATGTACTTCTTGACCAATAAAGATGCGGACTCAGCACCAGATTATGCCCGCCAAGTCTCAGCTCAAGTCAAGGATCGCCTACAAACCATTGATGGTAAAGACTACTACTTCGATAATGACGGTGTTCTCCAAACCAACAAGGACGTTACCATCAACGGCAAGGATTACCATCTGGACGAAAACGGGGTTGCGACTGAAAAGACCGCTCAAGACAATAACAATACTGGCGACACCCAAACTGGCGGCCACTATGAACAAAAAGACTTCTACCTAGGAGAGTATGACGCTCACTATACTGGCTGGGTCTACATTGACAAAGACGGTAAGACCGTAACCGGCCTGCAAACGATTAATGGTAAGAAGGTCTACTTCTTTAGCAATGGTGAACAAGCAAGAAATCAATTTGCTAATATTGATGATAACACCTATTACTTCGGTGAAGATGGTCAAATGGTGACCAACCAAACCGTTGAAATCAGTCGAGGCAACTCCCTCCACTACGGTGGCTATCAACCAGAATACAATGGTTGGCTGCATCTAGGAGCTGACGGTTCCGCTGATAATGGTTACAAGAAAATTATCGGTACCGAATATGGCTTTAGAAAAACTGCTGACGGCAAGGGAGAATGGTACAGAAAATAATTTCTGCCCCAATACCTAATTAACTCGAACAGGACTGGAAAACAGTTCTGTTTTTTTAGCTTTCCTAACGGACGTAATTTTAATATTTCTTTAAGATTAACTTTCTTGCGAAAGAGTAAGATTTGTCTCATCGAGATTACAATCTGTAATCGTTTTAAAGACTATTACGATAGACTTTCATTAGTATGATACAATAGGCCCTGCATAAGGAGGTATGTTTTATGCAAGGAAAGAAAACTTATAAGATGCACAAGGTTAAAAAGCATTGGGTAACCATTGCTGGTACGGCTACAGTCTTGTCTGTCGCTCTCTTGGCCAATAACCAAGCCAAGGCTGACGAACAAACAGGCTCAGCGGTTGTTCGAGCTGATAGTGCTGCTGTTGTGACTAGACCTGCCGATGCTGGTCAAACTAGTCAAGTTGAGCAAACTACGACTGCGACTGCTGATGCCAATCAAACAGCTACAGACCAAAATGCTCAAGTAGACCAGGCTGACAATCAGGCACAGGAGCAAACTTCAGATACGACTAGCCAAGATAAATGGCAAGCTGTTGATCAAGCTAGCCAACCGGAACAAGTCGCTACTGCCGTTAATCAAGTCCAAAAGGCTAGCGAGAGCGATGCTAATCAAGTAGTAAGTAGGGATGTAAAAGACAGCCATGCTGTTGTTAGCAAAGACGATGCCAAAGCATCTTCAGACCAAGCAGCTAGCCAAGCTGGCTTCTATACTACTGGTAATAATGACTGGTATTATAAAAACGAAGATGGTAGCTTAGCAAAGGGCTTGCAAACCATCAATGGCCAAACTCTCTACTTCGATAACAATACTGGTAAGCAGGTCAAAGGGGCTACAGCAACTATTGATGGTAAGGAATACTACTTCGACCAAGATACAGGTGATATGTGGAAGGATCGCTTCCGTCAAATTGACAAGCAAGACTATCGCGGGGTCGCTCCTGGTTCCAAGGTTGGGGTCGCTTGGCTCTACTATCAAGCCGATGGTTCTGTTGCCTCAGGCTTGACCACTACTCCTGATGGACGGACCCTCATGTTTAATACCTATAATCATGAGCAAGTCAAGGGTAAATTGGTCAATACGGATGGTAGCAATTATCGCTACTTCGACCTCCATACTGGAGACATGTTGCGCAACACCAGTATCTATGATGGCAGTCAAAAGTACAATATTGACGACAATGGTATTGCCACCAAGGCATAATGAACGATTTATTCTAGTCCCATCTTAAGAACTCTCCATGTTAGGGTTCTTTTTTGGTTGCAGGAACTATAGAAAACCCTTCCGCTCTTCTACTCGCCACACTTCCCCCTCTTGTAACTTTGCCGTTGCTTGGCCATCTCATACCTTACTGTTAACACTCAATAAAAATCAAAAGTAGCCGAGGCAACGAACTGCAGACAGTACTTAAGTACGGCAAAGTGAGTTAACGATGGATAGTTTTCATTTTTGAAGAGTATAAACCGAACTCAAGCCTAATTCCAATAATATTTTGATTTAGAAAATGACTTGAATCGTCAAGTTATCTTACGTTATTATGAAAAAGATTTATCCTAGGTTACAAACTTCTTACAGTTTTCCATCCTTTTAAGAAACCTTACAGAAAGGTGCGAAAACTGTGGTAGAATAGGCTTTGCATAAGGAGGTAAAATCTATGCAAGGAAAGAATTCTAACAATTTACATGAGGTCAAAAAGCATTGGGTGACCTTTGCTGGAGCAGCAACCCTCTTGTCTGCCTCCCTCTTGGCCAATGGTCAGGTTAAGGCTGACGAGCAAGGAAAATCAACTGTGGTTAGAGCGGACAGTTTTGCTGTGGTCAGCAGGCCAAGCAGTAGCGATGCTAATCAAACTGTAGAAGCCAATCAAAATCAGCAAACAAGTCAAACACAAAGCCCAGGCTCCCAAGCAAGCGAGCAGACTACTCCTGCTACGGGTGGGCAAGACCAAAAAGAGCTTACGACTACTTCAAGGGATAGTCAGGAAGGAATTGCTCAGCAAACTACCCCTAGCTCGGCCGACCAGACTGCCAAATGGCAGGCTGTTGACACTCCAAAGACCAGCGCTGTAACAGAGGCGACTCAGCAAATGCAGGCAGGAACTCCAACTGAAGGAAACCAACAACCTTCAAGTTCAGAAAACCCAGCCAAGGCCAAGGCAGGCTTTTCAACTACTGGTCAAAATGACTGGTACTACACCCAAGAAGACGGAAGTTTGGCCAAGGGCCTACAAACCATCAACGGTCAAAAGCTCTACTTTGACCAAACAACTGGCCAACAGGTTAAGGGGGCTACTGCCAAAATCGACAAGGACACCTATTACTTTGATGCTGACACGGGTGATATGTGGACCAACCGCTTTGCTGCTGATAAGGATGGCAACTGGTTCTATTTTGGCCAAGATGGGAAAGCGCTCAAAGGATGGCAAACTATTGACGGCAAGCGTTATTTCTTTGACCGCCTGACAGGTATTCAAGCCAAGAATACAGCCCTGAATACCGATGAGCTCCAAACCCACTATTTCAAAGATAATGGCGAAATGGCGACCGACCTCTTCTTCCAAAGTAAGGCGGGCGATTGGTATTACAATGATGAAAAGGGTAATACCGCTCATGGTCGTGTTACTATCCATGGCAAGCACTATGCCTTTACAGACCGGTCAGGCACGCAAATTAAGGGAAGCTACTACGCCCCACCGGCCGGACCTTACAAATATTTCTACGATGCCGATAGCGGTGAAATCCTGACCAATAGTTTTGTCGCTGATAGGTACGGAAATTGGTACTATGTTGATGGCCAGGGCACGACTGTCCAAGGAACGCAAACCATTAATGGACAAACCCTCTACTTCGACCCCTATACGTCTGTTCAGGCCAAAGGCCGTCTGGTTAAAACAGAAGACAATAACTACCACTACTTCGATAAGGACAGCGGTGATTTAGTCAAGAACACCACTATCACTATCGGCAATCAAACCTATAAGATTGACGACCAAGGCATTGCGACCAAGGCTTAATCGATGCCACCTGTTTGTTAGACAGGTGGTTTTTGTTTTAGCAACTTTAGTTCCTTTCTCACCGTGGCTACAAGACAAAAAAAGATTGCGTTCACTAGAAAACACAATCTTTTTTATGGCCAACTCTTGGGAGACTGATACTAGCCTTTTATTTCTCATAAATACGATTAAAGAGTTGTTTTTGGTATTTGTCCTTAACGATAAGATATAAGATGATTTCGATAACGATACAGAAGCCGTAACAGATAAGGGCTGTGCTTGTATAAGAGGCTAAAGTAGTCCGATTGATAATGGTCACAAAGAGCCCAGATAGGCCTAAAGCAATGGTAAAAGGTGCTAGAAAGATCCATCTAAGCGTGCTTGCTGTAGCAGCCTTTAAACTGGATTGGCTTAAACCAACCTTCATCATAATACTGTATTTTTTACTTTCTTCTTCCATAACAGAGTAGAGTCTAGAGTAGATAATGCTAGCCATTCCGATTAAAAAGGAGATACAGAGAATGCTACCGACATAAGAGACTAGCTTTCTAGTTAAGCTTTCATTGTCATAATACATATAATAGGACATCAAGGTCTCTTTTCCTTTTTTAAAGCCAATTGCTTTTTCAAGCTCTTCCATCTTTCCTGCCTTCTTCTCTTGATAGCGAACTTGGTCAAAAGCATAGATGGTATCTTTGCTTAAATTCTGGGAGAGTTCTTCATATTTGTTATCAGCAATGACGGTCACACTTGTAAAATACCCTGATATAGCAATCACTCTCTTATCAAATCCGCTTTCTTTTTTAATCTGAACATCTGCCAATGTGTTTCTGACATTATTCGGTAAAACAGGGTCTGCTTTACCATCCACCCCAATTAGAAAGTAGCTATCATCTGCGAGGTTAATCTTCTTTCTATGCAAGAAATTAGCTATTTCATTGTACATGGTATTGGATAAAATAATATGTCTCGTCGTTCTGATATCACTTTTTAGTTGAAGATAGTTGATAGCCAGTTGCTTAAAGTCATCCGTCTCTGCTAATTTTTTAGAAAGGGTGTCTGCCTTTTGAGCTCCGTCTGTTTGATTTTCCCAATTAGCGTACATATAGGTGTAGGGCACGACCTTTTTTGTATCCTGCGCAATGTTTTGAGGGGCACCCACGATATAGACCAGAGAGGTTAAGACGATACTAGATAAAATCAGGACACTAGTCATGGTTTTGATATTGGTATTGATTTTATATTTGAAATCACTGACAGCAATCATGTTTTGCTTTCTGTACAGGCGTCCACTTTTTTTCATGATAAAAGCATAAAGGGTAAAGACAAAGTAGCCGATAAAGTAGGCACCGCCCGTATAAGATAATAAACCAAAGATATAGACAAGAATTGATGGTTTCTCACCTGCGGTTAAAAACAGATACACCGTTATAGGTACAATGACTAAGATGGCTAGCAAGGTAAGGAAGAAATGATTTTTTTCAGCGACTTCTTCTTTTTTTAGCAGGTCGATAATCTTATGCTTCCTTAGAATAACTGGAGCAAACAGGGCTATTACTAGAAATAAGGCCCCCATTAAGACGATTGTCAGAAAGATTGCTACTAGAGGAAAATAGAAGCGGAGATCTAAGTTACCTATCGTCCTTTGTGCTATCATCAAAAAGAGCTTCGAAAAGATAATTCCCATGATGATGCCTAAAAATAAGGCTAAGGTTGACAGAATCATATTCTCAAGAAAAATCAGCTTATTGAACTGCTTCTTGCTGGTTCCGATAATATTTAAGATGGCAAATTGCTTACTCCTATTTTTCAAAAAGTTTCCCACTGAATACACAATCAACACAAAGGAGAAAGCGACAGAGACGATGCGCGCTAGAAATAAGACGAGACCAATGGTGCCACTTGAATCCACAATGGATAAGGCTGGATGCTGAGCTAGAGTTGTAAACAAGAAGAAAATTAAAACCGATAAGACACAACTTAGAAAATGATACAAGTAGGTTTTAAAATCTCTTTTGATATTATTGAGAGCAAAATCAAATAGGGTCATTGTCATCACCTCCAAGGAGACTCATAGTGTTTAAAATATCTCTCTGGTATGCTTTGGTATCATTCCTATTAACAATTTCTTGATAAATATTGCCATCTTTTATGATATATGTCTTGTCCGAATACGTCGCAATATTAGGGTCATGTGTCACCATAATAATGGTCACTCCCATGGCCAGATTCAACTTTTTAAACAGTCGCATCACGTCCTTGGCAGCCTTAGAATCTAGATTTCCTGTAGGCTCATCGGCCAATAAAAGCGAGGGTTCGTTGATGACAGCTCTAGCAATAGCTACACGCTGAGCCTGTCCTCCTGAAATTTCATAGGTTCGTTTATCTAATAAATGATCAATCCCTAATAACTCGCTGACATCTGTGAGCCTCTCTTTCATCTCTTTTACCGGAACGCTATCTAAGGTTAGGGGGAGGATAATATTCTCACCAACGGTTAAGGTATTGATTAGATTAAACTGCTGGAAGACAAAGCCTAGTTCCTGTCTTCTGAAAGTTGACAGTCGCTCGTCGTTCATTTGATAAGGGTCTTGACCTGCAATTTGGACACTACCTCTGGTTGGTTCATCAATTGTTGAAATGGCGTTAAGAAAGGTACTTTTTCCACTTCCGCTAGGTCCCATGATGGACACAAATTCACCTTGAGAGACGTCCATATTAATGTCATCTAGAGCTTTAAAAGACACCTTTCCTTTATAGATTTTTTCTAGATTTGAAACACTTAACAACATTTGTTTTCTCCTCTCTTATTTTCTGTCTTTATTCTACCAAGTCCCCTCATAGACAAAAATCCAAGAACATTACATAAACTTACATTTTTGTAATGTTCCTGGATCCTTTAGGCAAATGAATGTTTATATTAGACTTGTTAGGAAAGTATATTTGGTTAAAATCAGCCTTGATACTTTCTTAGGTAGTGCGGACGGAAGCGACCGCCGTTGGCGTTCCATTCCGACACGAAGTTAGTCCAGTCGATATTACTGAACTAGCTGAGTTAGTCTGGAAGCTAGTCCATCTCAATGGGGATGGACGTTTGACATCAGACACTTTAGTGGCTTGATGTCTTTGCTTCCTGCTATTTTTTGAGCCCTTCGCTTTTACATTTTTAGGCTCAGGCAGATTTCGTCCACTGGACGAAATCTCTTCAAAAAATCCGTTATTAGCAACAAAGACGTTTGTTGCTAATAATGCCACTACGGCGAAAGTATCGCCTAGGTTCACTTCGTTCACCGTCTCCCCAAATTTTAATAAATTAAAATAGCTTCATATCTTCTTTAGAAGGGGGGTTAAGGTAAGTAAACCGGTTCCCAAACAAGTATGCTCAAAAATATCAGATTAATCCCCCGCTCGTTAATAAAACCGAATGCCTGCCAAAGCTTTTCTTTATGGGTTTTCAAGCTTTGATTTTAACTCGGTATTAAAAAATGATTGTCATTCTTGTTCCCTTGCCGACTTCTGAGGCAACTTCAAGGTCATGCCCTAGGTAATCAAGCACTCTTCTGACAATATAGAGACCGATACCACTTGAATCAGCGTTGTTGCGACCATTTTTACCAACATAAAAGAGCTCAAAAATAGATTGCAAATCCACTTGCTCAATGCCAATGCCGTCATCAATAACGGATAGGGTAACGTGCTCATCTTGCTGTTTAGCTGCTAGTCTAACGGTCTGTCCTTTGTAACTATATTTAATGGCATTTGTCAGTAGCTGTTGAATGACTAATTTCAACCATTTTGAATCAGAATAGACATAAAGAGCCTCATCAATGTCAATTTTGGGATAGACTTGCGAGGTAATGAAGTGGTCTTTTAAGGCATTGACGCTGTCTTTGCAAACCCTGGCTAGATAGACCTTATCGGAGACAAAATCATTCTTAAATTCATCTAGGCGATAGGCAGCAATCATCTGATCTAAATTATATTGAATGCTCTGCAGGTTTCTTTCGATTTGCTGATGATTTTCTTCGTTAGTCTCTTTTTCACAAATCAGTTTTAGCACGGACAAGGGTGTTTTTATTTGATGGACAAAACGGTAAATCATGACCTTTTGCAATTTTTTCTCCTGCTTTTGTCTGATTTCTGCTTTTCCCTTGTTCTGCAAGAGTTGGTCAATCATGGCATTATAATTTTCTTCAAAGGCGCTTCTGGGTTCTTCAATCAAATAGTCATTTAAAGACTCACTCTGTAATAAAATTTTGCCATAAACTCGCCCCTTGAGGTAGAACTGAACTAGGAGATAGATAAAAAGAACAAAGAACACAAGGAAAGCAAAGTAAAAAAATTCTTCAAACCAAATCCCCTTGAGGTAGAACAAGGCACCAAAGAAAATAACCTGGGTGACAAGGACGACCATTACTAAGCTGAGCTGGTCTAAAAGAAATAATTGAAAAGCCCTCTTATTCTTCATAGGCTACCTTATACCCCATTCCTCTGACCGTTACAATTTCTAATTGAGAACCTAAATCTAATAATTTTTTCCGAACTCTGCTGACGGTGACATTTAGTGTATTTTCCTCTACGAAGAGGTCACTATCCCATATTCCAGATAAAATTTTTTCACGACGGACTACGTTGGGATAAGCCTCGAATAAGATACCAATCAGAATAGCTTCATTTTTAGGAAGGTCAATCTGTTTCCCCTTGCACTCCAGTGTCAATCGAAGTTTATCAAAGGAACAGTCACCGTAGGTTGCTCCAGTTTCGTTGTGAGCATATTCGCCGTAGGCTCTTCTCAGCTGTGAATTTACCTTGGCCAGTAAGAGGTCATGAGAAAATGGCTTGGTCAAATAATCGTCCCCGCCATTCATAATGGCCCTTATTTGGTCATATTCTTCGGTTCTGGCAGACATAAAGATAATCGGGACGGTCGTCTTTTTCCTGATTTCAGAGCACCAGTAAAAGCCATCATAATAGGTAATATTGATGTCCAGCAAAATGAGGTCGGGTTTCTGGTCATTAATAAAGTGGTCAATATGCTTAAAATCCTGACAGATGGCCACTTCAAAGTCATATTTTACTAGATGTTCTTGAACAAGACTGACCAAATCTAAGTCATCTTCAACGATATATATTTTAATGGTCATTTTAAGCTCCTTAAATACTCTAACTTACCTGATTAGGGATATTCTTGCCTTCTATACTGCCTTCATTATATCATAAGGAAACCTCAAAACACCCGACAATTTTTCTGTTTCGGTGGCCGTATTGGGCTTTAGACCGTCCTGATATTTTCAAAGTGTCCCAGGAATAAAACTCTTCAAAAATCAAAACTATCCATCGTTAACTCACTTTGCCGTACCTGCTGAGGAAAGCAAAACTTTCCCTATTTTCAACCTCAAAAGGTCTACCAGACCTTTTGAGCTACCTGCAGTTCATGCGATGCGGAGCAAAGTTGGTCGATTTCACTAACTTTGTGAAGTTAGTAAGAGAGCTAGGCAATCTCCATAGCGATTGCCGTTTGATTTCAGTCACTTTAGTGACTTGATGTCATTGCTCCTTGCCTTGTCTACTTTTGATTTTTATTGAGTATAAATTACTGAAATTCGCACATTTTCTTACTGTTGCAACTTATTTTGTACTAAAAAAGCCTCCCCGCCATATGCGAGGAAGCCTTTTTGACTTGGTTGAGATAGGTTTATCTCAGATCTTTTTAGTTCCAGCCACGGTAGACAGCAGCACCATCACTACCGAAATAGTAATATTGTCCGTAAACAAATTTCCATTGGTTGGTAATCATGCTACCAGAATTTTCATCAAAATAGCGAACCTTACCATCAGAAGTTCTTACAGCCTTACCTTTGGCTTGGATACCATTTTCATCAAAGTAAACCTTTTGGTTACCTACTGTCTGCAGGCCAGTCAAGACTTTTCCATCTTTAACGTAAAGCCATTGACCTTGGGCGTTTTCATACCAACCGCTACCAGAGATATATTGACCTTCAAGGTTGTAGAAACGAAGGTTTCCAGAACCATCTTTAATCGTTTGACCCTTTGGATTAGCTTGGCTAGCTTGGGCAGTACCATCACTACCGAAGTAGTAAGTTTTACCATTGACAGTCACAGACTTGTTGAAAGCCTGGTCGCCAGAGTTGGCATCATAGTAGCGAAGCTTACCATCGTTACCAGTTACCAATTGACCTTTGACTTGATGGCCATTATCCTTGAAGTAAACTCGTTGATTTCCAATGGTTTGAGCACCAGTCAATACCTTACCAGATTTAACATAAACCCATTCGTGCTCTGCTGTTTCATACCATCCACTACCTGATACATACTGACCTTCAAGACTGTAGAAACGAAGAACTCCAGAACCATCCTTAAAGGTTTGACCCTTTGGATTAGCCTGAGTTTGAGCAGTTCCATCACTACCGAAGTAGTAAGTCTTACCGTTAACACTTACGGACTTATTAAAGACTTGTTCACCAGTTTGGGCATCGTAGTAACGAATCTTACCATCGGCATCCTTGACGATATCACCCTTAACTTGTTGGCCGTTAGCCTTGAAGTAAAGTTTTTGGCCCTTGATGGTTTGAGCACCTGTGACAGCTGCGCCATCTTTACCAAGGTAGAACCAGTTGCCTGCCTTGTCTTCAATGAAGGTATTGGTCCACATGTCACCAGAGTCAACATCGTAGAAGTAAAGTTTACCATCTTTGGCTGTGACAAAGTCACCCTTAACTTGTTGACCATTGGCTTCGAAGTAAAGGTGTTGTTTACCAACAGTTTGAGCACCGGTAACAGCGACACCATCTTTACCTAGATAGTACCAGTGACCAGTCTTGTCAGCGATGAAGGTATTGGTTACAGCATTTCCATTATGTTGGTCGAAGTAACGAACCTTACCATCACGGGTGATGATAATTTTATCCTTGGCTTGGATACCGTCCTTGTCAAAGTATTGGACGTGACCATCAACGGTTGTCAGGCCAAGTGCCATGACACCATTCTTGAAGTAACGCCAGCTGTCATTACCAAATTGGTGGTAACCATTTTCATAACGTTTACCGTCGTTGCCATAGTAATGGTTTTGACCTTGGGCATCAGTATAAACTGTATTGCGAAGGGCAGCACCATTAGCCAGGAAGTAATAGTTAGATCCCTTGATGTTTTGGGCACCAGTCACCATGTAACCATCTTGGCCAAAGTAGTAAAGATTACCAGCTTCAGTAATAAAGCTATCGGTTACCTTTTCACCTGTTGTGCTTGAGTTGTAGACATAACCAGTTCCATCAAAGCGGATACCTGATTCTACGACTTGACCTAGGAGAGTTTTTGGCAAGAAGAGTTTATCATCTGAAACATTGAGGTACTTGTTGCTAGCTTGGTCGCTGAGGACATAATCGGCACCCCGGCCAAGGATATTGCTACCGTTGAAGTACTTAGCAGACCATTGTTTAATCTTAACAGATGGATCCATGGCTTGGCCGGTAGAGATTTGCTTCTTGGTGAAGAGTTCTGGATATTTTTCCTTTAATTCGTCAAGGAAGGCACCGCCGTATTTAGCTTGATAGTCATCACCAGAGCTCTTTGTATCTGTTACGTAGAGACTGTGATTAATTTGGCTTCCTGCGATTGGTTTGCCAAACTTATCTGTCCGAGTAACAGTGACCACTTCTTGTTTAGGGAAGGTGTACATTTGGTCTGGAACCCAGTCTGCCATAACCTTCAGGCCTTTAGCATGGAGAGCCTTGATAGCCTTAACCAATTGGTCGGCTGTACCATACTTGTTTGCTTTAGACATACCCAAGTCATAACGGTCGGTAAAGGCATAACCATTTTGAATGACAGAGTCAAGGAACTGACCGTCAGTAGATGAGACATACTGAGGAGCCATTTCAAAGTCAGTGATTCCCCATGAAACAAATTTATCAACATTGTTAGCAATAACAACATTGGTATACTCTTCTTCTTTTGTCGCAAAAGATTGGAAGTTAGAGAAACCTTCAAACATGACGCGAGAGTCCATGGCAGCATCTTGATGGAGTGATTTTCCATCGGTACTTGCTGTATCGCTAGCTGCTACACGAATATCTTGGTCATCTGCTGCTCCCACTGGTACCCAGACTTGAAGGAAACCAGAAACCTGAGGGTTAGCAACCCCCTTGAGATCGTCGTTCAAGAAGTAGAGGTAACCATTTTCATCTGTGCGCTTAACCAGACCAGCCTTGGTAGCATCAGCATCTGTAGCATAGGTTGCAACACCGTCTTTAGTTGATACCATAAGAGCACGGTATTCTTGGTTAGCGTGGGCAGCACCCATGTTGAGGGCTACAACCTTTCCATCCAAGCTAAAGTTGGGTTGGTTTCCCATAACAACGCCGACACCTGACGTACGAGTTGTCGCATCACCCTTATCACTTTGCTTAAGAGCACCCTTACCGTAACGTACGGATGTCAGGATTTCGCCATTACCAATCAGGTAGTTTTGCATAGCCTGTCCACCAGCAACGTACTTCATACGGGCTTTCAGCAGAGATTCGATAGCATCGTAGTTCACAGTCTTGTTGGCCATGTATTGACCATCATCGGTGAACATATCTCCATAATAGACACGAGGAATCGAACCCTTGTTAGTCAGAAGCAAGGTATAAGAAAGCGGCACATTGTAGTGAGTGTATTTCTTATCGGTCTTCTTGAGGTCTTCGTTGTAAATCTTGAAGGCTTGGTCGATTTCGTCTTGAGTAAATGAATAACCAAATGCATTTGGATTAATTTCAGCCTTGATGATGTCACGAATCAGGTCTTGTACTTCGCTATCGTGAGCACGGGCAAAGCTGTAACTTGGAACGGTTTCAACTTCACGGTCATCCACTTCACGGTCAACCAGACTGTTGTGGATGAGGGGATTCAAGCCAGAACGTTTGTCCAATGGTTTAGCCAAAGACCAAAGCATAGACAAACGGAACTTGTTGTCCATGTTCATGAGGTTGTCGCCATCATCATGGAGATAAGGGGTATCGTTGTCGCTCCATGCTTCTACGATAGAGACATGATCATTAGCCTTCTTGTTGCTCTTATCAATGCCATAAGCAGCTTTGAGGTAGTCGCTGGAGATTTGCAGAAGGTCAGCATTGACATTATCTACCGCATCAACACGGATAGAGTCAAAGTTAGCATCCGCATCTTTAGCATAGATAGTACCGAAGTTGAGCAGGTAATGCAGCCAGTTGAGTTGCTCTGCTTGAACGACGGGATTAGAGTTATCCACGTCGTTAGCCAGAAGGAACTCATAACCACCTAACGGGTCGTTAGCATTGTAGGTGAAACGAGAGTCCAGGGAACCAGTTTGGTTAGTTGGTGTGCGATTGAGCAAACGATAGTTCGATTGCGTATCTGGTGTCAAATCAGATTGGTTATCGAACTTGAGGGCACCATTTTGCAAGTGGTCATCGTATGGCTTTTCGCTTTCACCATTCCATTGTGGTTGAGTTTTAACAAAAGCTGAGATAGCTTCACGCAACCATTTGGTATTTTGTTCAGTTGTAATCTTTTGTTCGATACGGGCTTGAACCAGTTCAGCTGCTGCTGTCAGGTCAGCCTGGCTTGTTTCAGCGGTATAGGTTTTATCGATACCAACAACCTTGTTCATGTAGTTAACATAGTTGCGTTTGGTTTCGGTATCTGGCCACCAAGCCATCAATAGCGGACGGAAGTCATCCTTGCTTGATTCTGTCCAAGTCTTACCATCCTTGAGGATAGACTTTGGACGGTACCATGAGTCAGCTGTCAAGTAGTTATCAATGGCTTCAAAGTTTTCAGCTGAGGTACTGTAAGCACGGTTGTTAGCAGCAAAGGTTGTTTCTTCTTTGCTGATATCAGAACCTGATTTATCCGCTTCTACCTTGCTAGTGTCTTTGTAAGCGCCAGTTTCATCAAAGTAATAGATCTTCTCACCAACGCTAACAGCAAAGTTCTTCTTAACGTTGCCGTCTTGATCGTAGTAATAATACTTACCGTCAACTTGCTTAACATTTGACAGTTTAGTTAAATCAGATGGGATTGAAGCTTGTTCAGTAGCTGCTACAGGCTGGGCTTGAGCCAGTACTTCTGCAGTTGCTTCTTGGTTTCCGTTTTCTGTTGGAATCCATTTAGCTTCTCCTGCTTTTTCAGTAGCTTGAGCTTGAGTGTCAGCTTGAGTGGCTTGTTCTGTCGCTACTTGGTCTGATGCTGTATCTTCTGAAGTCGCTGTCGCTGCAACAGAAGTTTGCTCAGCATCTTGGTTGGTAGTCGTTTGGTCAGCCGTCAAGACTGCTTGGTTGCTGTCTTCGCTAACAGTTTCAGTATCTGCGCTAGCAACTGAAGCACCGAGAGCTGAAGCTAACATAGTGGCAGATGCGACTGAGATAGTCACCCATCTCTTTTTGACCTTATGCATCTTAAAACGTTCATTCTTCTCCATCAATGGAGTCCTCCTAATTTGAAAAAATAACGACCTTTAACTTTTTCAAGAGTTAAATAATTCTAATCGTCAAGTAATTTTACCACAATTTACAATTTATTTCTAGTTATTACACGACAAACGCATGAATGTTTCTTTTCTGTTTTACCATAGACGATCACTTTTTTGACTAGATTAATTTCTTCAAATACTGGTCAAAGTTCATCCCTAAGTTGAATTTTTTCCGTCTCAAACTCATTTTCTTGCCAACATCTAACTGTTTAAGCACAGCTAAACAAAACTTATCCAGCACGTTCAAGTTAAAAGCTAATTGTTTATTCAAGGTCTTGTTGGCGTCCTCACGAAAGACAACACCCAACTGCCAATGCATGCTCTCAATTTGCCAATGCCCACGGACATAAGCACAGAGTTCCTTAGCACTTGCCTGACAACTTAAGATAAAGTAACGGGTATCCTCACTTTGTTTGCCATCCTTATCAATCGTGATACTGGCTTTTCCAATACACTGGATATGACCCCAGTTAGGGCGTTCCTTGTGTAACCAAGCCGTATCGTTAATGACTTCATAACGTCTAGTCTCAACCTGGCCGTGAGCCTTCTCTACGGTTTCGTAACTGTCTGTCTCCCTTTTACCCACGTTAAAGAAAGGCTGAATATCCTCTAAGAGTCCTTTTCTGATTTTCTTTAACCGCCAAGCAATAATCTGCTTGCTTCTTGATAATCTTGTTGGCAATAGCTGTGATTTCATTACTCTTGTCATCAGTTGCCACTTGACCATAACAGATACCTAAATCTGTCGCATAGGCAGACACAATGGGCAAGGCTTTTTGAGTTTGACTGGAGTTGCCTTTAATGGTCTTTGCGTCAATCGCTAGGAGGCGTTTGGCAAAGCTGGGAAAGGTCTTAGCAGACAGGTCAGCCTCACGGAGAATGTCGTTCCACATCAAGGTTACTTCCGCCAAAACTGCGCATCTAAGGTCGCAAAAACACCTTGCAGGGTGTCGTGAGATGGAATACCGTTTTCCAAGGTAAGTACACTACGTAAGGAAGTTTCATAGATAGTTCCAAAATCCTCTATTTCTTCCCAGAATTCTGCACCTGAAAGGCGGGCAAAGAAGATGAGCAGCACAATATCAGCCAAGCTATGCTTGTTCTTCCAATTGTCACGCTCATCACGGACAGTGATAAGAAATTCTATCATCTCAGACATAAAGACACCTCCTAAGTCTATTATAACTCCGGAGGTGGACTCTTTTTTATGAATCTATTATCTGAAAACGTTATTTTCTTCATGCGTTTGTCGTGAAAAGAGACCGACAAATATTTTCATCGACCCCCATATCTGCTTCTGTTTAAACTTGCAAAAATGACAAAAGGAGCTTGTTCACAAGCTCCTCATGGTATTTACCTCTTATCAGGTGCATAAATCATGCCAGTACAGTCGAAATCTTCCTGTCGGCGAAAGCCGAGCTCTTGATAAAACGCTAGATTTTTATCTGACTGCTCCGTTGTCAACTGGATTTGGTAAATATCCTTAAATCTTTCCAACGTCTGCTGAAGAAGGCTCCGGCCAATCCCTTGACGCTGGTAGTGTGGATACACCAGTAAATCCTGAATAAAGATAATGGTAAGCCCATCTCCGACCGCTCGAATCAAACCAACCAACTCCTCATCGTCATAAGCTGCCATAACAAACAAGGACTGATGGAATGCCTGCTCTAACTGCTGAGGTCGATTAGTGTAATTGCTCCAACCAACTGAAGCATAGAGGTCTAGTACTACCGCAAAATCCAGCTGAGGATTTGTTTTATAATGAATCATGGTCCTTTCCTTGTTTTTTCTCTGTTTGATTGCATAAACCATTCTAAAGCTTTATCGAACTTGAGTCAGCACTCCATCTTGCATCTCATAAACCTTGTCAACCTCATCCAGCAGGCGGGTATCATGGGTAATCATGACCACGCTCTTATGGAATTTCTGGGTCACCTCTTTGAGCAGATGGACCACGCGATTGGCCCGCTCCGTATCCAGACTAGCTGTCGGCTCATCAGCCAAGATAATATCAGGGCTATTGTAAAGTGCTCTTGCAATCGCAGCTCGCTGCCGTTCTCCTCCGGACAATTCTTTCGGATATTGCTTGAGTGTTCCTTTAAGATCCAGCAACTCAATCAGACTGTCTAATTCTGTCCTTTCCTTTTTAGATAAGCGGTCAATCAGTTGAAACTGGTCTTCGATTTTCAAAAAAGGAATGAGATTGGAAGCCTGCAAAATAAAGCCGAAATCATTGAAGCGTAGAGCAGCCCGTTCCTTTTCCTTGAGCTGGGAAGTATCTTTCCCATGCAGGAGAACCTGTCCTTTTGAGGGAGTTTGTAGATGGCCCAACAAGGTCAGAAAAGTTGTTTTACCCGATCCTGACGGCCCAATAATAGCTACAAACTGCCCTGATTCCAGTTTGAAATCGGTTGGTTTCAAGGCTTGAACCAGCGTATGCCCCTGACCATATTCTTTTGTAACACCTTTTAGTTCTATGATTGACATTTACTCACCTCCGATTGCTGTGATAGGGTCAATTTTCAGAACCCGACGAATGGACAAGAGACCGCCAGCCAGCGACATGAAAATAATCAGAACAATCAATCCAGCATAAGCTCTCCAGTCACTGTAAAAAGGCATAGAAGCCGGCAAGACTAGCTGGGTTCCCAAAAGAGCAAAGACAGCTAAGCTGATTCCCAGAGTGGACAGGATGAAAATCTGCCAAAAAATAGAAGCAATAATCTTCCCACTGGCAATTCCTTGGGCGCGCATAATACCGTAAAGATGCGTCTTTTGGATGGTAATGATGTACATAAAAATTCCCAATACCAAAAAGGTAATCAGAACCATAGCCCCAATCATAAAGGAGAAAGTCAGTACCTGAGGCTGATAACCAGGAATATTTTCTATAAAATCACTCATAGAGAGCTGACTAAGTCCAGCTTCTTCAATCTTCTGACCATCCTTGACCACAAGTGCACTGATATTCTTAACCTGACTTGAGCCGTACTTTAATTCCCTGAAATCATCTAGAGCCATAAAAATTACAGGTTGCGTAAAGAAGCTATTATTCTCCGTAAAGCCAACAACTTGATAAAGGCGCTCACTGCCATTGAGCTGGAGCTGATCGCCCAGTTTCACACCCTTTTGCTGGAGGCGCTTATCCGCGATCACTTCATATGCCGTCTCAGCGGGACGTCCTTCTACAATGTCAGGTGCAAGAAAACTATCCCAAGAGAGACCAAAAACCTGAGCATTGATTTTATCAGTGCCATCTTCATAATTGGCCACTGCTGACGTTTGTCCCAAAGCAGCGATTGAGTCACCTTGAAGCAGGCGGCTATAATCCTCTTCCTTGAGAGTCGAAGCAATCAGATTCTTATTGGCATACTCCGACAAGACGATCGACTCAGCCTGCCATTGGTCCAAAGCCAAGCGATTGAGCCTAGCCAAGCCGACGGAAAGACTGGATAAAAAGAAAACCATATAGGTAATGAGAAAGACCACAGCAACCACTAAACGATAGCGTCCTCGGCTATACACAATCTCTTTAAAAGCTAAAAACAAAACTGTCCTCCTTTGAGATATACGAGACTATTATACCATAAAGCAGCAAAGTGGAAAGGTATCCTGTCAATCACCCACGACAAACGCACGACAAACGCATGAATGTTTCTTCCCGAGTTTATCACACAAATAAGCAATAAAAGGCTCACCCCCTTGTAACACAAGGAATTTGAGCCTTTTTTGCTTTTATTTTGGTGTTGTATATGACCCTTTGGCGTATTGCTTTAGCTGCTCATATTTAACAATGCCTTTTGTCCAGTCAATCCCCAGCAGACGATTCAATTCGCTCATGTCCTGATTTTCTTGCAAGCGATAATAATCATCTTTTAGAGGTGTTGCCTTAGCACTATTCAAAGCACCAATCATTCGTTCAGGACTCATTTGCCAGTCTGTTCGGTATTGAAGCAGACGGATTAAGACAAGCCCTAGGAAGCAAGTTAGGAAGTGTCCCTCAATATGTTCTGGTGTGCGAACGTAGACTGGTCGACTGGAAAATTCCGTTTGGGTTACTCTGAAACAATCTTCAATTTTGCTCAGTTGGCTATAGCTATCTAGAATGGCCTCATCAGACATCTCAATCTCACTGGTAATAATAACATTGACTCCATCAAACTGTGCATCAAAATCAACCTGCTCTTGGTCAAGCTGGATAAGGGGAGAGTATGGTTTGATTTCACCGGTTTCAGGGTCAAGGTAGGTCAAGTCTAAGTAGCGCTTGCCACCCTTTTTGCTAGTCTGGCGATAGAGTTCAGCGTTTGTTAACTTTTGCGCATACTCCAGCGCCCCCTCACGTCTGATTTTCTCTCGGACAGCGTACTTCTTGTTCCAAGTTATGAGAACTTTTTCTTGGATAAGAGGAGCACTCTTCTTAGTCCCTAGCCGTCGCTCGCGAATATAAGACTTCTTAGCGAAGGTTTCTGTGGCATTAAAATGCCAACCTTCTGTCGCCAGAATCTGCTCTTGAATGTCCTTGGGAGCACCACGACGGCCGCGGTGTTTTTGAGAAAATATCCAGCCATCCTTGTTCGCCAGAGTTTCAGAGATATTGTCCTTAGAATTCATCCCTTTATCCGCCACAACCACAATCCGTTCAATCCCGAATTGCTTCTTGACCTGTTTGATAGCTGGCAAGTAGGTTGAGACGTCTACCTGATTGCCTCGGAATAACTGATAGGAAATAGGAATCCCATTTTGATCCATAAAGAGTCCCATTTGGACAATCGGTTTCGGACGATGTTCCTTACTGGGTCCTCGTCGGCGGAGCCCCAGCTTGGTAATAGTTCCCTGCTCATCCTTTTCGTCCTGGTCATCCAAGTCTGTTTCAAAGTAGTAGTTAGTCACATCATAGAATACCAAGGTAGCTTGACGATTGGTTAGTTCAGTCAAGCGTTTATGAAGATGAAATTGGATGTCCTCTTTCCATTTATCGAAGTCAGTCAATCCTCGGTAGACTTGGTTTAAGTCTACCTGCCAATCTCCAAAAAGATCAGCTTGACTTTGGACAGTTGCTCGTTTACTATCAGGCTGAAGAATCCGTTGAAAAACTAATAGCTTTAGAACTTCTGTTAATACTCCTAGACCGATGGTCTTCAGATAAGTGGGAAGCCCCAATTCGCAAAAGAGGTTATCCAGTACCATCCAGCCATAGGATTGATCAGGAGTGGCGATTGGTGCATTTAAGGCATAGCTGACTTCAAGGGTTTTCTCGGTATCAAAATGCCCAGCCTTTGCTTCACGCTTTAGACGCTCCAAGATGTCAGGTTCTGCTTTTTCCAAGTCTTCAAGGAGTCCGAACTTATGCAGGATGCGTTGTTTTACTTTGCCATCTATTCGGTAACCTTCAACGAGATAGACATGCGTTCTACCTTCTTTATTGGTTGTTGTTTTGATAAAAGCCATAACTCATTATACCATACATAACCATATATAACAATAAGAATCATCTAAAACTACAGAAAAAGCCCTAGAAATTCGCATTTCTAAGACTTATGGACTCATTTTTTTGATAAACTCGGGATTATAACTCCGGAGGTGGACTCTTTTTTATGTATCTGAAAACGTTATTTTCTTCATGCGTTTGTCGTGGCTCTATGCTGGTTTGATTGATCTGGATTTAAGCGTCCTTCGTCGTAAAGGAAAAACTCGACAACCCAAAGAAACACGTGGAACATTTAGGATTGGTACGTCGATTGCCAAACGTCCTAAAGAGGTCAGGAATCGTGAGACCTTTGGTCACTGGGAGCTCGATACTGTGGTGTCTTCCAGAGGCAAAAGCAAGGGCTGTTTAGCGACCTT
>SKER01000829.1_pt1 | contig 31028 bp, 29 predicted proteins | sample 4826961 | NCBI WGS metagenome assembly SKER01 (sample SAMN11008804, study PRJNA524170) | human gut metagenome | biome: Human fecal sample; material: Feces; isolation source: fecal sample from pouch patient p47 | host: Homo sapiens | place: Israel: Tel-Aviv | collected 2016-11-16 | reverse complement strand
GGAAATTGCTATATTTTGTAGTAAGATGGTTCTTGTGTTTAATTTTAAGTAAAGAGGGTCAACTATGGTGATTATTACAGCAGGAATGATTGGTGTCGGCAAAACCACGCTTACTGGTAAGATTGCCGATCACTTACATACAAAAGCATTTTTCGAACCGGTCGGCGAAAATCCCGTCTTGCCGTTATACTACAAGAACCCGAAGCAATATGGTTTTCTTCTCCAAATTTATTTTCTAAATAAACGTTTTTCAATGATCAAACGCGCTTTAAAAGATGACAATAACGTTCTTGATCGTTCTATTTACGAAGATGCGTTATTTACCAAGGAAAATAACGCAGAAGGCAATATTTCTGATACTGAATTGGAAGTATACCTGAAGCTTCTTGATAACATGATGGCTGACTTGCAACGACTCCCCAAACGAGCTCCTGATTTGATGGTTTATTCAGAAACGGATTTTGAAACAATCCTCTACCGGATCAAAAAACGTGGGCGTGATTATGAACAGATTGATACTAATCCTGAACTGAAGGATTATTACTACAAAATGTGGAAAGCATACAAGCAATGGTATCGCGAGTATGACGCTAGTCCGAAGATGAAAATTGACCTAGAAAAGTACGATCTAGAAAACCCAGCCAATGTCACAGCTGTATTAGGAATGATTGACGACCGTCTCAAAGATATTCGTTAATATTTAACAGATATTCATTAGAAACCATTAGTATTCACCATGCTGAATGCTAATGGCTTTTTTCATTTAAACAAGAATCGCCGGACCAATTGGAATAATCCAGCTGTTCCGGCCCCGCCCATTACTGAAACAATGGGTGTTGGGTAATGATGGCTAGTATGTGATGATGAATGATGATTGCTAGCAGAGTCCGTGACATCATGGTAAGTGGCATGAACTGGATGATGGACCGCACTTTTCCGCAACGGTTGATCATACTTGGTCAATTGGTATTGGTCGATTAATCGGTTTAGTTTACGGTCATATTCGGGATCAGTAGCGTATTTGCCTAATAAAGCATAGGTGGCTTGACGGTAATGTGAACATACTGAACGATGAACATTATGGTACAGCGAATTCTGGAGGGTTTCCCCATAATCAAGCAGTGACGCCCAATCACTATCATAGGTCCGAAAGCGGTCTTTAACCTGGTGCTGGTGGCCAGCAAAGTACTCACTAGTTGGAGCCATGATCGTGTCACCACGGCCATTATCTTTTACCCCGAAAAGGTTATGGTACGGGGAACGACTAAGATCACTACTTCCCCAATTGCTTTCCAAGGCCGCCTGAGCAATGATGACTGAGGGGTATAAGTCATATTGCTTTCCCAATCGCTGTGCCAACTTAGCAATTCGGTTAATGAAATGGGCTTGGTTCGGTGCTGGAGCATTTACCGGATATTGTTGATCATCAATATGGTTGGTCGCTTCTCATTTGATGGGGTCGATGCTTCCTGTCTTAATGACGCTGCTGAATGTGTCTGAACATTTTGCGCTCGCTGCCATCCCCGTTGATACCCAACTTGCCCGACGTGGTTTTGCGGCGGTTGGTACAGCCGATGATGAAAGTAGTCATTTGTTCCCGCTTGGTAGCCCTGACGGTAAGTGATCGTTCCATAATGATAAGCATTGATAAAATCAGTGGCGTACCGTGGACCATAACTGCGCAATTGTTCATATGAAATTGTCCGGTCCTCAATAACGGCGTTTTCAGCATCTGTACTAGCACTCGCCAAGGCCGCTAACGGCGTCTGCAATACCATTAGCGCTACGAAGGTTCCTAACATAATTGGTCTGGACATAATAAAAACTCCTCCTTTTACGTCCTACCTATTAAGAACGTAAAAAGAAGAGTTTTGCACTTTTTAAATTTAATAAACCACAACAGGTTCGTTAACTTGCAGTGCCCGATATGCTGGTCCTGCGTCAACCGGGTGCATGTTAGCACATCCTGAAGAACCGTCGTTCAGGTAAGCGGTCTTGGACCAATTATGCCGCCATGAAGCATCGTGGAATCCACAACCACTATTGGTAAATTGGGACCAGAACTGAACCTTACTGCTATAGTTAGAGCCAGAATCATCAGTTCCTTTCAGGACAGAAGGAGAGGCTTGATACATAATATACCAGACACCCAGGGGCGTTTGATCTTCTTTCCGACTGTTTTTCCCAGTAACGACATCAGCTTCAAAGACACACTTACCATCTTTGTAGAACCAAGCATGTTGGTCAGCAATTGACAGTTCGGCATAAGTATCGCCAATTCCATCATTGCTAGTAACACCATAGCCAGTTCCACGCTTATTATAGCCGATCCCATAAATATCCTGCTTAGCTTCAACTTTCTTGGTGCCATTCGCAATGGCACGAGCTAAGGATTGACCAGCTCGTTCTTTACTGATCCTCCAACCATATGTACCGGCCTGACTAGTTTCAATTACCTTACCACTGTGCGTCTTAAACTTGAACTTCCGCCCAAGCGTAGCCTGACGACGGTTGATTTTCGCAATCCGCTTATTAACAGCAGTCGTATTAAATTGGTAGTGACCATGTTGATAAGTAGCACTCGTGATCACATCATCAGTACCAAAGCGATATTGTTTCTGTTCAACCTGGTAAGTGACATGGCGATTTAATAACTTCTTCAATTGAGCCTTTTCGTGTTGAACAGTGGTACTGTTAGCACTTAGTGGCTGTTCGTGGTGACTGTTCAGCCGAATGACGCTGTTATTCCGTTGTTGATTAAGTTCCCGCTTAATTCGTTGTTCGTCAATCTTCGTACCCGACTGGGCGGCGACCACAGTGACCTTATCGTTCTTTAATAAGGCATAAGCATCATGTGGTGCCCGACGTCCCCGATTTTCTTTGTTCACCGTTGACGTGACTGTCGATGTAATTTTATCTAACCGCGTTTGATTATTTTGGTCAGGGTTTATCTGCAGCTGATAGTTCTTCCGTGAAGGTAGAATTGTCCGTTGCTGGGCCAGTGCGCGCTCAACTTTAGATCGGTCTGTGCTGGTCATTGTTGCCTGAGTATCCGCACCGTCATATATCAACTTACCATCAAGATAAACCTTATTATCCTGGTGATCTGACTTTACTCGGTCAAAGGCCTCATCAACAGTCATTCCACCAACATTGACGCCATTAATAGTGACATTTCGATTGAAGTGGTTGTGTTGATGCCAGCCTATCCATCCAAAGGCAATTAAAATTACCACAACAATAATTGCCACAACAGTCTTCATACGAAACCGCATTATTTAATCTCCCCTTGAAACTCACATTATTGTTCGTCTCTGTTTAGTATCCATTGCTTGTTTTACTAAAAAGATCGATCTGGCTGTTTAGTAAAACAGTTAACTGTTGTATTTTACCACGAACAAGGGCAATAAAACATTACAGTTTGCTCGAATGTTAATAAAAAAGCGCTTTGATCATTGGAGATCAAAGCGCCATCGAATAGCATCCTCTTAGATTTCTGGATATGAGCTTTCCTTGATATCAATCTTCTTATTATTTTCGTCAGTCTTAACAACTGTAACGTCACAAGGAGCAACTCGAATAGTATAAGCCGCAGTAGAACCAACAATCAACCGACCGACAACGTTCAAGCCCGTTGCTCCAATAACGATCAGGTCAATGTCGTGTTCCTTTGGATAACGTTCTGCAAGTTCAACCTTGGCATTGCCAATCTCAACTTCCGTCTCAACTGAATCAACGCCCGCTTTCTGGGCCTTATCCTTAAAATGAGCCAACTGCTTGTTCATTTCTTCAACAGCAGATTCGTAAATGCTGTGATCAACAAAGCCATAGCCGCTTGGACTAGTGCTTGGGTAACGTTCACCATTAATTACACTCAGCAAATACAGCGTTGCTTCATTGCGCTTAGCGATTTCCACCGCCTTATCAAAAGCCATTGCTGATTGCTTGGAACCATCGATCCCAACTAAAATTTTTGAATAACTCATTTTCCACACCTCCACTATTCAATTGGATGTTTCCATCTACCTTTATTTTAGCATAAGATGACGGTATGGATCAGTCTGTGACCAGATCATTAATTGCCTGCATATAAATGGCCATCGACTTGATTAAGTCAGCCACTGGCTGGTACTCATTTGCTTGATGCATCGTATTTGGTGTGTTAGGCATTAGGGCCCCGAACGCTACACCACGTTTCATCAAACGGCCATAAGTACCACCACCGACAACTTCTGGTTCAGCGTCTTGATCACCACTCTGATCAACATATGCTTTCATCAAAGTTTGAACTAGTGGATCATCAGCAGGGACAAAGTGCGGCTTCTGGCTTGGCCCCTGTTCAACCTTAATTTGCAATTGATCTGCAACTGGCTGGACAATTTGTTGAATCTGGTCAGGTGTAATGCCTTTAGGGAAGCGGAAGTTCATGTCAATATGACCGCCATCCTCAGCTGTAAAGTTCAGGATTCCGGCATTCATGGTCATTTCACCCATGACATCATCACGAAAGGCACCATCAAACGTCTCCATCCGCGTATCCAGATGCAGATACTTGGCAAGAAATTCAATGAAGTGAGCAGCTCCACCTTCAAATGGGTATTGGTTTAAGAAGGTTGCCAAGTACGTTCCGGCATTAATTCCCTTTTCAGGTTCCATCCCGTGAGCGGCCTTACCGATAATCGTAACAGTAACATTACCATTGTCTTCTTCAACGCTGCCTTTAACGGGGTTATCAGCTAGGAACTTTTCTAAGTCCATTTTGATTTGGGCTGCATCAGCATATTCTAGAACCGCCACAGCTTCTCGTGGCACCATATTGAACCGTAAGCCGGATTGAAAACTCTTCAAGTTAATTCCATCCCCATTACCAGCTGGCACGGTAAGCTTCAATGAAGCCTGCCCCTTTTCCCCGTTAATAACCGGGAACTCAGCATCTGGTGAGAAACCGAGAGTTGGTGCTGGCTCTACTTCAAAGTAACGATGCATCCCCGTCCAGTTGCTCTCTTCATCCGTCCCAACGATAAAGCGGACTTTCTTGTTGAAATGCACCCCATGGTCTTTCAAGTACTTCAAGGCATAGTAGCAGGCCATACCCGGTCCTTTATCATCAGAAGCGCCCCGACCATAAATATTGCCATCTTTAATTACCGGTTGAAACGGGTCGGTATTCCATCCCTTACCAGCTGGCATCACATCTAAGTGTGCTAGGATGGCTAAAGTTTCGTTACCTTCTCCCCATTCGGCATACCCGACTAAGTTATCAATGTTCTTAGTCCGGAAACCATCTTTTTCCGCCATTGCTAAGAATGCTTGTAATGCTTTGGCGGGCATCGGACCCAGTGGAAATTCATCCGTGGCTGCATTATCGTCACGCACACTGGCAATTTTCATAATGTTAGTTAAATCTGCTAAGTAGTTCTTCTTCTGCCCTTCAGCAGCTTCTTGCCAATTTGTCATTCGTAAACCTCCAATTAATATTTCTTACAAATAATGATACCATGAATGTGTAAGAACACGATTGAATAGTGTTGACGAAGGAGTGTTTACGATGGAAAAATTGACTGATCAAATTCTCTTTGACGTCATTAAGCCCCGTCCCAAAGATAGTTTCAAAGGAACCTTTGGCAAGATTACGTTAGTTGGTGGTAATAAAAACTTTGGTGGCGCCATCATCATGGCTTCAACGGCTGCCGTCTGTGCAGGTGCCGGATTAGTAACCACTTGTACTGATCCTATAAATGCCAGTCCACTTCATTCGCAATTACCAGAAGCAATGTTTGCCGATTTCAATGACGACGAACAAGTCGCTAAACTAGTTGAACCAGCGACAACGGTTGTGGTGGGCCCAGGGCTCGGCGATGACCAGCAAAGTCTGCATATCTTGAAGAACGTTTTTGCTCATACCAGTAACCAGCAGAACGTGGTAATTGATGGGTCAGCAATTACTTTAATGGCCCGGGAAGGATTATCCCAACCAGCAGGTAATATCATCTATACACCTCATCAAATGGAATGGCAACGACTCTCGGGAATTAAGATTGCAGACCAAAGCGAAGAACGTAATAAGGCTGCCCAAGCTAAATTAGGTGCGACTGTAGTTCTGAAGAAACATCACACCGAAATCTATACCGATGATAAAGTCTATCAGCTTACTATCGGTACTCCTGCCCAAGCGGTTGGTGGCATGGGTGACACCTTAGCTGGAATGGTTGGTGGCTTCACCGCCGAATTCTCTCAGCATCCTCTTCAAGCCGTCTTAGCGGCTGTATATGCCCACAGCGCCGTCGCAGAGCAAATTGCAGAATCGCAATACATTGTGCTCCCCCACCAAATTAGTCGAGCACTACCGACCTTTATGAAAAAGATGGAAAAGGGACACGATGAAGACCACATTGGCTTCTTAAACTAACATTATTACTAACTAAGAAAACTGCCCGCAAATCAATTTGGTTCACGGACAGTCTTTTTATTTTATATTACTAAGCCATGTGAAGGCGCCGACGTAAGCCAGCCGCCCGGCCACCTAGCAAGTTATCAGCAAGACGGAAGTGTAAAGCCAAGTATCCATACACTGCTACCCCAACGATCACTCCTGGAATCAAGGAGAAGAAGGCGGTGTAACGACCATATGGACTAACGAGTAAGCCAATCAGCATCATTACCGCTTTAGTAATGATCACCATTACTAATGAATAAGCCAAGATTTGATTGGTTGGTGTGGCCATCTTTGCAAAGTTTAAATTAAATTCCATATTAAATGAATGGATAATGAGGTAGTTAGTAACGGACATGGATAACCCGGTGGCCAACAGTGGTCCTAATCCTTGAAAAGCCCAGATACATGGGAACTGAATAATCATTTTAACAATCAAGCCAATTGCCAAGTACTTCATCATCCGGCGGTTCTCAGAGATTCCCTGCATCATGGCTGCCCCAACTGTATATAGTCCCATTGGAATGGCAATGAAGGCCGCAAACTGCAGAACCACGATTCCAGCGCGATCGTAACGGTAGAAGACCGTGTAGATCTGTTGAGCAACGGCAAATAGTCCCAACGCCGCAGGGATCATCACAAAGTAGAACAACAGCAAGACGTTTTGAATCTGCTTGCGCATCCCATCCTGATCATTTTGTGCCCGCGCCATCGCCAATAAAGGAATAACCGTTGCTGCTAAAGCCGATGCTAAGGAAATAACGATCATGTATAACTTATTGGCATTGAAGGCAAATAAGGCGTAAAGCACATCAATTTGATACTTATTAAAGTTACCAACTAGTGGCATCATCCGTTTGAATGAGTACTGGTCAATCAATTGGAAGAAAATAATCCCAGACTCAATAATGATAAACGGAATGGACTGGTAAATGATCTTAAATATCAATTCACGGGTGGCAACATCATGGTTAACCTCTCCTTGAGCTACTAGCGAATTCATTTCATTCCGGTGCTTCAACCATGCTGTTTCCAAAACGATAATTGCACCAACCGCCCCGATAAAAGCTGCGAAGGTTGATTGGGTAACCGCATGGACCCAACTGCCCTTTTGAATCTTCATAATCAGGTAAGTGGCCGCCAGCATGTAAATAACCCGAAACAGCTGTTCCACAAACTGCGAAATTGCAGATGGGGCCATCCAATTGTAGCCTTGTAAGAATCCGCGCGTAATTGCCATTGGTGGAATAATCAAAATTGCCCATGCCAGTGAACGAATAACCGGGATCATATTCGGGTCACCATTATCCATAATAGTTAACGAGGCCCCGAACATCATGATGGTCGCACAAATAACCCCCATCGCGGTCGAAACATACATTCCCGACCGGTATAAACTACGACTCACCCCATACTGGTTAATCCCGTTATAGTGAGCAACCAGTTTAGAAATTGCGGATGGGATCCCCGCCGTGGCCACCGTTAAGAACAGGTTATAAATGTTGTAACCTTGAGCAAACAAGGCATTAGCAACGTTACTGTATGCCCCAAACCAAGTTACCCAAGGAATAACGTATAATGCCCCTAAAATACGCGAAGTAATACTTCCGGCAGTCATCCACGCGGACCCCGTCAGCATTTTAGAACGAGCATCAACCTTGGTAGACGCTGTTGGTCCACTTTGTTGTTCTTCATTCATAATTGGTTTCATCCTATCTTTATTCAAAATCAATAATTACCATTTTAGCCTGATTAATAGTCAGGCGCAAATCTATTTAATTAATATTTATCAAGATCAACCGTCACCATTTTAACGGTTACGCCTGGATGATCCGCTTGAACTTGTTCAATGGACGACGCCTGTGGAGCCGTCTCAAAATGTCCTAACTTATCATTAATGGTGATGGCCAGGCCCAATTGAGCATAGTCCATGGCCTCATCCATATCATGACCCTGAGTAAAGGCTTCTGGTAGGTCAGGAAAGTCGACTTCAATTTGATTATTTTGCTTTTGAAATAAAGCAGGGTAGCTAACAATTTCCATTATTTTTCTCCAAATTTTAAATTCAAAAAAACAGTGTAGTGAGGCGGTAAGTTTAATCAACTTACCGGCCACTCCACTGCTTTAATGTACATGTTTACTGATTAGGTCGTCAAGCGATGTTCTAATGTAGCTGAATAAACGTGCTCGGCCTAAGCCCTTAGTGTCTAGTTACGTAAGAATACTTAATGTGCGCACCTCAAGAATCTTACTAGACTAAGCCATACAGGGCTTTCAACGGCCTCACACCCTCTACTATTTTGCCACCACATTCACGATCTTATTCGGCACAACAATGACCTTCTTGATGTCTTTGCCGTCCGTAAACTTCTTAACGTGTTCATCAGCCAAAGCTAACTTTTCCGCTTCTTCACGGTCGATGTCTTTAGCCATCTTGATCTTCGAACGTAACTTCCCATTAACTTGGATCATTACTTCAACTTCATTTTCAACTAAGGCTTTTGGATCATACTTTGGCCATGGTTGATAAGTAATGGTATCTGAAACATGGAAGTGTGACCATAATTCTTCGGCCACGTGAGGGATAACTGGCGAAATCATCTTAACAAAGCCTTCCATGTATTCAACAGGCAAGTCATCTGCCTTAAAGGCTTCATTGACGAAGACCATCAGTTGAGAAATAGCGGTGTTAAAGTGCATCCGTTCGTAATCTTCTGTAACCTTCTTAACGGTTTCGTTGTAAACCTTGGTCAACTGGCCATCATTGAAGGTCGAAACCCGATCACGCAGGTGGTTGTTGTCATCCATTAACAACCGCCATACCCGCTGGATCCACTTGTAAGCACCATGCAGGCCCTTTTCATCCCATGGAACAGATTCGGTCAGCGGTCCCATGAACATTTCGTACAAACGAAGAGTATCCGCACCGTACTTTTCAACAATGTCGTCTGGGTTAACAACATTCCCCTTGGACTTGGACATCTTTTCATGGTTAGCACCCAGAATCATTCCCTGGTTAACTAACTTCATGAATGGTTCCTTGGTTGGAACTAAGCCTAAGTCATAAAGAACTTTGTGCCAGAACCGGGCATAAAGTAAGTGAAGAACAGCGTGTTCAGCCCCACCAACATATAAGTCAACTGGTGACCAGTAGTCCAAAGCTTCCTTAGAAGCAAATTCCTTGTCGTTGTGTGGATCAGTGTATCGTAACCAGTACCATGATGAACCAGCCCATTGTGGCATGGTATTAGTTTCACGTAATCCGTGACGACCTTGGTCATCATAAACGTTGACCCAATCCTTAACGTTGGCTAATGGACTTTCACCGGTTCCAGATGGTTCAATGTTGTCGGTATCAGGCAGCTTCAGTGGTAATTCATCTTCAGGAACCAGGGTTGTCCGCCCATCATCCCAGTGAATAACTGGAATTGGTTCACCCCAGTAACGTTGCCGACTGAAGATCCAGTCACGAAGACGGTAGTTAACCTTTTTATGACCAGCCTTATGTTCAGTTAACCAGTCAATCATCTTGGCCTTAGCGTCCGCAATGTTTAAGCCGTCCAGGAAGCCAGAATTAATGTGCTTGCCATCGCCATCAAAGGCACCTTCTGAAAGGTCCGCCCCTTCAATAATTGGCTTGATTGGCAAGTCAAACTTCTTAGCAAAGTCGAAGTCCCGTTGGTCACCGGCTGGCACAGCCATCACCGCACCAGTCCCGTATGATGCCAGGACGTAATCTGAAATCCAGATTGGCAGCTTTTTACCATTAACTGGGTTGATCACGTAAGAACCAGTGAATACCCCCGTCTTGTCCTTGTTCAAATCAGTCCGTTCAAGGTCGGAACGACGAGAAGCTTCTTCTTGGTACTTCTTAACTTCATCCTTGTGTTCTGGAGTGGTTAATTGATCGACTAATTCCTGTTCAGGAGCCAAAACGACGTAGGAAGCACCGAATAAGGTATCGGCACGGGTAGTAAAGACTTCAATCTTTGTATCTTCATCGCCAGCTACTGGGAAGAAGACGGAAGCACCTTCAGAACGGCCAATCCAGTTCCGTTGCATTTCCTTAACGCTTTCTGGCCAATCAACTAAGTCCAAGTCGTCAATCAAACGATCTGCATAAGCAGTGATCTTCAGGACCCATTGCTTCATTGGCTTCCGGTAAACCGGATAACCACCACGCTTGGTCTTACCGTCTTCCACTTCTTCGTTAGCCACAACGGTACCACCCATAAAGTCAGGAGCCCAGTTAACCATGATTTCACTTTCGTAAGCTAAGCCCTTCTTGTACAGTTGTTCAAAGATCCATTGTGTCCACTTGTAGTACTGCGGATCAGTGGTATTAACTTCACGGTCCCAATCATATGAGAAACCAAGTGATTGGATTTGGTCACGGAAGTGGTTAATGTTTTGGTTAGTAAAGCTCTTTGGATTATGGCCCGTCTTCAACGCGTATTGTTCAGCTGGTAACCCAAACGCATCCCAGCCCATTGGGTGTAAGACGTTAAAGCCTTCCATCCGCTTCAAACGCGCCATAACATCGGTAGCGGTGTAACCTTCAGGGTGACCAACGTGCAGTCCTTGTCCTGATGGATATGGGAACATGTCCAACGCATAATACTTCTTTTGGTCATGATTAATCTCGGCCTTAAAGGTCTTATTTTTCTTCCAGAAACGTTGCCACTTTTTTTCAATGGCAGTGTGATCGTATGCCATACCAATACTCCTTTTTGAAATCTACAACATCTTACTAACCAAACAAAAAAATCCCGCAGATGCAACACATCTACAGGACGAAACTAGCCGCGGTACCACCCGTATTCTACGTTAAAACGTAGCTCTTGACTCCTTAACGCGGAAAACGTCAACGCCTACTCGGTTCAGCATTGCTCATTATGAGGTGAGTTCACTCAATCCATTACCCACATTCACAGCACCATGTGGTCTCTGAAGCAAAAATTAAAGCTACTAGTCCTCGTTTGATTAGATATTAATGAGAATATAACAAATTTTTCGTCCATTTGCAAGAATAAGATCAAGTGATTTGCTACAATTGAGAATGTTTAAGGAGTTGTGTTATGAAAATATCAATTACAAGGTTTTGGTGGTGGGTCAGCTTAATCATTTTCATTCTACTAATTTGCTGGCAATTAGGTGCTCCAGCGAGTGCTGATCATTTTGACCAATCCATCCGTATCATGATCAATGCTCATCGGAGTAGCTTTCAGACTATGTGGTGGACGCACCTGACTAAGTTGTATAACTTTAGCTGGGCATGTGGTTGGATCTTATTAACCATTAGTGCCGCTTGGTGGTTAGTAAACCGTCTCTTCTTTGCTCAAATCTTCTTGACCATCCTTGGTGGCCTATTCTTTAACCGATTTATTAAAGAAATTGTCGGCCGCCCACGCCCTGGCAATAACATCTTGATGCATTACTCGGGCTATAGTTTTCCATCCGGGCACTCCAGTACGGTCGCTCTAGTTGGCGGTTCGCTCATTCTGCTAACCTGGCGGGTTTGCAAACGAGCCAATCTTAAATGGCTTCTCACTTTCATATGGGTACTCATGATCATGTTGATTGGTTATTCACGAATTTACGTCGGTGCCCATTACCCAACCGACGTGCTCGGGGGCTGGTCATTAGGCATTTGGATAGTTACGACTTTTGATTGGTTGTGGAGTCACTATTTCCCCCAGCAACTGTAACGTTGCTATCCTGGGCATCATTATAACGGGCTAACAGAATTTGCTGGTACTTGTCCTTGATGACACTTTCTATATCGGTGTCGTTAATTTTTGGATGGTCCTTGCGAATCTGATCCAACACCTTTTCATCTAAACTGTATTCCGGTTTAGCGGGTGTCTGATCACTAAAGAAGGCCATTGTTTGATCATAATCCAGGGTCGTTAACTGTCGCTCGGTCCGGTCAGCATCCGGCTGGTGCAAAACGTCATCCCGATTTTTCAGGTCTTCGCGAAAACCATTCTCATCATATTGATATTGATCGTCTGCCATTTTCTTTCCTCCATAGTTGAAAAGAGCTCAGTTGTTTCTGAACAAGAACGACTGAGCTCTTTTATTTAGCCTAAAATTTTCTTTAATTCTTCAACCTTATCCAAATGTTCCCATGGAAGGTCAACATCAGTCCGGCCAAAGTGTCCATAAGCAGCGGTTTGTTCGTAAATTGGCCGCTTCAAGTCGAGCATCTTGATAATGCCGGCTGGTCTTAAATCAAAGACTTGCCGAACAGCAGCAATCAGTTCAGCTTCACTCTTTGTTCCAGTGCCGAAAGTATCAATTGAGATAGAAACCGGTTCAGCAACCCCAATGGCATAAGCGACTTGGATTTCCAGCTTCTTAGCATAGCCAGCAGCGACTAAGTTCTTGGCAATGTAGCGAGCAGCGTATGAGGCAGAACGGTCAACCTTTGTAGCATCCTTACCGGAGAAGGCGCCCCCACCATGATGAGCAGCCCCACCATAAGTATCAACAATGATCTTCCGACCAGTCAAACCAGCATCCCCCTGAGGGCCACCAATCACGAAGCGGCCGGTTGGGTTGATAAAGTACTTGGTTTGATCGTCTAAATACTTAGCTGGAATCACAGCTTTAATAACTTGTTCCTTAACATCTTTTTTTATTTGGTCAAGAGAGACATCCGGATCATGCTGAGTACTCAAGACAACCGTGTCCACGCGTAATGGTCGGTCATTTTCATCGTATTCCACTGTCACTTCAGCCTTAGCATCTGGCCGCAAATAAGGAATGGTGTTGTCCTTGCGTAATTTAGCAATGCGTTGCATCAGCTTGTGCGACAACATCAATGTTAATGGCATATATTCTGGTGTTTCATCAGTAGCATAGCCAAACATTAGTCCTTGATCACCAGCACCGATCTTATCAAGCGGATCACCATCACCCTCACGAGTTTCAAGTGAATCATCAACCCCCTGCGCAATGTCAGGTGATTGTTCATCAATGGCCGTGATTACCGCACAGTTATCAGCATCGAAACCATACTTTCCATCGGTATAACCAATCCGGCGAATTGTATCGCGAACGATTTTTTGGATATTAACGTAAGCCTTTGTTGATACTTCACCAAAGACTAAAACTAGCCCGGTTGTTACAGAAGTCTCGACGGCAACCCGGGAATCTGGATCTTGTTCCAACATTGCATCCAGAATTGCATCACTGATTTGATCAGCAATTTTGTCTGGGTGGCCTTCCGAAACAGATTCAGACGTAAATAAATGTTTTTCTACCATGTGATTTAATTCCCCCATACTGAGTTCTAGAAACGATTTATGTGGTTACAAGGCATCTTCACATTGCTGTGAATCCTATCGGGAATTTGCTTCATAACGAGAACCATCTTAGCATAATTTGCCCATGATATTCAATTAAACATCTTATTCTTCACGTGCATTAACTAATCCAACGGCAGTCATGAAGGAATAAATAATTGTTGGCCCGACAAACTTAAAGCCATCCTTCTTCATTTGTTTAGACATGGCCACTGATGCTGGTGTCTGCGCTGGCAGAGGTTGCCCATTTAAACGCAAGCGCTGCGACTGACCATCAACGAATGACCAAGCATAGTCGGTAAAATTATTGCCATCCCGGTGCCAGCGGCTGATCACCTGGGCATTGTTAATTGTCGCCATAATTTTACGACGATTACGAATAATATGTTTATCCTGCATTAATCGTTCAATATCATCTTGGTTAAAATTAGCTACCTGGTCCACATCAAAATCGGCAAATGCCTGACTGAACGCTGCTTGCCGTTGCCAAATGGTCGCCCAGGTAAGCCCCGCTTGGAAGAGTTCCAAAGTCAACATTTTAAACAAATGATTTTCATCGTGGTCGGGGATGCCCCAGTAGTGGTCATAATAGTCGCGCATCGATGGTGATTCTTCTGCCCAACGTGGTCGTTTTGTCATGTTATTCCTCCTCGTGGTCATCATTATAACGTTAAGTAACAAAAGAAACAGCTTCTATAAAGAGGCTGCTTCATTCCCTATTAATATAAAAACGTAATTTAATTACTTTTGCACTTTTTTGGTATTTTTAAGTACCAATGCTAAGCAGAAGCCAATCACTTCTACCACAATCATCGTAATGAATACTAGCCGGTAGCCATGTAAGTTAGCCGCCAAAGTGGACATTCCACGACTAATGCTGTGATTAGCAGCGTTAGTCAAAATAAGGGTAGCGACTGTGACCCCGGTCGAACCGAGAACCTGCCGCACTGTTGTAATCACCGCTGTCCCATGAGGTACCAATTCGTTTGGCAAGGAATTAGCACCCAGGGTAACTGCTGGCATCATTACGAAGGCATTGCCGCCTTCAATGACCATTGCACAAATGATCATCCCCCACAGACTAAGATGGCTAATCATCGTCAAGCCGGCGATCCAGCCAACAACAATCATTGTCATACCGACTAGCATGGTGGGTTTAAAGCCAATTTTATCAGCTAACGTTCCCGTCAGTGGGTTCAAAATACTTAAGAACACTGCTCCGGGAACCAATGACATACCGGAAACAAATGGGCTAACATGCAGCACGCCTTGATAGTACAGCGGAAAGATAATGGTCGTAACAATCAGGGCAATGTAAGAGATAGAAGTCAGCAAAATTGCTAAGTCATAGTTAAAGGTCTTCATAACCCGCAATTCCAGTAATGGTTCCGTAAGATGTAATTGACGTAAGCAGAACCAGGCAATCGCTAAGATGCTGACGATCAAAATTGTGCCATCGAGGGCCCAATTAATGTTGTTCTTCCCGGCCTGATTAATAACGTACATAACCCCAATCAAACCGATTGATAGGATCACCGATAACCAATCTAGGGTTGTTTCGTGTCGTGGCATCACATCGCGAATCAAGCCCAGGCCAGCCATCAGGATGATGACGGTGATAATGATCATGAAAAGCACAAAAAGGCTCTTCCAATCAAAGAACTTCAGCACAATTCCTGAAACAATTGGTCCACAGGCTAAGGCAGACCCCATCACAAGTCCAGCAACCCCCATCGTGGTTCCTCGGGAATCAGTTGGGGTAATTTCCAACAGGACTGATTGATAGGATGGGAAAAGGACCCCGACCGCAAATGCTTCTAATGCCCGACCAATCATCATGAACCAGAAACCACTGGTTCCCCAAGAGGCGGGTGTCAAAATAATCATTAACGATCCAATATCAAATAAGGCCAATGCCCCAATGAACATTGTCTTGAAGTTTAAGTTATTCAACATCCATGGGCTAATGGGCATGGATACACACATAACCAGCATAAAGCCAGTCGTCAACCATTGCACAGTCGATGCGGAGATACCAAATGCCCGCATCAAGGTTGGATAAGCGGTCGACAATGATGACTGACTAATTGACATCGTAAAGGTGCCGACTAACAACGTAAAAATAAACCAAAAACGACTATATGAACGGCCGTTTTGATCTTTTGAAATTGTCATTAATATACCTTCTTTAGAATTATTATTAACTACAATGAACATTATAAACTCTGGAATTCACAAATGTAAATGCTATAATATAAATAAATATAATGTTGGGAATCGTGAGGTGAGTACTTTGGCAGATCAAGAATTTAACCACGCAGTTGAACAACTTAAACAGGGCCATGTTCGTATGACCCCGCAACGAAAAATGATTCTAAAGTATCTTATTAGTCATCATACTCATCCAAGTGTTGAAATGATCTTTGACGACCTCAAGGATTCCGTCGCCAACATCAGTATGGCCACGGTTTACAACACGTTAAAGTTATTTGTGGAATACAACCTCGTAATCGAACTGAAGAATGGTGACGGCAGCACCCATTATGATTACTTTGGTCATCCCCATTACCACGTTGTCTGTGATAATTGTGGCAAAATCACCGATGTCTTCGATCCGCATTTCAAAGACGTTAGCGAGGAACTGGCAAACATGACCCGTGAGCAAACGGGTTACTTGGTTACTGGAAATAACATTGAAGTTCACGGCTTATGTCCCGATTGTCAACGAAAACTGCATCTAAATTAGGAGCAGCGGCGATATCAGTCCATTCCATAGTTGAAATTGCTACAGCGCAGTCCAAAAAGTGGCTCTAGCGTTCGGATTATCCGAACACTGGAGCCTTTTTTGTATTGACGAGGTGAAAGCCAAACTAGCAAGCTAGTCCGATCTCACTTTTTATTTATTTCGATAGTCGTTTTGGTTGCGACAATGAGGCCACGCCGAGACAAGCAAACCAGATCAGAGTAAAGATCAATGCACCAAGGGTCTGCTTATCCAAGCACAGAACAATAAAGACGAATGCCAGGAACAACAGAATCAGGTAGTCGGTAAAAGGTGCTCCGGGAACCTTAAATGTCCGCTGACGGGGATGACTGTTCAGGTAACGCAGGTGGGTCAAAGCAATAAAGGCCCAAATGAACAGGAAGCTCGTTGTAGCAATACTAGAGATTACAGTAAAGACACCACCCGGCATCACAATGTTTAAGATCGCAGCAATGGCGATTACCCCGGCCGAAATAAGGACAGCCAAGGCAGGCACTGAGTTCTTTGACAAACGAGAAATACGACGAATTCCTGGCCGGTGCGACGTTGACGTTAATTCGGCCAACATCCGCCCAGTCGTATACAGGGAACTATTACATGCCGAAGCTGCGGCAGTCACTACCACGAAGTTAATCAGACTAGCGGCACCAGAAAAACCGATATCATGAAAAACCATGACAAACGGACTCTTCGATGGTAAAAGCTGGTCCCACGGAAAAATGCACATGATAACTGCTAATGCGGCCACGTAGAATAGCAAGATCTGGAACGGAATTGCATTAATTGCTCGTGGAATAACCTTGCGGGGGTTCTCTGCTTCAGCAGCAGTCATCCCCACCATTTCAATACCAACAAAGGCGAAAACCACCATTTGGAAGGACAAAATAAAGCCCTTCATGCCACGAGCAAAGAAACCACCATGACTGATCAGATTAACGGGCGAAGCTACACCGCCACCCTTGGTATGGAAGCCAATGATCATCATCACAATCCCCACCGCCACCAACAAGGCAATGGCGAGAATTTTAATTAGGGCAAACCAGAATTGAAGCTCCCCAAATGCCGACACGGTAATTAAGTTAATGCATATTAAAACGAGTAACGTTAGCAACCCGGGAATCCACTGGGGACAATTAGGCAACCACAACTGGAAATACATCCCAATCGCGGTTATTTCCGCCATCGCTAAGGCAATCCAGCATGCCCAATACGCCCAACCAGTAACAAAGCTCACCCGGGGACCTAAGTAAACCCGGATCGCATCAACAAATGACCGATAATTCAAATCCGCCATCAATAGTTCGCCCAGTACCCGCAGGATAAAGAAACATACAATCCCAGTAATTAGGTACGCCAACAGGATTGATGGCCCTGCGATATGGATGGCTTGCCCGGAACCAAGAAATAGCCCGGTCCCGATTGTTCCACCTAATGCCATTAATTGAATATGGCGACTCTTTAGGCTGCGTTTCATTTTGGCTTTTTCTGCCACGCTCAACACAACTCCCTTTAATATTTGTTAAATCACATTTAATAGCACTACCGAAGTGCTACCTAGTTCGTTACAATAAGACTGTTATTGCTCCATACGAGCTTTAATTATATACCTTTTTTGCAGAGAGGGAGTAATTAAATGTCAGGGTGGATCCCGTTTATTGGTTATACAATCTTAATTCTGGTCGTGGTAGTACTTAATTGGTCACGCTTTCATAAATTTTGGCAGCGGATCACAATTATTGGTGCTAGCGCCTATTTAATTATCCTATGCCGTTTATGTCTAACCCCAATTGTCTTCAATTTTATGACTGCTAATCGCAACTTGCGCTACTTCCATGGGGTGCCGTATAACCTTATTGCTTTTCAGCAGATTGACATGGAGTGGTTTCTCAATATTGTTATGACCATTCCATTTGGGATTCTTCTCTACCTCTGCTGGCCAAAGCTGCATCCCCTCACCGCGCTAATTATTGGCTGTATATTCTCTTGTTTTATTGAGGGCAACCAGTTTGTCTGTGACTTTCTTTTTGATATTGGACGAGTCGCCGATATCGATGATATCATCACCAATACTGTCGGGGCCCTCCTCGGTTTTATCATCATTGAATGGCTTGATCACACTTTTCTCCACAAAATCATTAAACCTTTTACCCTTCATTAGAAAATCTGGTACACTGGTAGCATTGAGGTGATTAATAATGATTTCCAATGAACAACGGGCCCATGACATTGCGATTGCTTTGCTGCAAGCCAATGCTAAGGGAATGAAGCCGATTGAGGCTTACCACCAGTACGTTAATTATTTGCTGCCTATTTTGAAAGAAATCGATAAAGACTTCGCAAATGGGATTAAGGAACATATCTAAACACCAAGCAGGGCTAACTTTATTAGCCACATTCTTGTATATATCTCCCTGAATTGTTCATTAAGTGAACATTCAGGGAATTTTAGTCTATTATGGTGATTGTTATCAAGTAACAAGTGCGATATGATGAGAGCTGTTTAGAAAGGAGTTGGATAAGGATGGGTAATCAATCTAATACGCGGCGCTTTGACTGGGCCAGTCTCATCATTGGGGTCCTCTTTGTGATCGCTGGTTGTGTATCATTTATGCGTCCAGATAAAACCCTGCACTTATTGTCGGTACTTATGGGCGTTGGCTTCCTCTTGTATGGAATTTATGAACTGTTAATTCGTCGTCGTTGGGTGCGGACCCTCGGTGGTTCCTCTGGCTGGGTAATCTTCTCCGGATTAGTTGACCTCTTCTTAGGGATATTATTTATCTTTTACCCTGGATTTGGTGCCCTTTACATCGCTATCATCTTCGCTATTTGGTTCATGTTTGACTCAATTATCGACTTTATGATGACACGAGTATTCAAGGGCGTTGCTTCTGCTGGATATTACTGGACCCTTGTTATTTTAAGCATTGTCGGTTTTATTTTAGGAATCGTGTTGCTTTTCAGTCCAATGATTTCTGCAATGACCATCGTATGGATTGTTTCAACGTTCCTGATTGTATTTGGTGTTGTGAAGGTTATTCAGGCGTTCTAAATTTATATAACAAATTAAAATGAGCTGACCACTCGATTTCTCGAATGGTCAGCTCATTTTGTATATAAACACTGCTGTTAATAACGTTATCATCCGTAAAGTTTTTACGGCTCAGCGCTCTACTTCTTTAATCAATCTCAATATGACTGTCATTACTGTTGTCAGCCTGCAGCTTTGGCAAACTCATGGTTAAAACACCATCTTCATAGTGAGCGCTAATTGCAGAACGATCAACATCTGGGAGACGGTATTGACGACTCATTTGGCCGTAGCGCCGTTCACTGTGCAAAACGTTGCCATTCTTATCAGCATCATCAGAGAAGGTGTCACGGTGACCAGTAATGGACAAGATATTGTTAGCGTAATCAATGTGAATATCCTTCTTAGCAAATCCAGGCATATCAACCTTAACAGTGTATGCCTTATCGTCTTCAGAAATGTCGGTCTTCATATGGTCAGCAACTGGTGCTAAATCACTAAAGAAGTCATCATTCATCCAGTTACGCATGTTCATCATGTTATCTAAGAAATTGTTGCGACGTGTTAAATCATTAGCCATAATAAAGCTTCCTTTCTGTTAACTTGATCTTGATTACACTTACTATCTTAACCACTTCCGGTGTAAATACAATAGTTTTTTATCACTCAAGTACTTTAACTGCTAAAAATCATTTGACCATTATTGACCAAGGCTGTTGTCACTACTCTCCCAAGGCTTCTCAAGTTTGACAATTGATAGGCATTAATAAAATTTTTCTCCAACTTTTTTCGAACATATGAATTTTCTGTCATATGAATGTTGATGCAAGCCAATGTTACAATGATATTAGTAACAGATAAGGAGGCTTGTTATCATGAAAATGGTAAAAATTAATCACCGGAATTTGCCTGCAGTCGGGATTGGCACTTGGAACTTGGGTGATTCAAGTACAACACGACAAGATGAAATTGCCGCTGTCCAGGCAGCAATTAACGCTGGTGCGCGGGTAATTGATACGGCGGAAATGTACGGAAATGGTCGTTCAGAAAAACTAATTAGCCAAGCCATTCAGCCTTTCAATCGTGAAGATCTCTTCATTATTGATAAGGTTCTGCCTAGTAATGCTGGTAAGGCAAACTTAGAGCATCGTCTCGATCGTAGTCTTAAGATGGTCGGAACAGATTATTTTGACCTTTACCTTCTTCATTGGCGTGGTAGCATCCCCCTTGCCGAAACCGTAATTGAGCTCGAAAGAATGCAGCAAAAGGGCAAAATTAAATCATGGGGAGTCTCAAATTTTGATACCGCCGATATGAAAGAGCTGTGGAAACTTCCTGATGGCAATCACTGTGTTGCTAATGAAGACCTATATAACTTAGATGAGCGTGGTATCGAATATAATCTTATCCCGTGGATGAACGATCACCAGGTACCGCTAATTGCTTACTCGCCACTGGCTGAGGCTGATACTATCTCTGGCAAGTTAACGCATAATAAAGTCTTACAAGAAATCGCCACCAATCATTCCGCAAGTGTTTATCAAATCATGCTGGCTTGGACCATCCGAAACGATAATGTCCTCACGATCCCTAAAGCCGGGCAAAAAGAACACGCTGTTGATAACGTTACTGCTGGTCAAATTACCTTTACAGCTGATGAATTAACCGCCCTCAGTCAAGAATTCCCAACGCCAACCCACAAAGAACCGTTAGCAATTATTTAAACCAACACAAAAGAGCATCGCATTGCCGATTTTCATCGAAGACGCGGTGCTCTTTTTGATCAATTATTAATTGTTAAGTTTATTTTAGTACCAACCGTGTGATTGCCAGAATGACTGTGCGGCACTCCAAGAACCGTAACGGTTAGCAACGTATTGGTCAGCTACTCGTTCTTGGTTAGCAGCAGAGTAGTCACCATTTAAGTATGATGCGGAAAGTTGGTACTTACCAACGTATTGACCATTCCGGGCACCATAGTTACCACCAGATTCACGAGCAGCAATCCATGCCTTTGCAGCTGCATCGTTGCCAGAAACACCAGAAGTGTAAGCAGAGGCATTAGCACTAGTAGTGTTTGCACTTGCACTGTTGTAATTGCCATTGTTTTGACTAGCAGCACCATTGTTAACAGTAGTGTTAGCAGTAGTGTTAGCAGAAGTGTTGTTAGTAGCATTAGCGTTCGTACCATTAGTTTCAGGTAAAGTTTCCACCTGTTGTTGAGTAGCAGGTGCCACTTCACCATCATCTGTAATTACTAACTTTTGACCAACATAGATTAAGTTCTTGTTGGCAATGTGGTTGTTAGCAGCTAAAGTATCAACAAAAGTTAAGTCATGACCGAATTTGTAAGAAATCCCAGAAAGGGTGTCGCCGGCTTGAACAGTATAAATACTGTCGGCGTTAGCGGTGGTTGCAGTAGCAACGGTACCTAATGCAACGGCACCGGCAATGGCTGCTGTAATCTTAGCTGTTTTCTTAGATAACTTCATATATAAATCAATCCATCCTTTTCTATTGTTCTTGTGTAATTTGATGTTAATTGTCTTTGGAAAGAAATGTTTAACTTCTTTCAACGGTTCCTACTATACATGGTTACCATTACGAACGGATTACTAGCGGTTTTCAATTCCTGATTTTGATGTAAAAAATTGTAATACAACAATAATCTGGATTGTTAAATTGGCGGTCTAGCTTTTACAAATGCTAATTACACACAGCTCTTATAATTAATTTTTTTATGACAATTGTTCATAAAAAGATAGCTAAATTTGAATATTTCCGTCAAAAACATTTTAAAAGTACAAAAAATGTTCTCGCAACACGCTTATGTTACGAGAACATTTCAATTTTAGTCTGTTTGTAATAAAATTATTGGTTCATTAAGACATCCAACAATTCACGAGCAGATTCAGACAATGCGTCTTTGGACTTGTCATTACCAAGGTGGGTGTAAATTTCACCAACGTAGATGCCTTGGTCAAAGAGCTTGCTGAAGGTCTTCTCAATAATTGGCCGTGTCTTTTCTTCTTCTTGAACTGGACCAAATGGGTTAGCAAAGAAGGTCGTGCTCATCCCAACTTCATCAGTCGTACCAAGGGCCTTACGCTTACCAGCAATAAAGACCTTTTCAGCTTCGTCCTTAGTGTCAAAGCGGTGAATACCAACTTCATCGCTGTAGTTATTAGCGTAGAGCCACATATCAATGTGGTGCGGCTTAACAACGTTTTCGTAAGTGTCAGCTGGGATAATAACCCGGGCGTTAGACAATTCTGGGTTCAGGTAAACACCACGGTCCATGTTGTTGAAGGCCACGGCAGAGCTCAAGTCATCCAGACGAACAAAGGCACCAGTTTCAGTCCCCTGAGCATAGATACCTGGTTCACCAGAGGTCAAAGTGAAGCTTCCCATATCATCAAAGATGGTTTCCATGCTGACAATCTTGTCATCAGCTAATTCTTGCAAAGCTTCAATTGACTCAGACTTTCCGGCACCTGAATCACCGAAGAAGACAACGTTCTTTTCCTTACCATTAGTGAAGCGAATCTTAACCATGGAACCGTGAATTGGCAACTTACCAGCGTAAATTTGGTGTAAGTTGTGAACGGTCAGGCACATCTTCTTCATGTAGCCAAAGTAAGTCGTCTTATCAGTGTATGGTACTTCACCAACCCAGATGTCATTAGCTTCATCGTGGAAGTAGTGAGAAACCATTCCTTCAGTCTTTTCAAGACCAAAGAGAACAATTTCATCTGGCTTAGCACCTTCAACTTCTTCTGGGGAAGCTAATTGGAAGAGGTTAGAAAGGGCAATTCCGTTAACCAGGTAATCAACGTTAAAGTAAATGAATGCCAGGCTTTCCCCAATCTTAGCTGGGTAGCAGTACCACTTACCACGTTCCCCGTGGAAACGAGCAACTGGGTTTTGCTGAACAGCGGAGAAGACCCCTTCCCGCTTGTTACTCTTGGTGTGCATCATCATTGGTGGACGAAGCATTACCGTATTAATAAAGTCAATATCCTTTAATTCTTGGTAACCTTCTGGAATCCGCCAGTTATGTTGTTGAACTAACATCGTTGCGTTAGTGGCCGCGTTCACTTGACGGTATGTTCGGTTCTCAAATCCTTGCAGTTTTTCTTCGACAATCCGATAAACTTTCCGAACCAGATCATTGAATTGAGTATCAATGGTCCGGAATTCATTTCCTACGATCTTGTTGTCATTGTAGTTAATTACTGAAACCCGTAATAAGGAACGGTAATATGAATACAATTCTTCGACAGAAGCTAAAATGTCTTTTGGATCATAGGTCCCATAAGCACTGTCGTCATCAACCATGATCTTCTTTAAGACATCAACGAATTCGTCAACGCTGGCGTTATCAAAGGCGTCATCATCATTATCTGGATTGCGGGAATCCAAGTACAATTTGACGATGTGCTTAAACCCGTCACTATTGATTAAAGAATAAATATCAGTGAAGTATGCTTGACTGTAATTCAGTGTTGCTACTCCCCGGTCTGGGTTAACATACAAGGCCTTCGTATCAACAATCTGACTTTTTTCGTTTGACATTAAGCTCATCCTTTCGTCTCAAACTGTTTCCATTATAGTTTATTTTTAAATAAAAATGACAATAAAATGATAAAAAAATTATGATTTTTTCAATTAAAACTTATTTGATTAATGAAAGCGATTTAAATAAATATGCTAGAATAAAAGAGTGAAGATTATTAACAAGGAGATTAAAAATGGATATTAAATGTAATCAAACCTTAGCCGTCTCCTTACACCGAGTGTTCAACGCCGACTTAAATGAACACGGGACGGTATTTGGTGGTCGAATTTTAGAATTGGTAGACGGTGAAGCTTCTGTAGCTGCCATGCGGATCACCCGTTCAACAGTTGTTACTGCAGCGATGGACCATGTTCAGTTCTTAAAGCCATTTAAATTACAAGATTCAATGTGCATGGAAGCATACGTAACTGGCGTTGGTCACCGTTCCTTAGAAGTGTTTGTAAAGGTAATTGGCGAGCACCTAATGACTGGTGAACGTTTTGTCGGCTTTACCTGCTTTATGACCTATGTCATTCAGGATCCGAATACTGAGATCAAGTTTGACCGGGTCATCCCCGAAAACGGTGAGCAGAAAGCAATGGTCGCTGGCTATGAGACACGGCGGCAACACCGGAAAGCAAATCGGGGCAAGCAAGAGCAAATCATTAATGCCATTAGCACACATAAGCCATGGTAAGTAAAAGACGAGGGTGCATCCAACACTCTCGCCTTTTCATTTATTCAAATTTCACAGCGGTTCCGTAAGCAACGACTGTCTGAACCTGACTACCATTCACCGTCGCCACTTCTGAATCAAATTTCATGCCAACAACCGCATCAGCATGTTTTGCTTTGGCTGCCATCCGTAATCGTTTAATCGCCACTTGTCGCGCATGTTCAGCGGCTTTCGTGTACGCCTTTAATTCGCCACCAATGGTTTGTTTTACACTAGCGCCAAAGTCCGCAATGGCATTTTGCGATTGGGTGGTAATACCGAAGACTTCATCAATAATGGTGTAGTCTTGTCCGGGAATTAATTCTGTTGTGGTTAAAATAATTTGTTCATTTTCTTGGTGCTCCGCTGCTTGAGCCTGACGCTTCTTTTTACTATTAGGAACAAAGCCAGCTAATCCCCGATTAATTCCTTTTCCGTACATCTGTTGGGCCCGTTTAATGGTCTCTTCATCTTGCTTTGATTTGAACAGCATCTTCTTTTCTCCTTGTTATGCAATAACCATATTATAGCAAAAGGATGAGAAAAACATTTCTGCTTTTTCTCATCCTTTTCAATATTACTAATAGTCTCACACTTACCAAGTCTAATCGCGGGAATTAACCAGAGCCTTCGAAGCTAACTATGAACGATTCTGGTGATTTTATCACCATTCATCGTTCTAGGTTAGCCCACCAGGCTCTTGAAAAGGTTAATTCCCAGCTTCTTTATAGTTGTTCTTTTAACCAATCATTAGTAACCCGTTTTTGATCAAAGAAGTCCTGAACCGAAGCATAGGACATCGTAGAATCAATTTGACCATCAATACGCACCCCATTCGGACTGCCTAAGTAAGAATGCTGGGTGAGTGGCAGTGGTTCGTCATCGACCGTTGCCAGTTTGCCAAAATCAATTTGACCATCAGCAGAATGCCATCCCCACTCGTTGACATTGGCAGTGGTGTCCATCCCATAGCCATCAACAAGAGTATCAACTTGAAGGTGTTGACCATGCTCTGCCATCGCGGCGAGGTCTAATGACCATTGACTGCCGTTCCCATCAAGAAAACTATATAGTGACGAATAGCTTTCTTGACCTGGTGGCGTAACCACTGCTAAATCAACCTGAGCTTGCCGAGCCTGATAAACATGAATCGCATGGCGGATCTGACTAGTCCGGAAGCGTTCTTCCTGTCGATAATGAACCGTTGCTCCGGTCCCAACCAGGATTTCAGTTGCTGCATAAGTCGGTTCTGGATTCAAATAACGACTGTGCTCTTCAATTGTCACCTCAGAGCCAGCACCCACAATAATCAGATTGTGGGGATTCTGGCTATGTGATTCAAGTTTGAACTGTAATGGCTGGGTTAACTTTTGTTGGTCTGGCACATAAACGAATTGTCCAGCATCCATCAACGCCAGGTGCATCGCATTCAATTGATTATCCTGCCAGCGCACAGCCTTCTCCATTAAATTTTCCTGGAGTAACTCCGGATACTGCAAAACGGCCTTTTGCAGTGGCAGAGCCACATAGTCATTAGCCAAATGCAGCTGATATGAAGGCTCACTATCCGTTAACATTTGAGGGTCCTGCCAAGCTTCCATAAAAGTCTGCTGTCCGGGAGCCAACTTGAACCGGTTCTTTAGCATCACTGCCAGCGCCCGCTTCTTCTGTAACCAAGCCGGCTGGTGTATTGCATTTGCTTGGACTTGCCTAAGTAAATTTGTCTCCATCGCCACACCCCGCTAGTGTACTAATTTATCCCAGATATGAATGTGACCTTCTTTAAAGGACTTTGGCACGTCAATAATCCGCTGGTTAGAACTGCCCCGGAATTGTAAGGTCAAGTCCTTCTTCGCTAAGAGAAAACGGCCATCCACTAGAATATCGATATTGTGGAGCATTTCCAGCTTATCGGCGGAGTCTTTGAGGAGTTCTTCCCACGTGTAACCAGACCATGCCCAAATATCCTTCTTATGACCAAATTCTTTCCGCAACCGGTGAATAAGTTTTAAACATACTTGAGTGTTCAGGAATGGCTCCCCACCTAAGAGGGTTAATCCTTGTACATATGACTGTGATAGGTCTTCCATAATCTGATCTTCTAATTCCTTCGTGTAGGGTTGACCATAATGGAAGTTCTGGGCAGCTTTGTTATAGCAGCCGGGACAATTGAATAGGCACCCACTCACGTAAATACTACACCGCACCCCTTCACCATCAACAAAGTTAAAGGGTTTGTAGTCCGCAACATATTGTAATGAGTGGTCCTTAGCCAGCCACTCTTTGGGTTTAGGATTCTTTGGTAATCGTACTCGTCCGTCTTGTGGCACAAAAAGGCCTCCTTAGATTTGTTGACCAGTAATATCAGCATGCATTTGCTTGGAATCGTTTTGGCGGTTCTTTTCAAATTCAGCTGCCGACTTCACCATTGACGAAGACATGTGCTTTACCCGGTGGATAATTTCTTCGTGGCGACCATGAACCATTGGCCGTTGTTGAGGATTACCCAGGTAACCACATGTCCGCTTGACAACGTCACAGGTAGCAGGATCGTGGTTACCACACTGTGGACACTTAAAGCCTCGTGCTGTGGCTTCAAATTCACCCTTGAAGCCGCACTTGAAGCATTGGTCAATTGAAGTGTTTGTTCCCAGGTAACCAACATGGTCATATGCCCAGTCCCAAACAGCTTCCAAGGCCTTCGGATTCTGCCGCAAGTTTGGATATTCGCAGTAGTGGATAAAGCCACCAGCGGCTTGGTATGGGAAGTCCTCTTCAAATTCCAGCTTTTCAAATGGAGTTGGGTGTTTCCGAACATCATAGTGGAAACTGTTTGTGTAGTATTCCTTGTCGGTAACGTCTTCAACCCGGCCAAATTTGGCAATATCATCCTGGCAGAAAGTATCAGTCAAAGATTCAGCAGGAGTTGAGTACAGACTGTAGTGGTAACCTTCTTCGGATTCCCACTTAGCACACAGGTCGTGCATGGCCTTCGTAATTGAAACAGCGAAGTCATGTGCTTCCTTATTGTGTTCCCATTGTGGTCCGTAAAATGTGGTGCAGACTTCATATAGGCCAATGTAACCCAGTGAAACTGTAGCCCGACTATTCTTAAAGACTTCATCAACACTATCTGTCTTCTTGAGCCGCTTGCCAAAGGCCCCATACATGTACAGTAATGGTGCATTTTCTGGCTTAGCTTGCTTGGTCCGGGCAATCCGGTACTTCAAGGCAGTGTGGCAAATATTCATCTTTTCCTGGAAGATGTGCCAGAAGAGGTCCTTGTCGCCATGCGCTTCCAAGGCAATCCGTGGCAAGTTAACGGTGACAACACCGAGGTTCATCCGACCTGAATTAACTTCTTTGCCCGTTTCAGGGTCCTTCCACCCTTGCAGGAATGAACGACAACCCATCGGTGTCTTGAAGCTACCTGTAATTTCCTTAATCTTGTCATACATTAAGATATCAGGATACATTCGCTTAGTAGAGCACTCCAAGGCTAACTGCTTAATATCATAGTTAGGATCGCCAGGCTTGAGGTTCAATCCCCGCTTCAGGGTAAAGATCAGCTTAGGAAAGATGGCCGTCCGGTGTTCCTTCCCAAGACCCTTAATTCGAATTTGCAGAATAGCCTTTTGAATAGCCCGGGAAATCCAACTCGTCCCTAAACCAAAGTTAACCGTCGTGAATGGTGTTTGCCCTTGACTGGAGTACAAAGTATTAATTTCATATTCTAACGCCTGCATAGCGTCGTAAATGTCCTTCTTCGTCTTCTTCTTGGCAAAGGCTTCCCGCTTGTCTGGAGCAATCCATTCTTCAGCATCCTTTAAATGCTTTTCATAGTTAATCTTGGCATAAGGTTCTAAGAGTTGATCAATCCGGTTGGCAGAACAACCACCGTACTGTAAAGAAGCCACGTTCGCGATAATTTGTGACATCTGCGCAGTGGCTGTTTGAATGGACCGTGGTGAAGATACCCAGGCGTTACCAATCTTGAACCCGTTCTTGAGCATTTCATCAAAGTCAATCAAGCAACAGTTGGTTTCTGGAGTAACGGGTGAATAATCTAAATCGTGCCAGTGAATGTCCCCACGCATGTGAGCCTTAGCAACGATTTCTGGCAACATCCGTAAACCTAGTGCCCGGGAAACGACCCCAGCTTCCAGGTCCCGTTGGGTATTGAAAACATGACTATCCTTATTGGCGTTTTCGTGAACCACCCGAGAATTACGGTCAAATAATTGATTCAATTTGTATTGTGGATCAGTAGCGTGTGCAAAACGTTCTTCATCGGCTTGCCGATATTGAATGTATTTATCTGCTAAATCATCATGTCCAGCATCGCGTAATGCCTTAACAAAGGTTAATGCAATATCTTTGGTAGATGCCGTAGTGTGATCACCAAATGCATCAACCAATGCATCCTTAACAGCAGCCACGGTCTCATCGTCAGCTGCTAATTCACGGAGTACAAGGTCAATTTTGTAGCCATAAAATGGTGTTTTAGTGCCATCGCGCTTAACAACGGTCACATTTGTTAAGCTTTTTAATTCAGTATTTTTCATTAATTCAACTCTCATGATGGTAACTCCCCTTTTGAATATAACGCTTATTATCCTACACTCTTCTACAATATTTAGAAAGGGATTGACATCTCAACCACAATATGTAGTAGTAAACTGATGGTTTGAGGCAGCGATTTTTCAATCTGTAATTCTGGACAGAATGATAAATCGATAAAGGTGATAACATTAGCTTTCCAAAATAGGTAATTATGTTCATTAGGCCTTTTTTTATCTTGAAATATTATCGATAGATAAGTTTCCGGAAAAGTTTATTTTCCTCAAAACATATGATTTTTTTGTCATATGTATGATTGGTAGCTATTTTAAGAACATGCTCCAACCCCTGTCGTAACAAGGATTTATATTGTTGATACTGTCCCACTAAATGCGATTGTAAAGATATTTTGGAGAGTGGTTACTATCTCCAATTACTACCAACACCAAAACCAGTTAGATAATCCGAAAGATAGCCCCATCCATCATGCGCTGACCATTTTGCTTATAGTAACAGACCTATTCCTCACAACAAATCTAATGCAAGAGATCCAAGTTAGTTAGGACCTAACGATCAATATGGACCATTCTTTACCATACTCGCTGTAAATTCATAGGTGGCAGAAAATTATCGAAAAAATAAAAAAAAGACGCAACTCAAATGAGTTACGTCAGAAACTATCTTTAGTTAATCCACACAGTTATTGATAATGCCTCCGGTGGGGGTCGAACCCACACTCCCTCAACGGGAACTGGATTTTGAGTCCAGCGCGTCTGCCAATTCCGCCACAGAGGCAAATTATATGAATTAACTAAAAGGTGGTAATCGGATTTGAACCGATGATGAAGGTTTTGCAGACCTCTGCCTTACCACTTGGCTATACCACCAAATAGTTACAATTAAACGGGATATTTGAACCCCGTCTAATTAAAAGGGCGGTAAGTGGGATTCGAACCCACGCGTGCCGGACCCACAAACCGGTGTGTTAACCAAACTTCACCATTACCGCCAAAATATTCAGATAAGCAGGGATAGTAGGAATCGAACCCACAACGACGGTTTTGGAGACCGTAGTTATACCGTTTAACTATATCCCTATAAAGTGGGGGAGAGTGGATTCGAACCACCGAACCCGAAGGAACGGTTTTACAGACCGTCGCGTTTAACCAGACTTCGCTACTCCCCCATAAAGTGGCGCGGGACGGAATCGAACCGCCGACACACGGAGCTTCAATCCGTTGCTCTACCGACTGAGCTACCGAGCCATTTTATGCTTATGTGGGTGTTATACAACTTTCGTTGTAAATGGAGGATACAGGGCTCGAACCTGTGACCCTCTGCTTGTAAGGCAGACGCTCTCCCAACTGAGCTAATCCTCCATAAGTGACCCGTGCGGGATTTGAACCCACGATACCAGCGTGAAAGGCTGGTGTCTTAACCACTTGACTAACGGGTCATAAAGCGGAGAGTAAGGGATTCGAACCCTTGATACAGGCTTTAACCCGTATACAGCATTTCCAATGCTGCTCCTTCGGCCAACTCGGACAACTCTCCAGTATCCAAGCCCTGGCACAAAACTGAACCAGGTGCCAAAGCCTGTTTATTAGCGTGGCAACGTCCTATCCTCGCAGCGAGCGATCCCCCCACTACTGTCGGC
>SKER01000827.1_pt1 | contig 31039 bp, 35 predicted proteins | sample 4826961 | NCBI WGS metagenome assembly SKER01 (sample SAMN11008804, study PRJNA524170) | human gut metagenome | biome: Human fecal sample; material: Feces; isolation source: fecal sample from pouch patient p47 | host: Homo sapiens | place: Israel: Tel-Aviv | collected 2016-11-16 | reverse complement strand
CTAAACGAGGGAATACGATTACGGAACAGAATGTAGACTATGCAATCTCGCTCGTATTTGAAGATCAGGAAGAAGCCCTTGTTTCTATTGATAAAGATCTGATCTGTCATACACTACAGGGAAAACCAATCAAACCTAAAACATTAGGTCAGAAAAAATATGTTGATGCAATTCGTAATGGAATGATCACTTTCGGTCTCGGACCTGCCGGAACAGGAAAGACCTATCTTGCGATGGCAATGGCAATCACAGCATTCAAACGCGAAGAAGTAAGCAGAATTATCCTGACGCGCCCGGCAATTGAAGCCGGAGAGAAGCTTGGATTTCTTCCGGGAGACCTGCAAAGCAAGATTGATCCGTATTTAAGACCTTTATATGACGCGCTTTATCAGATCATGGGAGCTGACAGTTTTCTTAAGAATTCTGAGAAAGGATTGATTGAAGTTGCTCCTCTGGCATATATGCGTGGGCGTACTTTAGATAATGCGTTCATCATCCTTGATGAAGCACAGAATACAACGCCGGCCCAGATGAAGATGTTCTTAACAAGAATTGGTTTTGGATCCAAAGTTGTCATTACAGGTGATTCTACGCAGAAAGATCTTCCGTCCGGAACAATATCCGGACTTGATGTTGCTGTAAAGGTTGTAAAGGATCTGGAAGGGATCAACATCTGTACGCTGACAAGCAAAGATGTTGTAAGACATCCATTAGTTCAGAAAATTGTAAAAGCATATGAGGACTATGAGAAGAAATCGTCCAGACCGAGAGAAAACAGGAGGAAAAAAGGATGAGTCTTTTTATCGAAGAAGAGGGGAATATAAAGTTAGACTTTGATACAGAAGAGATTGCCACATTAGTTATTGACGCTGCATTAGAACTTGCAGACTGTCCTTATGAAGCAGAGATCAATCTTCTTTTAACAGAGAATGCCCAGATTCACGAAATGAATCTGGAACAACGTGGAATTGACCGCCCAACAGATGTACTTTCTTTCCCTATGATCGAATACGAAGAGCCGGGAGATTTTTCCGTGATTGATGAAGAAAGTGCAGAAGCCTTTAATCCAGAATCCGGAGAATTGATGCTTGGTGATATCGTTATCTCAAAGGAAAAAGTATTATCCCAGGCTGAAGAATATGGACATTTACCCAAAAGAGAGTATGCTTTCCTGATTGCACACAGTATGCTTCACTTATTTGGATACGATCACATGGTTGATGAAGAACGTGTTGTCATGGAAGCGAAACAGAAAGAAATCATGGAAAAAGTCGGTATTTTCCGCTGATGGAATACATATATTAAATAGATTTTAAGGAATGGGACACTAGGAGGAAGTTATGTCTGAAACTGAGGCACAAACAACGAAAAAACGAACGAAAAAGGATGATTATATTGTCCAGGGTTCGATACTTGCAGCAGCAGCTGTACTTACAAAAATCATAGGCGTAGTCTACAGGATTCCGCTGACGAATATTTTAGGAGATGAAGGAAACGGATTTTATGGATATGCCTATCAGGTCTATGCAATCGCTCTGATGATTTCATCATTCAGCCTTCCGACTGCCGTATCCAAGCTGGTATCGATCCGACTTGCAAAGCGTCAGAGACGAAATGCATTCCGTGTATTTATCTGTTCACTTGCTTTTGCAATCGGTGTTGGATTATTCATCTCGCTGACAATCTTTTTGGGAGCAGGACTGATTTCAACACATTTAATGAAATCTCCACTTAGCGTTTACGCACTGCGGGTTCTTGCCCCGGGACTTCTAATTGTTGCAGTTATGGCTGTTATCCGTGGATATTTCCAGGGAATGGGAACAATGCTTCCAACAGCTATCTCACAGATCATTGAGCAGGTATTTAATGCCGTGATCAGTATTGTCGGCGCAAGTGTCCTCTTTGGTATCGGAACAAAAGCAGGAGAAAAATCCGGAGAGGAGCTTCTCGGACCTGCTTACGGTGCTGCCGGAAGTACACTTGGAACGGTTGTCGGCTCTTTATCTGGATTGTTATTTCTTTTGTTTGTCATTTTTTTATATAAAAATGTAATACGCAAACAGCTTAAAAGAGACCGCACCCAGAATGTTGAAAGTTATTCTTTCCTTCTGAAAGCATTACTTTTAACAGCAATCCCCGTTGTATTCAGTACCGCTGTATATAATATTAACCAGATTATCGACCTTACAATCTTTAATCATGTTATGGAGTCACAAGGCTATGTAGAGAAAGAATATATGGCTCTTCAGGGTATTTACACCGGTAAATACGACACCCTGATCAATGTCCCGATGGCAATTGCGAATGCACTTGGAACATCTCTTGTGCCAAGTCTTACAGCTGTTGTTACAGCAGGTACAAAGAAACAGGTTCACAGTAAGATTAACCAGACTTTACGTCTTACAATGGTAATTGCTATTCCGAGTTGTATCGGTTATTTTGTACTTGCTTCCCCAATTATGGTTCTGTTGTACAATGACTCCAGTGCAACACCGGCGCGTCTGTTGATGGCAGGAGCTATCGTTGTTGTACTGTATGGACTTTCCTCTGTAACGAATTCCATTCTTCATGGATTAAACTATATGACAAGTCCCGCAAAGAATGCTGCAGCAGCTCTTGGAATTCATCTAGTAGCATTTGTACTGATGATGACTGTATTCAAGATGAACGTCTATGCACTGGTGGGTGGAAATATTGTATTTGCACTTGCAATGAGTATTTTGAACCTGCTCAAGATTCGAAAAGTCAGCGGTTTCAAAATCGATTTTGTAAGCACTTTCGGAAAACCATTCGCTGCAGCAGCAGTGATGGGCATTGTAACTTTCGGCGTATTCAGACTGTTTGATACACTGATCGGCGGTCGCGTAATTCCGGTATGCATCTCACTGATTGTAGCAATACTTGTTTATGCGGTTGTTATGTTGAAGATCGGAACACTTTCTGAAGATGATATCCTTGATCTTCCAATGGGTGGACGTATCCTGAGAATTTCTAAGAAATTCCATCTGCTTCCAGCCGTAAAAGTAGAAGAATAAAAAAAATAAAAAAGCCAATACTGTATGAAAAAAGGAGCGATTTGCGATGAAAAAATACATGATTGGCTTTTTTTCTGTTTTATTTCTGATTACCGGATGTTTGATTGCAGGTTATCAGGTTAGTTACAACAATCTACTGGAAAAGGAAAAAGCTATAGAACTGACTAAAAATGAAAAAAATGATTCTATTCAAACCAGACGCAGTTCAGCCAAAGGAGAGTCTGTTTCAGATGATGCCTATTATCTGAAAGAGCTGCATGGATATGTTGCGGTCTATCTGCAAGATGGGACAACCCTTTACGAAACAACCAGCCTATCCGTAAATAATCTGCCGGATGAAGTACAACAGGATCTGAAAAATGGAATCTATCTTAAGTCTGCCGAAGAACTGTATGGTTTTCTTGAGAATTATTCCAGTTAAAAAAGTGGACGAAGTGCACAGAATCGTGTATAATACAGAGTCAGCGGAAAGAATATCGGTTACTGTTCACACGGGAGTGAACAGTAAAGAATATCGCAACATTAAACGGAACAAGAAAAAGGAGAGAGATAGACAATGGAACAAAAGAAGATTGATCGTATCAATGAATTATATAAAAAATCAAAAGCGGAAGGACTCACTCCGGAAGAAGCGAAAGAACAGAAGATTCTTCGTAAAGAATATATGGAACTTATCCGAGTGAACTTAAGAAGCCAGCTGAACAATATTGACATGGAACAAAAAGATGGAAGTATTGTTAATCTTGGTGAGAAGTATGGCGAAAAATATATGAACAAGAAAGGAAACTAGGATCATGTTACAGAATTTACCACAGGATCCTGTCATCCTTCTGAGCGTCATAAATACAAAGCTCAGAGATTTTTATCCATCACTGGATCAGTTATGTAAAGAGATGGAAGTGAATAAAAAAGAACTTACAGATAAATTAGATCTGATTGACTATGCTTATGATGCATCCTGCAATCAGTTTGTATAAAGGAAATGAGAATGAAAGAAATAATTGAAAATGTAAAGCTGGTGGAGAATGCTCCGTTGGAAGAGCCTGCACGCCAGTATTATTTTATGGAAAAAGCAAAAGAATATGTTGCTGAGATGTCTGAGAAACTGGGGCGTCCATTAACTGCGTGTGTGACGACATTTGGTTGTCAGATGGTACTGGCAACACCGAATCTGTAAGAACATAAAGAAAGCCCCGGAAACGTTGATTTCTAGGGCTTTTTGTTATTTATAGAGTAACTTGTGTGTGAGTCCATTTTTGAATACGATTTCGGTCACATGCCTGTCAATGATGGCTATATGGTCAAGGACTTCGTTGAAAAGAATCTTTATGGATTCCTCGTCTGTAACTGCAAGCTCTTTGTAGTCTATAATTTCATCTTTGTTCAATTCGTGCATGAGCAGATATTGAGATGCTGTCTTTATGAATTCTACTTGATTCACATTTACGGAGATTGATTCTGTCTCCATTCCTTTTATTTCATTTTCAATCTTTACTCGGTCAATTTCAAGTGATGATTTCATTTCGAGAAATTCCTTCTCGTCCATTCCATCGTCATCGAATAGAAATGCTTTCTTGAGTCGCTCAATAGCTCTGCCTGTCTTTTTGAGTTTCTCCTGCAATTCGGTTAGCTTCTGTTTGTTTTCTGAGTCTTGTTCCTTGCTTACTGCGTTTGCTGACCAAAGTTGAGTTCCATTCTTCCCATATAGTAAATCTAAAGTGGCTTGCAAGCTATCCTCGGCAATTCCGGCGATATCTGAAAAACTGATTCGTTTAAGTATAACTTGCTCAAGCTCTTTCGTTGTCTTGATCTGTCGCTTATGCTTTGTAACGTCAACCATAGCAGCTATGTAATTTATCATTAGTGGAGCGATTATCACATCACTGACATTCGGATTGTCGCAAGTTCCTTTATGTGCTTTTTTCCCACATATATAAGATGATGGTCGGAATCCAATGCCTTTTCTGCAATCCTTACTTCTAACGTTGAAGTTTTCTCCGCACTTCCCACAAATAATTAATCCTGAGAATACATTACATCTTTTATTCATGATTGTCTGTCCGCTCGAGTTCATCTTTAAACCACGCTCGTCCATGAGCTTATTTGCCCTTTCCCAGTCATTTATAGGCACAAGTGGTTCAAATACACCTTTGATATAAACAACTTCTTCCTGAGGCTTTTTACGCCCTCTAGCGGACTCTCTGAAATTATATCTATAGTCTCCCTTGTTCATCGGATTGCGAATCACATCAGCAATCGTCTTGGAAGTCCATTCGCCTCCACGCTTGGTTGGAATCTTGTTCGCATTATAGCTTTTGGCGATTGATACGCTTGAGCCACCGTTGAGATAGTCGGAATACATCTGTCTGACATATTTTGCTTCCACTTTAGAATGTACTGGACATTTCTTCTCATCATCCCAATCCCAACCATATGGCACTCTTGCTCCGTTCCATAATCCGCTCTGTGCTCTGCCTATCATTACATCTGTAACACGCTCTGAGGTCAGTTTCCGCTCGAGTTCTGCGAACACTAGGATAATCTTCAAGATAGCTTCTCCGATTGCGCTAGAGGTATCAAATTGCTCGTTTAACGATATGAATGTGACTTTGTTATACTTGAAATCATCATACATGAGAGAGAAGTCCACAAGGTTTCTTGAGATTCGGTCAATTTTGTACACGATCACATGAGACACTTGCCCTAATTTTACCTTCTCCATCATTCGTTCAAATGCCGGACGCTTGGTGTTCTTTCCTGACTTTCCAGCATCTTCAAATATCTCGATGCGCTTCTTATCGATATGAAGAACATGTTCGCAATATGCTTTCAGTTCTTTCTTCTGGAATGGGAGAGAGTCTTTATCTACCTGATATCCAGTAGATACACGGACATACAATGCTACGATTCTTTTATCTTCTGGCATAGTACCACCTTCCTAAAAATGAGTATAAAAATAACAGCTAGCAGAGAACAGATGTTCTGCTTGCGATAGCTGTCCGAAGATGATACAATATTCATGTACGGAGTGCATATAGCACATTTAAAGTATCTCTTCGGAGGTATTTCAAAAGCACATTGGCGTGTGCTTCCCCGATTGACCGTTCCTGTTGGCGCAGGAGCGGTTTTTTATTTTATTGTTCTGGAACCGATATTGTCATTGATGCTTTTGGCTTGTCTGAAAGCCATGTGCTAACTTCAAGTGTAATATCGGATGAATCATTTCTAAGTGTATAAGCAGATGCAACAGTAACGGTTGTTCCAGGTTGAATCTCAACGGAGCTGTCTTTTGTTTCATCGTTTACATGGAAGTATGAACCTTTCAGCTCAACACCATCTTGGAATGCTTTAGTGCCTATCGTATAATCAAAGCACTTATTTTCATCTGAGTTATTTGTAAATTCATAATAGATGACCAAGCAAGGCTCATCGACATAGTTGGTTTCAATGGAAGAACTGACGTATTTTACATGACAATCTCTAATATCTGTATCTATCATGTTCGGTTCTTCTTTTTCTTCCGGAACAGCTTCTTCCTGTTCGGATCCATGATTCTCTTCACTACTTGCAACAGTTTCTTGCTTTGTAGAATCTCCATCAAGAATTAGGCTACCAATTGCCATAAAGTTTATACTTGAAATCGTTAGAAGAATTGTAAGAAGTATTCTTAATGCCGTCTTCTTAGGTCTACTCGCCATCCATGAGAATATGATTCCTAGTGGTGGTATAAAGATTGATGACAACACGAGAACCCATGTTTTCTTGTAAAATTCTCCTTTTTGGCGTTGCCACTGATACTGATTATAATTCTGTTGCATTGGTGGAACATTATAATTTGGATTAAATAGCTGCGCTCCGCAGTTAACACAGAACTTATTTCCATCTTGATTATTTGCTCCACATCTAGGACATATCATCTGTTCTTTTTCATCCTTTCTATTTTCAGCCTTTGTTCCTAAGCGCACCACACGCTTATATATAATCGCACGTAGCGGTCATATCGCTAATTCACATTTATTGATTGAAGTTTGTGGCATTTCCACAACATCAAGTTCTTCGACAAATTCACAGGAGTAGTCTGTTTTTATAACAGTTAAATGCGGAATGAAATAGATATAATATCCGCAGTATCTCTTAAACACACCGTATTTATCACGATAACACTGGATACATTCAACAAGCTGCCCCTCAGTTACTTGTAAATACTCTGCAATTTCATAGCTATTCTTGCATCCATGTTCATATGCTTTAATTAAACCTCTGAGACCAATCCGTGCATTATAGCCCCAAAATCTAGCCTGTCGCTCTTGCTTTCTGCTATTGGAATCTTCCTGATCTATAATATTTCCAACAGTAGTATGGTGGTGACCCAGCTCTTCGGCGAGAGCATCCGCTTTTTGTATGGTTGGAATATCGTTTCTGATAGCAATCCGATTTCCTTTTATTCTTCCATCACTGGACTTTAGTGGGAATTCCTTTACAATCAATCCCTCTTTACGAGCTTTCTCTACTAATTCTTCATATGGATTCATTGCGCCACCTCCCGGAAAAAATTAGCTCCAGTTGTCGTCATTATCCATGATATCATCATCATGTTTTTTCATTTCATCAGTTACTTTTATGTCGGTGCGCTCGTGAGCTGCAAGTGGTATGAGATTTTCCTCTTTATCTTCTCTAAGATTACGACTAATCCAACTTGGAAAAGATTCAATCCAATGGGATAAATCTTCTAAATCTTTTTCAAGTTCCTGTTTAATAAAATTTTCTTTTATTTCTTCAGGAGTAATGTTGGGGTCTTTGGAAAGATAAATTTTAGAAAAATCATCTCCGAATTTAGCCCATCTAAATTTCATTCCATTGTAATGCTCCATCAAAAATTTATATTTTAATAACAGATCAGAAAAATGATTCCTGAGAATACATGTTTCGTCTTCTGTTTTCATATCTTCCGACCAATGAAGCACACCTTTGTAATTCATATTGCATACATCTAATATTTTTTCATATTCTTTTGAGCGTAGTTGCGTCAAATTCTTCTTATCTGTTAGATCGGATTTATCAATATGAAAGTAATCAGCAAGCGTTTGAATTTTTCCAGCTTTAGGCATTGATAATCCTGTACACCAACCATTAAAAGTTTTTTGGTTGTAGTTTAATTCGTCAGCAATTTCTTTTTGCTGTTTTCCACTTAAAGATACATAATAGCTTAAATTCTTGGAAAATATTTTTTTCTGTTCATCATCCGTCATAAGCACTTCCTCCTTGTGCACTTATTATAGTATAAAATAAGATTTTATTCAATTAAAAATCTAAAAAAATAAGATTTTGTATTGACAATCTTAAAAAATAAGATTATAGTATTATCTGTCGGGTGACAAAGAAAGGAAGTGAATAGAGTGAGGATTTCAATTGCAGCTGCAAGAGTTAATTCTGGATGTAACCAGCGTGAATTTGCTGATAAATTAGGCGTTTCTCTTGCTACAATAACAAACTGGGAATCCGGGAAAACAGAACCTGATGTAAGTCAACTTAGGAAGATAAGTGAATTATCCGGAATTCCAATGGATTATATTTTTGTCAAAGAATCTTAGAAAATAAGATTGGAGAGATGCTATATGAACAATTTAGTCTATCTGAAAAATGACGAACCAGTATGCAGTAGCTTGCAAGTAGCTGAAAAGTTTGGAAAGAGGCATGACAATGTGATGCAGTCAATAAGGGGTCTCCTTAAAAATGAGGGAACCCATGAAATGTTCAAAAAGAGTTCGTATATAGAAGAACAGAACAATCAGAAGTATCCAATGTACTTAATGAACAGAGATGGATTCTCATTGTTAGTAATGGGATTCACTGGTAAGAAAGCATTGGAGTGGAAATTGCAGTACATTAAAGCTTTCAATCAGATGGAGAAATTCATCAAAGAGAAACAGACTCAGGCATGGATTGAAACTAGAAAAGCCGGCAAGCTGACACGCAAAGCGGAAACAGATACTATCAAGAATCTCGTCGAGTATGCAAAAGGGCAAGGTAGCCAACATTCAGATAAGTTGTATATGACCTATTCAAAGTTGGCAAACAAAATGGCAGGAGTTTCCAAGAGAGATGAAGCTACGGTAATGCAACTCAATAATCTGTCTCTTATGGAACACATAATTTTATGTGTATTTAGAAAGCGAACGAACATACAAGAGAGGTGATTCCGGTGATACTGATTAGCGATAAGGGGCAGCAGGACGGTAAGCACACTGAAAAAGAACGCTACTGGACTGAGCTTGGGATAGAAGTGATAGAAGCTCCTTTGCCGACCGGTGATTATATTTTAGCGAATGACAAAGTTATGGATGTGATCTTTCGGAAGGAGCAACGAGGGATTCCAGTGAAAAAGATGGACTTCCTCGGGACATACAACGTAACAGTAGACACCAAAAAGGATATTCAGGAGCTTGTTGGGAATGTATGCGGTAAGCAACACGCAAGATTCCGTGATGAATGTATCTTGGCTCAGAACAATGGCATTAAGCTGTATGTGTTAGTACAGAACGCCGGTGGGCTGGTTAAGGGGACAAAGGATATATATAATCCGACAATCCGAACGTTGGAAGAGCTTCATAAATGGAAAAATCCGAGACTTTTTGTGATGAAGCGTACAAATGATGTGATTGGTCATTACAAGAGCGGAAATTCAATATACAGGCGCACACAGAGGTATCAAGAGTCTGCAAGTTGTACGGAACGCAAGCCCAAAAAGGAGCTAACACGGAAGAAAGACCGCATAGAATGAGCCATATTATAGGCGATGCGAAGAATATCAAAGTAAATGATGTTGCATATTTGAAGAAATTGGCTGATATGTTTCCAAGTGAAGAAAAGCCACAGAAGTATAACAACTATCAGCCTTCACAATTTGATTTAGATGAATGGCTCGATAAGTACGGACTGCGGTATAGAAAAACTTCTTATTCGGGCGGAACAAAATATATTTTAGATGTTTGTCCGTTCGACAGTAACCACAATGGGAAAGATGCTTGTATATTCAGAGCTTCAAGCGGTGCAATCGGATTTCATTGTTTTCACAATTCGTGTGCAGATAAGACATGGAGAGATGTTCGTTTACTGTATGAGCCGGATGCTTACGAGAAGAAACAGCAGGAGTATGAACGCAAAATATACGCTAAACCGAAGAGCCAGCCTGAGCGAAAGAAAATCGAAGAAAAGGAAGGTAAGCCAATCTTCCTGACTGCAAAAGATATTCTGACCATGCCAAAACCACCAGAGCGATTCGTCAAAACTGGAATCAATGACATTGATAAGCGCATGAGAGGATTGAAAACAGGATACACTTCGGTGATCTCAGGATTGCGCGCTTCCGGGAAGAGCTCAGTGATATCAGAGATATGTTTGGATTGCGTAGAAGATGGAAATAAGGTCGCTGTTTACTCAGGAGAGTTGTCGCCGCAGAACTTCATGCGGTGGATGAATTTGCAAGCTGCGGGCAAGGCGTATGCAGAACCTACGCAGTTTGAAGGTTACTACAATGTGTCAAGGCAGAATCAAGAGAAGATAGCTGAATGGCTGTCAAACAACTTCTCACTGTACAACAACGAGTACGGAAATGACTTCTTGGCAATCAAAGATCAGCTAGAACGCAAATTTGAGCGAAATAAGCCCGATTTGGTCATACTCGATAATTTGATGGCTTTCGACATAAAAAGCCTTTCTGATAATAAATACGAGGCTCAGACGGCATTTACATGGACACTGCATGAGATGGCGCAGAAGCATGATGTGCATATCATGTTTGTAGCGCATCCGAGAAAAGCAATGGGATTTTTGAGACTGGATGATATTTCAGGAACTGCGGATATCGGAAATGCTGTAGACAATGCTTTTATCGTTCACAGAGTGAATAATGACTTCAAGCGACTCAGTATGCAGATGTTTGGTTGGAAAGCAGATGATGACTTGTATACAGCTTCAAACGTCATCGAGATTGCAAAAGACCGTGATGGCGGATTGCAGGACTATTTCATTCCACTCTATTACGATGTGGAAAGCAAGCGACTGAAAAACAGCTTTACGGAAAATAAGATTTACGGATGGGGCGATAATGCTGATGGATTTACTGGAACAGATCAGATGCAGATACCATTCGAGTAGGTGGCAGTATGACGGAAGAAGAAAGAGGAAAGTATTACAAAGTGATTACACAAAACTGGCTTGTGTTCAATGAATTTTTGAAGAATGGCGATTATTCAGATACGGTTCAAGTTGAGATTAGCGAAGTGATTGACAAAATATATTACGAGAACGGAAAGACAGAATTTGCGAAGAATATCGCACTGGCTGTCCTGAATGAGATAGAGCGGTTGTGTAAGGTGAAAGGAAGTAAATAATGAAATACAAAGTTGGAGATAAAGTAAGAGTTAGAACTAATTTAACGGAAGACGAAAGATATGGAAGTATATTTGTTACAGACGAGATGGCCGATATGAGAGGAATGACTGTAACGATCGAAGACGCTAATGAAAAAAGTGGTTATGGTATTAAAGAAGATCTAGAAGGATACATGTGGACAGACGAAATGTTTGAGCCAGTAGAGGACGAACTGACAGCGGAAGAAGCAATTATACTTAGAGGCGAAATGTGTGAGGGAAGGAGTTGCAGTCGTTGCAAGCTGAGTGCCTATAACAATGGCACGGGTATTACCTGTAATGAATTAGCGGTAAAACATCCTGAACGATATATCGAAGTCCTCAAACAGTACAAGAAAGACCATGAAAAGAAAGAAATTGAAGTTGTGAAGAAAACCTGTTGCCTTGTAATAGACGAAAAAAGAACGGTTGTTCACGAAGAGGAAATTGACAATCATGATTCTTGCGAGGAAGTGCTGAAAAGATATTGCGAAGAGCATGATGGAAAATTCTTTGCTATTGCGGAATGTAGATATGAGGTAAAGGAGTAGGCATGAATGTTAGAGAAAAGATAGATTACATGATTCAGTGTTTGAAAGTCGCAAAAGCTGAGTATGATTACATGGCTGATTACATTGCCAATGAACCGACTGAAAGGCAAGAGTTGGGAAATATATATTGGTGCGACCCGTTTTATTCATTTGGTAGAAATGAAATTAAAAGAGAACTTCGGGATCATAAGTACAGAATTCTAATAACTGCCACATTTCCAAAAGACATGCCTCAGGAAAAGGTTCGAAAAATCATGTGCGACAGAGTGGCTAAGTGGAAAGCAGGAAAAGAATGTTTGTAGGAAGTCAGGTATCATGGAATACACAATAGAAAATTTAAAGGCAACGGTAGAATCTACTGGTCAGATAGTTACTGGAAGATCGATATTTACTCAAGTCATTGTTCAGACACAAACCGTACAGCCTTTGGCTAAATTTAACAGAGAAATGTATAAAATGGCTTGGATTCCTCGGTTTGAGTGTAATGAACCACTGGAAATCATGTCTGACAAGTTTACGAAAGTAGTGATTCCGAAGATTGGTTTTTGGTTTGAAGCGTACTGTGGTTGCAAAATGCTGATAGGAGCTGATTCATTGAATGAATTACCTGATTTTGTGAAAGAGGTGTGGAAAGATGCTGATTTATGACGGAGTTAAACCGATTCGACCGGAATACCGTGTTGTCACAGATGATGCGACATATTGCGTAGAGGCTAATCGTTGCGAGATTGCTCAGGATGATGGGATTATTATTTTCAGCAACAAAGATTCAGTTCAAGCCATGTTCAGACTTGATTATGTGAAAGCACTTTGGAGGATTGTTTGATGGGTAATAAAGAAATAATTGAAACAGTCAACATGTTTTATAGCATTTATTTAGAGTTTTACAAGAAATGCGGAGATCGGAATACTGCAATTCAGCTGACATGTGCATTATGCGGCGTGAAAGTGCCTGAAATAGAAACATTTTCGTTTTTGCTTGGGGATAGTGGACGCAAGAGGAATAAATGATGGGCGAAGATAAGCAGAACGATAAATTATTCGTCAATGTTGGCGGTGAAATTAAAGAACTGCGAATTGAAGAGATATCTCATGGATTTGCAGAAGATTTGGTTGACGATGCAGAAATCACAACACATCTGAATGATAATGGAGGACTAGATATCACGTTTGAGTTTGATGAATCACTCGTCAGAAATACATTTGCTTGGAAATTGTTATTCGGATCAAATAATTGGCGTAAACTTCATGGAATTAATATGCGGAGGAAGAAATGTTTAAGATAATAAGACAGCTGTTTTGTAAGCATGAGCGAACCGTCCATGCAAATACTGATTTAGTCTTGCAATCAGATGGTTCATGGAAAACAGAGCATACGTGGAGGTGTGAACGATGCGGAAAGAAAATAAAGCGAAAATAAGACATTGGCTTGCGGGAATTACGCTCATAGCTTTCACTTTGCTTGCCGGATATGTTGGAGTCGGAAAGATGTTTATAGGAGCTATATTTGCTCTTCTGAGTACGCTAGATGCTCACACAATAACTTGGGTTCTTGGCGGCACAATCTTCTTTCAGTGTATCTGCGGATTGCTTGTAGCCGGCTGTATATGGCTTGTAGGCTTTGTGCTATTTCCATTCATTTGGGGAGAGAAATGATTAGTCAGTAAAGACTATAAAAACTCCAACTACTGCTTGAGGAATAAAAGAGCTGCGTGTAGATTGGCGGTAAGACGATACGAACCTTAAACAACCGCATAGTGCAACGCACGGCACGATAAATATTGTTGCTAACCGTCAGATGGCGGTTAAGGCTTGCTCCTTAGTAGGACATAGACTCGGAGCATAACCGGGGCAAGCATATTCCCGGTTTCTTGTCATCTCCCCGGGAACCTAAAATAATATAGCATCGAGCTGTTTTTCTTGGTTCACGCTCGATGCTTTAAGCTATCATAGCTCAAATGGATAGAGCAGTTGATTACGAATCAACAGGTTTTCGGTTCGAATCCGAACGGTAGCTTTCTCCGGAACTCGGAGAGAAATCTTTTTCATAACAAATTTTTCCTTACTACTATGTAGTTGGAAGCCGTATAGCTTAATGGTAAAGCGTTCATTCTCCCCCTACCCAAGTGAAAGATTGAGGTTCGATCCCTTATGCGGCTATTTTTAAATATGATTACCTCGGTGAAGAGTGATTTTTCAGTCATGCAGAGATGCAATGGTGACGAGATAGGCTTGTTCGAGATATTGGATAAGTCGATTCTTTCCACTGGGAGTGATTCTGGTGGTGGAGATGGAAACCATCAACAATGCCTTGTAGTGTATCGTCATAGAGAATCTGGACAAATCTATAGCACATTCCAGTGGACTTCCAATAGAACAAATCTCCATTATGAGAAGCTCTCTCGTTATCAGTTGTCCATTCATTCGCTGGATAGTTGTTTAATTCCGGCTCGTAATCTTTAAAATAAGAATCAATCTTTCCGTCAAGTTGCTCCATTATATCATTCGGGAGCATAACTCTAACCCAATTGCCGCTCTTGTAGATGTATTCAACATTATCGGAAGTATTCTTCCAAACATCATCTTCGTGAGCTATCTTTTCAGATTCAACCCTTATTAAAATTTCATTACCATCTACATCAAGAATCGGATTTCCATCAATATCGGCTAATGCTTCTTCCGTGATAGTTGTCCAAGAAAGAGAAGGGTCACTTGATTGATAGTAGTTTGCGTTCTTTGTATCAATCTTTCCATTGATACCAGACATATCAGACTTATAAGTCCCTTCGACAAATGCGTCTAATTGCCTTTTAGAAATTTCTTCGATTGAAGTTCCGGATAATAAAAATGACTGCGCCTTGATACGAACAACACCAGTGTCGCAATTAACATAGAACACTTCATTGCCTTTTTCGTCAGCAACCTTAAATTCGCCTGTGTTAATCCAGTTAGCTCTAACTCCAACAGCATCAAGAATCCGAACAACGGTATCTCCATCTACTGTCATGCCACCATTCCAAGTATTACCGCCATCCGTGGACACTCCCCATGCTTCAGCAGTCATCTTCCAAACAATATCTGAATCGCTCAGCAATGCTTTGTTATGCAGATAATAAACCTTTCCACCGCCTTGGCTTTCCTCTACTGTTGTATATAGGCCTGACGATTGACTGATTCTCTTAGATAATTCTTCAAGCGCCTTTTCTCTATCTGAACGTTCTTTCTGTAGATTCTTACGATTTTCAACGATTGCCTGAGAAGCTAAACTGTATTGCTTTGCGCTATTTCGCGCTGCACTTTTTGCTCCGCATTCAATTGTCTGTTTATTCCCAACTTGGAATATCGTTGATGTAACAAGACTCTTGTACTGATTACCTTTTCTATCTGTAATAATACAGATATCACCAGCTTCGGCCAGCGGATTATTCATCATTGACGCTGAAAACGGTCTAAATCTCATTCCTACAATACGTTTGCCTATGATTGTAGCGATATCATTACCTTTTCCTTCGGCAATTAATTTATTGTCTTTAATTTCAATGACATATCCATCTTCACCATACTGATATGACACAGGGCTTTCATCTGTAGATACATTCTCTTTATATTCAGTAACTTTAATCCCTGTAATAACGACATCTTCATTGTTGATTGATAAACTATCGTAAGATTCTACGGAAACAAACTTGTCTTCATCAATATGACTAGATTCATAAGATTTCAAATCATACCAAGCGATACATAATCTGCCATAGGAATCACATCTACAAAACTGTCCACCAATCTGAGCAACCCACGCGAGAACTTGTCTGAAAGTTAGTTGCTGGTCATCAGGTCTTGTTTCAATAACATAATCGTCATTATCAAATGTTACTGTTTGTAACTGAACTCCGCACACGTTACAAGCATCTCTGATGATTTCACTTCTTGTTGCCGGATATTTCAGTTTACTTTCCGAATAATCACGATCAAACTTCATCATGTTATCCTGACAAGTTAGTGTGATAATAGAACTGTTCTGATACGGAGCTTCAACAACTGTCATTGTGCAAAGGCGAATCTTCTCAGTAACAGCGTCGCTGTAGAGCAATAATATCTCATTGCCATTTGTATCTAATATTGGGTTTTCGCTAATATCGAGCCATTTCTTTTCTTCCGGGAATACCATTCCAGTAGGAGATATAGCTAAGCCGACGTATATGGCGATTTCAGCTCCTTCAAAATCGTAGTCGGTAAAATCATCATAGATGTTATTTAAAGTGACGCTGGACGTATGTAATCGGTTGCCCCCATACATATCCAAGCTTAAACTCTGTAATCTGATTTGCGATATTGTCAGAATCTCCTGTTGAGACATTCCATCTTTCGTAAACTCAAGAATTGCTTTATCCTCAATGTCCTTGCAATCTGCGATCACTTTATCAATTTCCATTTCCAGCTTATGCAAATACTCCATGTCAGTCTTAATCTGCTCTTCCATGATGCGACAATTCTCTTCCCATTCTTTCATTTTTACCTGTTCATGCTCTGAACAACCATCAATGGTAAATCCTTTCGGCTCATATGGAAACTGTGGATTCGAGCCATATACCTTTCCGGAATAACAGGAAGGTCTTTTCTCAACATACTTCTGTAGCTTTCTTCTGTCCTTGTCAAGAAGGATTCCAAGTAATCTGTAGTTTGCAATATCTCTTCTAGTGATTTTCATGTTGCCCTCCTTAAACTGGACTTTGAATGATTGATGCCGGCCTTACAAATCCGGTTGTAACAAATAATGCAAAAGCAGCAAGTCCATCCGGCACGTCATCGTGCGGATTTTTTCCACGGACTGAATAGCTTAGCAAAAATCCCATCATCTTTCCGTAATCTTCTTTCGGTGTATAATGTTCACGATCTCTGAAAAGAACGTGTTTCTTTACCCAATCTGCATTGACAATAATTTTCGTTTCTTTATTCGATTCAGTGTATTTTGTAGTGATATTGCACCGTCCACCCTTTTCTTCAACTAACTTGCTAACTTCCAATGCAACACGATCACCACCGTTATTACTCTCAAATTGGCACTGTTGCATTCCAGTATTTACAATCAAATCAGACGTTCGCTCGTACTGGATTCCGTAGTTGGAATTATCGTCACATACACATTCCGTAAGATAAAAGTCATTTCCGTACTGTAGCAAGCATGGTAAGAATAAGTAGTCAGTACCTTTATTCTTCGTATCGCAGATACCCCATACAGCATCCGGTTCAGCAATCGGTAACGTAATGAATCTTCTAAGCTCTTCGTTCGTATACAGTAGTCCTTCACGCTCAATAGGCTCATTCTTGTACAGACAACGATATGTGATTTCATCCATTGTCTTTTCCTGATCGTGGAAGAATTCAACACTGAAACCGTTATACTTGTAATCAAAGTTTGATTCGCCTGTCACTGGATCAATGTCTGGAACTGCAATAAACTTCGCTCTATCATTTCCCTCGTAAATATCCTTCAATCTTCCAATAACATCGTGAACAGACCACCTAGTCGCAATATGGATTTCTTTACAACCATCCATCTTTCGCTGTTTTGCGTCTGTTGCATAGATTCTCCATAGTTTATCTAGGATATTCTTGTTGAGAGCCTCTTCGATACCGCCAATAAGGTCATCACAGTACAAATATCTGTTTGCACGAACTTTACCGGCATTCTTACTTCCGACAGACGTACACTGCATATTCGGGAACGGCTTGTACTTGTTAAAGTTAATTGTTTCCTTTTTTGCATTCGTGCTATGGAATCTTACTTCGGGGAATATTTCCGACCAGCAATACTCATCTGAATTGGTTGTAATATCGAGTACGCCATCATAGAACATTCTTGTGATATCGCCACTATGCGAAAAGAACAAACTGAAATCGTCGGGATGCCTACCGATAACCCAAGAAGCGAAAAACTTTTCGAGCGTGGTTTTTTGCGTTCCAGGCGGCATTGAAATTGACAAGATGTCTGTCTTATCATCTTCCATGTCTTGCAAATCCTGTATCAAGCCCAATTTATTAAGTTGCTTTCGCTTCGGTGAATAGAATCTGTCTCGTTCAATTGCAATTATGGAGTTTCTGTACAGTACCGCAGCACGTATCGGTGAAGTTGTGATGCTCAATCGTAATGACATTGATTGGGGCAACAAGGAAGTAATCATCTATGGTGAAAAAGGTAAGAAAGAGCGTAAAGTCTATCTTACGGATGAATGTGCCTATCACCTTAAGAAGTACCTTATGACACGAACTGACATGAATCCAGCATTATTCGTATCGAATCGGAAGCCAAACAATCGCATGGGGAAGGAAGCTATATGGTCAATGTTGTCGAAACTAGGTAAAAAGTCCGACATCCACACGCATCCACATAAGTTTCGAAGAACTCTACTCACGGATGCTGGAAGTCGAGGTATACCGTTGCAAGAAATTCAAGCCTATGCTGGTCACAAGAAGCCTGACACCACCATGATGTACGTTACAGTTAATGAAGATAACGTTAAGGCATCATTTAGACGGTATATAGCATAGTTTTTTCTAGCATCAATATTGATTTTTTAAAAGCCACCTTTCGATGGCTTGTTTGCTATACCTAAAAATATTGCTGATACGCTTATGATCGTGCTGTTTTAGACTTGCTCATGCAATAGATGAAATCGGAGATTAGAAAATCTCTTTTATATTTCATCTGAAATTAAAAATACGACACATTTGCCGGACATATTGCTAGGAAAATTTTTGCTTTTATACTCAAGTTTATACGTTCCTGCTTCCATATATCCTGTTGCGGTTGGTTCTGTAATTGCATTCTGCACGCACTGAGATATAACTTTTTCATCCCAAGATGTTAAAGACAATCTAAGATGCCTTCCGTTATTTGATAACTCTGTTTTAAACATTACGAGACCATGCAAATTTTTTAGTTGAGTAATCGAAAATGTCATTGTTTGGGTGGAGCTATTGTAAATGCCTCGAACTTCAAACTGTAGGATACGCTTACTATTTTATAACTTGATAACACTATTATCATTAGTTATGAGTATGAACGATGACCATGCACGCATAGGTATACTTATCGTATTACCACTTTTTGATGGCTGAGGAGAATCTGCATTTCCAATACTTATTTGTTTGATTCCAGAACTAGCACCTACGGCATATATGTTTGTATATTTATTTTGATCTACAATAAGTATTCCAGCAAAGTGACCGTCAAATGTTAACCGTACAGTTTTTTCTTCACTATAAACATGATCAGAATAATATCGCAGACCATTTGATTTTAGTATCGTGTTACTATTTTATATAGAATAATCATTCGATAAAATTTACTTTCTTCCAATCACCCCATGTTTTTGATTTAATTTTCATATACACAGCTTTACTATATGAAAAAACAATAAGCATACCATAATCTTCAGATGTACTTCTGTATGCAATTCCAAAACCACCATATCCGTCAGGAGAGCCATTTTCTACTTTTACTGTGCTTGGTATCGAATAAAAACATATGCCAGTTCTGCTACAGTTTGAAAACATATATTCACAAAGATTAGAAGTGTTTTCAATTTGCATAGCAGTATTTTGTTTATTACTATTTCCGTACCTTACATTCGGCAACAGCTATGATCTGAATGACAAGGTCAATGGAATCCTCGGAGATGGTTCAGAGATCCTCGCTGTTGAGCTGTACTACATCACACCGGATGGATATAAGTACAAGATGGTTCATTACAGAGTTTCTGTACAGAACAATCCTAACTTCTATGCAGATCAGGTCGATACGCTGAAAGCCAGTGGCATGGACGGATTTGCCGGAGACAAATACAGATTCATTGACAAGTTCCAGGCTTGGATTGAGTAAGACTTTAAAGGCTACGTGTAAAAGCGTAGTCTTTTTTATTGCAGAAAATACATATATCCATTATAATCATTTCGTATAAGAATGATTGGAAGGAATAGAAAATGAACGAATTTAGCAAATTGAATTTACCAGCTGAGTTTGTCGATTCGATATGGGATAACGCACCTACGGAAGAACCGGCAAGACAGTATTACTTTATGGATGTTGCGAAGAGATATGTCAAAGCAATGTCTGAAAAACTAGGCAGGCCATTGTTATGTGCTACCAATACATTTGGTTGTCAGATGAATTCGAGGGACTCTGAAAAACTGCTTGGTATTTTAGAGAAGGTTGGGTATGCAGAAGAAACGGATGAAGAGAAAGCGGATTTTGTAATCTACAATACCTGTACTGTTCGTGAAAACGCAAACCTTCGTGTTTATGGACGTCTTGGACAACTTGGTTTCATTAAGAAAAAGAATCCACATAAGATGATCGCACTTTGCGGATGCATGATGCAGGAACCGGAAGTTGTTGAGAAACTAAAAAAGAGCTACCGCTTTGTTGACCTTATTTTCGGCACACACAACATTTACAAATTTGCAGAACTTTTAACATCTGCAATACAGTCTGACAGAACAGTCATTGATATCTGGAAAGATACAGACAAGATTGTAGAAGATCTTCCGGTTGAAAGAAAATATCCATTCAAATCCGGTGTAAATATCATGTTTGGATGTAACAACTTCTGTAGTTACTGTATCGTACCATATGTGCGTGGACGTGAAAGAAGCCGTGAACCGAAGGCAATCATCCGTGAGATTGAACGTCTTGTTGCAGATGGTGTTGTAGAAGTCATGCTGCTTGGACAGAATGTCAATTCTTATGGAAAGAACCTTGAAGAACCGATGACATTTGCACAGCTTCTTCAGGAGATTGAAAAGATTGAAGGACTTGAAAGAATCCGTTTCATGACTTCACATCCGAAGGATCTGTCAGATGAATTGATTGAAGTGATGAGTAAATCAAAAAAAATCTGTAAACATCTGCATCTTCCGGTTCAGTCCGGAAGCAGTCGGATCCTGAAACTCATGAACCGTCATTATGACAAAGAACAGTATCTTGCACTTGCTGAAAAGATCCGCAAAGCAGTTCCGGATATATCACTTACTACAGATATTATTGTCGGTTTCCCTGGTGAGACAGAAGAGGACTTCCAGGAGACTCTTGATGTTGTAAGAAAAGTCCGCTATGACAGTGCATTTACTTTTATTTATTCAAAACGTACCGGAACACCTGCTGCCATTATGGAAGATCAGATTCCGGAGGATGTTGTAAAAGATCGTTTCAATCGTCTTTTACATGAGGTTCAGACCATTTCAGCAGAACAGTGTGCAATTCATGAAGGAACCGTGCAGACAGTTCTCGTAGAGTGTGTCAACGAACATGATAAGCATCTGATGACAGGTCGTATGAGCAACAACCTGCTCGTCCATTTCCCGGGGGATGAAAGCCTGATCGGTCAGCTGGTTGACGTTCATCTTGATGAATGTAAAGGATTTTACTATATGGGAAGGATAGAGAGTAACTAAATATGGGGATTGTTGTAATTGGGGCAGTTTTTATCGATATCAAAGGATATTCGATCTCACCGTATATTCCTGCCGGAAGAAATGTAAACAAGAAGGAGTTCCATTCGAAGAAAGAGTTCTTATGAATTATGATCATCCGGATTCTCTGGAAACAGATCTTCTGGTAGAACATTTAAAAGAATTAAAAGCCGGAAGAGCAATTGATTGTCCGGTATATGACTATAGTCTTCATAATCGTTCTGATGAAGTGATTCGAATCGAACCAAAACCTGTAATTCTCGTAGAAGGAATTCTTCTTTTAGCCGATGAACGGATTCGTGATCTTCTGGATATCAAAATCTACGTAGAGGCTGACGCAGATGAACGAATTCTCCGCAGAATATCCCGAGATGTGGAAGAGCGCGGAAGAGATCTTAACGGTATCATTAAACAATACCTGACAACTGTAAAACCAATGCATTATCTGTATGTAGAACCAACACGTTCCAAGGCAGACATCGTGATCAACAGTGGAAAGAATGATGTCGCATTTGATCTGTTTGTATCAAAGATTGAACAACTGTTGGATGAAATGAATCAATAATTAAGTAAGAAAAAATGCATGAGTATGAAACTAAAAATCATACACATGTATTTTTTCGTTTATTTATCATATAACAAGTGAAAAGCAAACTTGTTCATGTTATAATTGATTCAAAGAAAAATGGTAAAAATACTTTGCCAAACTTGATAAAATAGCGAACAATGAGGCAGTACACTAGCAGGAGGGCAGAAAAATGTTTAAAACAAAATGTAAAAAAACAGTTTCAAAAATGATCCTATCATTCATACTGATTACGTTAACTCTATTGTCCGGCTGTCAAAAGAATACCACCCATTCTGCTATTGAATTTGGAACTATAGATGTGTCTGAAATTGATAAAATCGAACTTTCTGGCACAACAGGTGGGAAAGATGGAAATTTTTCCTATACACTGTCAGATCAGGAAAAGAAGGAGTTCGTCCATTTGCTAAATCAAGTTGAGCTTGGTGATGAAGTTGATAAAAATCAAGCATTATCAAGTGGAGCAGTTACTTACTATAAGCTTTATTTCCAAGGAAAAGACGTAGTTACACTCTGTCCGGGACATTATTTCGGTGTTGATGAAAAGTATTATGAGTTTGTTAATTTTGAGGAATTGTGGGATGAGTTTATCACTTTCAATAGTAAACAAGATACCTCTCAGCAAGACAAATGGGATTGTTCTGTTACTTGCGCAGAAACCTCTGAGACAAATAACTATGTAGTTACATATTCTGATAAAAAAGTATCCTCCCAAACTGGAATACTCACCTTTCAAAACAGCAATAATTTCAATATTATTGTTCATCTACAAATACCGGATGAAGAAGAAAGAACAGCAGAAATTCCAGCGGGCGGTGTTAGTTCCTTGTATCAGATATCCCAAAACAAGGCATGTACTGTAGGTGTATACGCTGATGTTCCTGAAAATGAAACGATAAAATTAATGGTCTATGATGGAGCTGTAGCAGATTTGAATTCAAGTCAGGAAAAAGAACAAGTATATTTTGATGCAACTGTTCTTGAAGTAAAGAAAAAATCAATTAAGGTAAAATGTTCAGAATCCTTTGATAGTGGTATTCCTGTTGATGAAGAATTCTCTGTAACAACGAATATAGTAGAAAGTGGTGAGCTCCCTGATTTGAATGCCGGTGACCATATTCGTATTGTATTTGATGGCATCATCAAGGAAAGTTATCCTCTGCAACTTGGAAATGTCTTTGCTATATATCTTCTAGATGAAAACGGAAACTTGTGAAGTCCGTAGTCTGAAAGGCTCCTGCAGGAGCCTTTCGTTTTTTTATGTCCCAAACCAATATATTTTATGGCCATAATATGAATGCGTGTTCGAAGTATGTTATACTGATACTGATTATGTGAGGCGAGGTGAATTCAACTTATGATAAAAATTGCAATCGTTGACGATGAAGAACAGACAAGAGAACAAATTCTCCGAACTCTAAAGGAAAATATACAGGAACAACACGAAGTAGAGATTAAACTATATGCATCGGGCGAAAGTTTCTTTGAGGAAATTCAGAAGGGCGAAACAGCGGATATTTTATTTACAGACATTCAGATGCAACAGCTGGATGGAGTGGAACTGGGGAAATTGGTCCGAAGGATTTGCCCTGACATGTACATTGTCTTCATCACATCTTATGAAGAATATGCGGCAGAAAGTTATCGGATCGAAGCATATCAGTATATTTTGAAACAGGATCTAGAATTTCGTCTTCCCGGAGTTGCTGAACAGCTTATTGAAAAGCTGCAAAAACAAAAGAAAGAATTCTGTATTATAAAAGACGGTACAGAACAGGTGAAATTGCTTTATAAGGATATTCTTTATCTGTATAAATCCAAAGGTACTAAGTATGTAAATTATGTTACTACCCAAGGCGTTGTGAGAGAGCGAACTTCTTTGGAAAATGCACTGAAAATGTTAAATAGTAGACAATTTCTTCTGGTGGAACGTGGATACGCTGTTAATATAAAGCAGATTTGCAGAGTAAGCGGTGACACTATCTATCTCGAAAAAGGATATGAAGTACCGGTAAGTAAGGCAAGACTTGCAGAAGTAAAGCGAGAAATCAATCTCTACTGGAGGAATTCGTAACGATGGATACACTTGGAATATGGATTGGACTGAATTTTCTTGAAACCTTCCTTTTCTATTATCTGTTATTCGGAACAGTTATAGACAGAAAGACTCTGAAAACGAAAGATAAATGGATTCTCTATTTTGTTTTGATCAGCACTTCAACAATTATTTCTGTATGGGTCAAAAGATCTTTGTTTAGTGCTTATGGATACCTGTTGACGATTTTTATTTTGGTTTTAGGAAGTTTCCTTGCCTATCGAAAGAAATTGATTCTTCTTACAGGGATCGCATCTATGTATGAAGCAGCAATGACATTATTTTTATATGTCATTTATTACCTTCTCGCATTTATTTATGGGAATCAGGCAGAAAACCCTCAGATTCTATTTTTCCGTTACCATGAAAATGAAGTATCTTGTGTGATACGAAGCCTGTTATTAATTATTTTCTTTTTTATCATTTTCAAAATAAGAAGCTGGAAGAAGAAAAAAGACATAGAAGCCTTTCAATGGGTATTTGTTTTATGTGGCGTACTGTTGTCAGCACTCGTTCTGGAGTATCAAAAACTTTTAAAATACGGGCTTCTGTACTCTGCAGCCGGAATTCCGGTGATTCAGGATGTCTTAAAAGGAAGTCTCATCAGTTTTCTTACTATGATCGTGCTTGTCATCGTCATGACATTTCTTATATGGAAAAACAGAAACATAACGGGACAAAATACATTTCTTCTGATGAAAGAAGAGATGGAGAAACAGAAATATGAAGAAATAAAAGCTTCCATCGAGCAGAACAAAGAACTCGTTCATGATACAAAGAATCATTATCTTGTGATCAGTGAATATGTAAAAAATCAGGAATATGAAAAGCTGGAAAATTATGTAGATGAAATCAGAAGAAATTTTGTAAAAATCAATCCACAGATTTATACAGGAAATCATGTAGTGGATCTGATTCTTGGGCAAAAGCGAATCCTGGCAGTACAAAAAGGGATTGATTTCCAATTGGATGTAACACCACTATCCAGTCTGACGATGGAAGAAAGAGAGATCTGTTCACTATTTGGGAATCTGCTAGACAATGCCCTGGAAGCCTGTGAGAAAGTGACTGATAAAGAACGTAAGAAAATCAGTATAAAGATTGAGCAGCATATGCAAATGTTGTTTCTTGAAATTAAGAATGGAACCGATAAGCTTCCTGCCAAATCAGGACATACTTTTCTGACTTCGAAGCAGGATAAATCTCTTCATGGATATGGCTTGAAAAGTGTGGAACGGATTGTTACACGATATGATGGAGATCTGGCCTATGAAATGGAAGATGGAATGTTTGTTGTTTCAATAACATTTTTTGATTTATAAATACTCATGTCCAGTAATCCAGTACTTGAAGGCCATCCGCTTGCAGTACTTTCACCACAAGATTAAACTGAATATAAGAAAAAAACCTGTTCCAAATTTTCAGGATACGAAATTCGTATCACACAAACAGGAATGGAAATGGAGGAATGATGCCATGACAATTAAGAAAAAGAGAACTAAAATCATTTTACCATCGATTCTGACAGTCAGTCTTACTTGTGGTCTGTTACTTACGGGATGTCAGAAGACACCTGACCAGAGTGCAGTTGTCAGTAAGGCCGGAGGATTAAGCGAGGATGTAATTGCAGAACCATTGAAAGATGGAGAGACACAGACACTGGATCTGCCGGAACACTGGGACACAACAGTAACATGGAGTAATGACCGCGGAGTTTTTCACGCAGATCAGAAATTAGAATCTGTTACGACAGGAAATCTTCCGGTGATTGAAGTCAGTCAGAAAAAACTGGAGCTTGAACAATTAAACGGACTTATTTCCTATTTTGCAGGCGGAGAGATTTTGTATCAGACGCAGGAACTTACCAGAGAATACTATCAGAACCTCTTAGATAGGATTAAGAACAGGGAAGGATTCTATGCTGACAACAGTGTGGAGTATGATTTAACAGGGCTTGAAAAGTTAGTGGAAGAAGTTCTTCCTCTTGCGCCAGAGCAGACACCATTGCAGGAAATTGGACAGATTGAATACACATCAAAAAAGACAGATCCGGCGTATGAAGCAAAAAGAAAATCACTGGAAGCTTACGGATATGATATTCTTCCGGATACCACAAAGCAGGATGGAATGGAGATTCATTTTCAGGCAACGGTTGGTGCAGATGCAAAGGGTACGATCAATGCAGAAACTTACGATCCGGAAGCAGGAAATTATAGTATCTTCTCCTGGTCAGAAGGAAATGGGATCGAACTGGCAACTATTGAAAACTATCTGGCAATAGAGAATCGCACAGACGAATATGGAGTTCCTGCAGGAAGCGTAAAAGAATCTTTTATGGAGAAACTACAAACACTGAAAGACCAGATGAAAGAAACCACTCTCTTAGAAGAGACAGCAGAAGATGAAGCTGAAAAAATTCTGAAAGATCTGAACCTCGAAAATATGCAGTTGTTGTCATCAGACAAAATCCTCTGGTATGCACAGTCTGATTATCCGGAAGCCACTATATTAGAACAACAGGAAGCATTATGGAATGCTGATCCAAATCTTGGAAAAACAGGTTATCGTCTTACTTACGTTCCTTCTGTTTCCGGATTAAAAATAAATCAGGATAAAACCGGAGGATATTCAGATGATAGTGGATTTGCATATGCACCTTCCATGCCGGTAGAGCAGATTTATATTGTAGTGACAGAAGATGGAATCCGTTCCTTCAAATGGAAGGGTATGAGTCAGGAAGAAAAGATAGTTACAGAAAATGTAAAACTCCTTGCATTTGATGAAATAGAAAACCGCCTGATCGATCAGGTGAAATATCTTTACCCTTCCAGTCAGCCTGCAGAGAGCAAGACGATATTTGGTTATGATGTTGCAACTGTCGAACTGGGATATACTTATATACCGGCATATAAGAATCCACAAAATGCCTGGCTGGTTCCGGCATGGTTTTTCACTATAAGCGAGAGTCAAGATGCAACTGCCGAACTTGGAACAGCCGGAAGAAAAATAGAAGGATATCAGACCGACTACATTGTATTAAATGCAACAGACGGTGGAAGAATAGGTTCTTATTGGAGATGATAGAATATGAAACGAAGACATCTTTTCAGAACAGAATTGAAATATGACTTTGGAAACCGAAGATTTTATATCTCTGTACTGGCGTTGTGTGCGGTTCTTTTGATTGTTGCACTTCCTTATCGAAATCATCTGATCGCTTTCGGTGGATCAACAGAAGGGAAAGCCTGGTTATGCATCTTCACCTATGCAATCACTTCAGAAAAAGCCTTGCTTTTCTTTCCACTGTTGGTTCCTCTGGCAACAGCCGCAGATATACAGGAAGAATTACACAGCCGCTATGCATGGTTTCTTATTAACAGAATAGGAAAAAGAAATTATATTTGGATGAAAAGTTTTGGAGTCGCATTCACAGGTGGTGCCATTTCCGTTTCAGCGGCAGGAATTGCATTGGTTGTTTTTATAGTTATCTGTAGAAATATCCCGACTCTGAATACTTTGCAAAATATATCAGAGGTAATAAGTATCACAGGAATTGCATTTATCCGACTTTTTCTAAATGGAACATTGTGGTCTTTATGCGGTTCACTGACAGCAGTTTTGACTAAAAATAAGTATCTGAGCTGTGCTGTTCCATTTATTTTATATTATGTACTAACAGTGTTTCAAGAACGATATTACCGCAATTATTTTTTCCTAAGTCCAAAGCAGTGGGCAAGTCCGGCATATTATGGAAACGGATTCTGTCTTTTGGCTCTGCTTCTGATCAGCAGTCTTCTGGCACTGGCTTTGCGTAAATGCGTGGTAAGGAGAGTGGTGGCATGAAAAAATCGCAATTTAAAATGGACATTCATCAAATCTTTCTTCTAACAAAAAGGAATTTCTCTGACTGGGGCAAAAATCCGAGAATCTGGATGACATTTGCATTAGGATTTGTACTTTGTCTGATGTTGACAAATCAGATTTTAGAGCAGGCACAGACGTTCCAGACACCGGTTCAGATGTTCGAGCCACTGATCTGGACTTTCGGTGACGCACAGTCCGTGATGCTTTCGTCCCTTCTACTGCTGTTATTATTTGCAGATATGCCTTTTGTAAATCAGATGACGCCCTATTGGCTGATCCGGACAAAGCGAAGCGTATGGATGGCAAGTCAGATCCTATATGTAATCCTGGCTACTTGCCTTTATACCGTCTTCCTCTGCCTGACAGAACTTCTAATTGCAAGTCCCTGGGCTTACGTTGGGAATGTATGGAGCCAGACCGCTGCAAGCATTGGATATGGAAGTAATAATCATCTTACGGTTCCTGTATCAATAAAGACAATGGAAATGACAACACCATATAAATGTGCAATCTGTGTTGTATTTCTTATGCTTTTCTATTCATTATTTATTACTTCAGTCATGCTTGTATTAAATCTACAGAAGGGAAGAGCCGGAGGCGTTGTTGGCGCACTCCTGATAAATCTTTATGGAATTCTTCTGACTCCGGATATTTTTCAAAAAGTTTTTCATTTGGGTGGAGGGCTTTCCTATCGGGCAAATATTCTTTGCGGATGGTTATCACCCTTAAATCACGCAACATTTCCAATGCATAATTTCGGATATGATTATTTGCCACAAATAAAAATAAGCATCCTGTTATTCCTTGCAGTGATATGTATTTTGCTTTTCATCTCGAGAAAATGTATCAAACGATATAATTTTACATTTTCTCAGGTTGATGAATCCTGACGGAATAAGAAAGGGGAAAATTATGAAAGCTGCTGTGAAAGTTAAAAATCTAACAAAATCTTTTGGCAAAGAAAAAGTATTAAAAGGAATCAGTCATACCTTTGAGGCAGGAAAAATCCACGGAATCATGGGATTTAATGGCTCCGGTAAAACAGTAATGTTCAAATGCATCTGCGGTTTTCTTCAACCTGACAGAGGGAGCGTATATGTCTATGGAAAAAGAATTGGAAAAGATATTGATTTTCCGGAAAATACCGGAATGATTATCGAGAGTCCGGGATTTCTTCCATATATCAGTGGGTATGAAAATTTAAAACGCCTTGCACAACTTAATCGAAAAATAGGAGATACTGAGATCCGGGATGCAATCGCAAGAGTTGGTCTTGATCCGTTTTCTAAGAAGAAAGTAGGTCAATATTCACTCGGGATGAGAGAACGGCTTGGAATTGCACAGGCGATCATGGAGTGGCCAAAATTATTAATTTTAGACGAACCATTCAATGGATTGGATAAAAGAGGCGCACAGGATGTCTGTGAACTCTTTGTTGAATTGAAAGAAAAAGGAACAACTATTCTACTAGCTGCACATAATGTGATGGAAATGGAATGGTTGTGTGATACAGTGTGCGAAATGGATGCCGGACAGTTAGAAGTTGTTTATGAAAAATGAAATAATAATTTTTTCAAATTAAAAGAAGAGAGCGAACCCAAGAATATTAAACGAATATTCTTCAGTTCGCTCTCTTCGCACATTGCGATATAGGTACTCCGACAAAATGATACATTTCTACGTTCTCAACATCTTCAACATCAGCTTGAAATTCATGTTAAAATTTGTTAGAATGATTTGCGAACTTACATTCTAAAGAGTTTTTAGAAAACCCTTGAAAACTAAGGAGAAATTGATGGAAAATATTGACATAGATAAGTTAACGCCCATGATGAAAATTTATTGCGAGACGAAAGAGCAGTACAAGGATTGTATCTTATTCTACCGCCTCGGCGATTTCTACGAAATGTTCTTTGATGATGCCTTGACTGCATCCCGAGAGCTTGAGATCACACTGACCGGGAAAAGCTGTGGTCTGGATGAACGTGCCCCGATGTGCGGAATCCCATACCATGCCGTAGAAGGTTACTTGAACCGTCTTGTTGCGAAGGGATACAAAGTCGCAATCTGTGAACAGGTAGAAGACCCAAAGACTGCGAAGGGGATCGTAAAACGTGAGGTTGTAAGAATTGTTACACCCGGAACGAATCTGGATACACAGGCATTAGATGAAACGAAGAATAATTACATCATGTGTATCGTCTATATTGCAGACCGCTATGGAGTTGCAATCGCAGATATTTCTACCGGAGATTATTTTGTCACAGAACTTCCGGACAGCAGTCGTCTTATGGATGAGATTTATAAATTCAGTCCGTCTGAGATCATCTGCAACGAAGCGTTCTATATGAGCGGTATGGATCTGGATGCGATGAGAGACAAGCTTGGGATCACGATTTATTCTCTCGATTCCTGGTATTTTGATGATGCTGTCTGCAAAGATAAGCTGCTTGAGCATTTCAAAGTAAAGAATTTTGCAGGGCTTGGACTTGCTGATTATGACTGTGGAATCATCAGTGCCGGAGCACTTCTGATCTATTTATTTGAGACACAGAAAAATTCACTTTCCAACCTGACACATATTACACCATATATCACAGGAAAATATATGCTGATCGACAGTTCTACACGTCGAAATCTGGAGCTGTGCGAAACTTTACGTGAAAAGCAGAAGCGTGGTTCCCTTCTCTGGGTTCTTGACAAAACACGTACTGCAATGGGCGCACGTACGCTTCGCAAAAATGTAGAACAGCCTTTAATTGATAAATCTGAGATCAACCGCAGACTGGATGCAGTGGAAGAACTGAAAAATCAGGCCATTGCCCGTGAAGAGATTCGGGAATATTTATCTCCGGTCTATGATCTGGAGCGTCTGATCACGAAGATCACTTATGGTTCTGCGAATCCGCGAGACCTCACCGCATTCAAAGGTTCTCTGGAGATGCTGCCACCGATCCGCTATATTTTACAGGATCTGCAGGCACCGCTTTTAAAAGAAATCTATGAAGATCTGGATGCATTAGAAG
>SKER01000823.1_pt1 | contig 31094 bp, 28 predicted proteins | sample 4826961 | NCBI WGS metagenome assembly SKER01 (sample SAMN11008804, study PRJNA524170) | human gut metagenome | biome: Human fecal sample; material: Feces; isolation source: fecal sample from pouch patient p47 | host: Homo sapiens | place: Israel: Tel-Aviv | collected 2016-11-16 | reverse complement strand
GCAGATGTTTTCGAACATTTTTATATTCGTCTCCAATTAACCCAAGTCTCAATAAAAATGTACGAAATGTAAATGCCGGGTTTTCTGATATCAGTGTCTTTTTCATCTGTGTCGATCTCTGATTGATTGCCTGTGCGGAAATGGCTAATGCCAGTGTAATATTTGCTCTCACCTTTCCTGCATGTAGTGTGCTTTCAAAACAACGCCATTCCAAAGTTCCCTTGGAAAACACAGCATGAAGATTCAGAGCATAATAACGGGTATGATCATAATGGGTATGACTTCCATCCCTGCCTCCATACCAGACATTTCTTACTCGGTCCATTGTGATTGATTTATTTGGTATTTTTCGGATTTTCTCCAATACCTCCGGTCGCACCCTCTGACAATAACTATTTGCTCTTCTCTCCTGCACTTTCAGTGCTTTGAACAGGATATCTTCCTTTGCATACATAATTGTCAGTGCATTTTTCAGACTCTGCGGTGTATGATTCGATGCATCTACATGAACATGCTGACCACAGGACTCATTTACAAAACCTCCATGCTGTCGCAGACATCGTACTACTTCCTGTAACTTTCCCATTTCATCATAGGATAATTTCGGTGATACCATTTCTGTTGAATATTCTCCACCTGCGTCTACAATTCGACCGTATACTTTCCGTTGTGTATAAATGCTCCCATCAGACATAAATTTCCACTTTTTTCCTTCCAGATCTATCACTGACCAGACTCCATAAGTAGTGCCGTCATAATATGCTTCTGTTCCAAACATTTCAGCAACAACTTCTGCAGCACGTTGTCTGGTAATCCCTGTCATTTCGATTTCTGTGCCAAAGTATTGGTCTTTTATTCCGATCATGCCTAATGGATTCCTTTCTCAGACACTTTCTGTGTGTTAAGTTCGGAGTCTGCCTTTTGTAACAATCTGCCAATTGCCTCGATAACATTGACAGTTACTCCGTTTCCAGCCTGTTTATAAAGCTGTGCGTCAGAAGTGCTGTCTATGATCTTATCAATCTGCCAGTCGTAATAACCCTGCAGTCGCAGACATTCCCTCGGAACTAACCTTCTTATTCTGCCGTGATACAAGATGCCATGACGATCGGTTGCAGTAATTGTAAACATCGGTTCTTCGGGTTCTTTCATACGTCTGCCGTTCTGACGAACATTCTCTTTTGCTGGTGTTAAGACTGCTCTTGCTCCATCCTCTGCTAATACACCAGAACATTCTCCTTTGTATTTGTGGACACCGCATTGTCTGGTATTCAGGCTTCTGCATTCTTCCGTTACCACCGGCGGAGGTGAAAGATCGACAAAGTGCAGCGTTCCCTGTTGAACACCTGTTGTCAGGGTATGTGCGATCTGGTGTCCGACTCTTCCTCTCCTGCTGTTGAGATTCGCATAACCCAGATCGATGCTGTCCCCTTCTCTTGCAAGTTTGTAGCCGAGCTTTGTATTCTCTTTGATTGGAACACCTACATCATATAATCCTGTCTTGCCGCCCATTCCACCTGCCTGTGATGTCAGGGTACAGCTTAGTCCTTTGGGACTGTAGACTCTTTTCCCCTGACTTCCTGCCCGGACTTGAACAAGAGCTGCTCCATTTGTTTCTGGTTCAGGTAATACTTTTCCGGCACATCGGAAATCAAAATATCCGACAATATACACCCGTTTTCTTGCTTGGGGGACTCCGAAATCCTTGCTGTTAAGCACTTTCCATTCGACATGGTACCCCAGTTCAGAAAGCGTACTGAGGATGGTGCAAAACGTCCGGCCTTTGTCATGCGATAACAAACCGGGAACATTTTCAAGGATAAAATACGAGGGTCTTTTAGCTTCAAGAATCCGGGCAATTTCAAAAAAGAGAGTTCCTCTTGCATCTGCAAATCCTTCTCGCTTTCCGGCGATAGAGAATGCCTGGCAAGGAAATCCTGCACAGAGTAAATCAAAATCTGGCATTCGTTCTGGTTCGATTGTTCTTGCGTCATTACAATACCACTCCCCTTCCGTATCAAACAGCAATCGGTAGTTCTTATCCGCATAAGTATCCACCTCGCAATGTCCGACACAGACAAAGTTTCCTGCCCGTCTTAAGCCTTCACGAAATCCCCCGATTCCGCTAAAGAGATCAAAAAATTGAATGGTTGCGGCTATCAACCTCCTTTTTGCTGATAAAAACAGGCGGCATGATCTCTCATACCGCCCTTCGTTATTCTGTATCAATTGGTTACCATTCTGTTGGTTCTTCTGCTTTGGATTCTTCCGGATCAGTCTCTCCTTCTGGTTCAGTTTCCTCTTCCGGTTCACTTTCCCCTTCTGGTTTGTTTTCCTCTTTCGGTTCACTTTCTCCATCCGGTTCGGCTTCCTCTTCTGGTTCACTTTCCCTTTCCGGCTCAGTTCTTTCTTCCGGTTGAGTTTCTTCTGTTCCCAATTCTCCAGTTGTCTGTTCGGATTCTTCAGGCTGCTCTTTGCTTTGCCATTCGACCTCTACCTTTTCCAGTGCTTCTTCTATAATCTGAATTAAGAAGTCTTTCTGTTTCATGTGTTTCTTTCCGATGACTACTTTTAATCTCTGGAATAATTCCTCTGATACCTGTACTGCTACTGTTCTTACTGCTCCCATGCTTATTTCTCCTTTTCCTTCCACTCTGTTGAAATGTTCTTCAATGACCTGTTGTAAAAATTTTTGTGTGCTGCTTTCTGTGAGTTCAATCTCTTCTCTTACTTTCTCATGTAAGTCCATCGGGATCTTTCCGCAGATATTTTTCATCTCTGCCATAACCTTTCTCCTTTCACTTTTGCTACACACAACATACTCCAAAGCCGCATGGAAAGCTATTCACAATACCCACCAAAGATATCGATGCATTTCTTGCCTTACCCCTAGCAGATCCAACAATGTATGTATCGTGCAATCATAGGCCTCACCCCCTTTACAAATTTTCCATTTGAGATAGAAAATCCATCATCTGATCTGGTATTTCTTCCGATGATGGTTTCGTTTTCAATTGTTCCGTAGTGCCACATATTCCTAATTCCCGAACACTTTCTTTTATCGTCTTTTGAATGACTTCTTCCATCCATTTCCGATCCTCTTTTTCCAGAATTGCCTGAACCAGATACTGGCTTTTCTGCCCTTCTGGAACACTTTGAAATTTCTCCCATGCCCTCTGGTGTTCTGGATTTTTCAGGTTCGGGCGGAACGAATATACCGGGCGTGTCATCTCGTCCACATCTGCTCTACAATCCGTTCATACCCTGTTGCGTTGGCATGGACGTCCTCTATAAAAACGGGGCGGCAAATCGCGTCCTGTGCGGTCACGTGGCGTTTTAAAATTGCGGAGCCTCCCCCCATAAATACGGTGGGTACTGCCCGGAGATCAAACCCGGATTCTGTCACCGCAGACAGTATTCTTTCTATATATTTCCGTCCGTTTTCCTGTATGATCCGTCTGGCCTCCTCTGCCATACTGCAAGATTCCCTCCGAAGCACACGCTCAATTTGAGTTTCTGTCACAGACAGTCCGGTATTTCTACGCACTTGTTCTGCTGTCTCATCAATACATCGGATTACTCCAAGTTCCAGACTTCTGCACGTTGCTGCATTCGGAACAGCATTGTCCAGCCTCATAAGGTCAACGGTCCAGCCACCAATATCAACAAGCAGAACAGACGGTTCATTCTTCAGATACTCTGGATGCAGAGCAAGCGCAGAGTATCCCTGTGGGAACAGTTTCACATCTTTTATTGTTATCTCATATAACTCACTTTCATATAAAAATCGCACTGGCTGCTCTTTCCGCAACAGATACTCCCTGAATCCCTGTTTCTCTCTTCCAAAACTTGAAAGCGGAAGTCCAACAGCCAGAATTACCTCTGTCTTTCGTTCCGCTTTCCGATGCTTGATTTCTTCTGCAATGGCTGCCAACGTCAGCAGATAATAATTATCATTGGACGTTTTATTTTTTACCAGCGTCTGTCTTCCCGTACCGCAGACATAATACTTTCCTTGATATTGCAGAACATTCTGCATGGTATACGGCTCGTAATCATACCCAATAATTCCACTTGGGAAAGACACTTGTCTTGTTTTAATGGCATAATAGCCATGATCAATTCCTATGATTATCGCAATCACATCCTTTCATTTTTTCTGTTTAACGTAAGATCAAAAATGTTGTCACTGCTGCAACGGATCGTTGCAAAAGTGCCATTCGTGAACACTTTTCTATGTTCCAGCGTCCCAAAACCTGCGGAAAATCTGGTTTTTTTATACCACTATCGCCAGAGGAACACTACTGTTCCTTCCCAGCCGGTTATAAAAGATCCCTCTCCCGGCGGCGGTCCAGCCTGTCCGGGGGAGGGATATATCGCAAGTTTCCTTTTTGAACAATTGCCTGTCTTTTTATTTTTATGAGATGTTTTTCCTGCTTTTGTAAAATGGGAAGATACTCCGGTTCTGTCAAAAACTTCCGTATATAATTGCCCTTTTTTCCCAGCTTGTTATCATTTTTCAGCAGTTCTATTTCTACCATGTAATGGGTATCTGGATGAAATCTCTTCTCACACAAAATGCTGTCCCCTTTTATATAATCAGATTTAGCCGATTCTCTTGCTGCCGCCAAGAGTTCATAAATACTTACTTCCACCTCTTATCACCTCCCAAAAGACCAGAAAAAAGCAGACCTCTTAATCGAAGTCTGCTCCTGTCGGATATGGTAATCCTCTTTCTTCATATTTTTTATCGATATAATTTCGAATCCATTCCCTGTATTCTTCCGTTAATGCCAGTTCCTGAAATTCTAACAACCACTTTTCCCCTTTTGCTTCGTCATCAAGCCATCGATCTTCTATGCACTCCGGCTCATCTAACATTTTCATCATCGCTTCAAATGGCTCTTTTACATCATCACCAAATTCTTTCCATAAGGCGATTCCATAGTTCTCCAGTTCAAAAAATTCTGTCAGATATGTCAATCGTTCCATATCCCCCAATGTCATTCTTTTTTCACCTGACAATAATGCTCGATCTCTTTTGCCACATAGATTTAAAAATTTTCTCTTTTCCATCTCCACATCCATTATACTTTTACCTCTTCCTGTTAAAAATAATTCCTTATTACGAAACATTATAAAATTTAAATTCTTTAGAATCAATATATATATTTCTGTATTACGAATCTTTTTATTTTATAAGGGGAGTTCATCATTATGCAAAAGATTAGACCAGATATGGATATTGGTAAAAATATCCAAGCAATTCGATATAAAAACAATATGACTCAAGACCAAGTAGTTGCAAAATTAAATCTTATGGGTATCTCCATCACCAAAAGTACCTATGCCAAACTGGAAACAAATCGCATGAACATTAAGGCATCTGAATTAGTTGCACTTGCAAAACTCTTTCATACCGATATCAATGCTTTCTTTTCCGGCTTGCTATAGTTCGACATTCCCCGACTCCCTGTGTATATAATAGCATATTAAAAATAAGAACCAGTCTATATTCTTATCGGATATAAACCAGTTCTTTTTTCTTATCAAATAATATAAAAGTGACAGGGAATTCAGATTCTTATCTTCTGTCACTCATGTAATTATTATTCTATTTTAAATTTAATGAATTTACCCATTCTTGAATTTCTTTTTCAATGTTATTTTCTATATAAACGTCATACACATTTTTCCACATTATCTGTGTATACTGTTATTTTCAACCCCATAATTATAACTTGGTACACGCTATACACTACTATAAACTGTACTCCATTTTAGGAAACCCGATAATTACGTTATCATACTGCTCGATATTCTCTACCGTTCCTGTAGTAGCAGGTCTGGAAGACGGATCGTTCATCTCAACCGTACTTCTTGCTTTTTTATCCATCCAGTTCAGGTCTGCATTTGTATATGGTACTTCTGGTTTGATCTCGAACAGATCTGCTCCTGCTGCCTCTGCCACCTTCTTTGCTACACCTTCTGTTGTTCCGCTTGCACTAAAATATGCTACTAATGTTTTCATGATTTCTATCTCCTTTCAAATATTTTCATTACTTCAACATCTTTTTCACTGCCGTATACGTCAGTTCATATACCGAATTATAAGTATAATCAACTCCTGCTTCTTTCATCGCTTTCTTCTGTTTCTCCGTCACCACGGTATACGGATAAATTCCAAACATAAACGGAAAAAATGCATAGACAAATTCCTGTCTCTTTTCAATATCCATATCCGGTCTGAATTTTGCAAGAATCCCCATTACAGCTCTCAGTGAATTTCCATAAGATACTTTGAATTCTATCAACATCTCAATACGGCTATTTTCCTCCAGATCATAATGATTCATGGAAAGTATCTTCAGAAGTTGATGACGCTGATCCAAAGATTTTGCAATCGCCGATGCAATCTGCTCATCGTCCATGCTTTCATGTTCTTCAACAATCTTATGTAGATCCAGAATCCAAGCATCGTATTCTCTTTTTAACAATGCAAGAAAGATTTCCTCTTTCGTCTCAAAATAATTATATATCGATGTTCTGGAAAAAGAGGTGACATTTCCGATTTCCTTTATCGTAATATCTTTAAAATTCATCGTCTGATACAGCATTTCGCATGCATTGATGATCTCTCCTTTTCTCGCATTCGTTCTTTCTTCTGATCTCGCCGGCATGAAACTTCCATCCTTTCGCTTTCTGACATACTGTCATGATAGCACAATCTGCCAAGGATGAAAACCTCTAGTTCATCTTTGCACAGTCTCCCACTTTTTCTCCCGTCACAAAATATTCATATGTCGGGAATTCGAAAAGTACCGGTTTGAATGTATGATAATCAATCTTACCTGCATCATTCAGAACACTTTCTTCGCATAAGTTGCCACAATCTTACATACAAAATTATCAAAGTTCTCCAGTTCATAATTACCATCTACTTCACATTCAATGGAAACCTTGGCATCATCGATCAACAGTGCTCCGTTTTCTCCAATCGTGTATGCAAATGATTCTGATTTGTCTTCTTTATTTCCGCTTATCACTCCCATACGGTCAGCTTCTTTTAGCCATGCTTCGTCTACGATATTTACTGATAATTTCTTACTCTCGATAATTTCCTGATTAATGTAGTGTGCATGTACCAGCGACACCATCAGATGACTATGCGCCATAGTTCCTGCATGTGCCACCAGTGTCCATGTCGGTTTATCATTTACTATTGCTCCTACTACAATTACCGGTGCCGGATATAATGCCAGCTGTGCTCCAATATTTTTCTTCATAATCAATTCTCTCTTCTTTCCTTCCTATATACTGGCTGATTACTACCGCACCATCGGAAGCAAGTGTTGTAAATAAATTGATGAACATGGTATTAAATGAGTTTACATGTGATACTCCGGATACCGCAGCCTCCCCTACAAAACCAATCACAAATACATCTGCGATTCCGACCAGTGCCATCAATAACTGTTCTAAAAACAGCGGTACAATCAGATTCTTCAAATCTTTATTCGAAAACATAATGAAAACCACTCACCCTCATTTTATAATAGATATTAATTTTTTCAGCTTATTATTGAAGCTATTTTTTCTTAATATAGTTTACGTCGTATATTTTAAAATGTAAAATGCCTATGCTCGATAGTAAGATATAGTTAGAATGTATATCTTACCTCCAATACCTAAAGTTTTCTTTTGAAAAACAACTTTGGAAAATAGCTTTCATTAATTTGTAACCTTTCTATGTTTTCATTTGTATTATAAGTGAAAGGCCTTAAGAAACGAACGTCTGATGCCCCACTCAGTCGCCAGAGCATTTGTAAGGAGATGCTTATGGCAGGTCCTTACGGCAACAGGTTCTGTAGATACAACACAAAAAAGGAGTACTCATGAAACCAGCAACACAAGTTTTAATCGAACGATATCAAAAGCATCTGTATGCGATTGCATTTAATATATGCAGAAACCAACAAGATGCAGAAGATGTCGTTCAGGATACATTTATTCATTATCACACATATAAAAAAGAGTTTGATACAGAAGAACATATCCGTGCCTGGCTGATCCGGGTTGCGATCAATAAAGCAAAGAATATCACCCGCTCATTCTGGCACAGAAATAAATGCAACTTAGAAGAATATATGGAAACATTAACCTTCGAAACACCGGAATCAGAAACTCTGTTTGACACAGTAATGAAACTTCCTGAAAAATACCGAATTGTCCTGCATCTCTTTTACTATGAAGATTATACAACACAAGAGATCAGTGATATCCTGCATCTTTCTGTCAGCAATGTAAAGACCCGGCTTTCCCGCGGACGTGCTCTTCTCAAAGAAACCTTAAAGGAGGAATGGAACGATGACGAATAAAGAAAAATACAAGCAGACTTTTGATACACTTTCCGCCTCCGTCAATTTTTCCCTGGAGGTAGACAAAATGAGTATCTTAAATAGGAAGCACAAATTAAAAACAATAGCAGCCGCAGTTGCCGCATGCCTGATCGTAACAGCCGGAACCGGAACAGCCTACGCATCCGATCTTGGCGGAATTCAACGTAAAGTCCAGCTCTGGATCCACGGAGATCAGACAACTGCTACTTTAACAATCAATTCTGACGATTCTTATACCGGAACTTATGCAGATAAAGACGGAAAAAATAAAGAATTTGGCGGAGGCGGCATTGCAATTAACCAGGATGGCTCCGAACGCAGCCTTACACAAGAAGAAATTCTGGAAGAACTAAATGCTCCGGATATAGAATATGAAAAAGATGGTTCCGTCATCCTGTATTACAAAAATCAGTCCATCGATATCACACACAAATTCAACAAAGATAATATCTGCTATGTGAAACTGGTTGATGGTGATGACTCTTTATATGTCACAGTGAAATATAACAATGGATATGCTTCATCTCCAAATAAATATATTTCTCCATGGGAGTTCAATTAGCTTGCTCTTCCAACTGAAATACTTTATATTAATATACGGATGGCTCTCCTGCTGTCCGTATATTTTTATACAAAAATATGCAAGCGAGGCTGTCATTGACAGGTTCTCTGTATCCATTATCTATCTAGAAAGGATTTTGCACAATTATGAATGACCATACACATACCGATAAAACTTTACAGGGCAATAACAAGATTGAATCTGCCATTGCAGCTCTTCAACAGGAATCATCTCAGGAAATGCTTGCTCATACTCTAACTGTCATCCGCCGGCGTATGAATGAACACGGCGAACTGATTATCGCAATTGATCCTTCTTCCGCTGCTTCCGGCCTCCAGGTACAGGCAATCCAGACCGATGACGGCCGCAAATGGTGGGCGGCATTTACCAGCTTCGATGAAGAACTCAAAGGTTCCGGAAGCGTAATGTCTACATTTCTTACTGATATGAAACAGTTATTTAATTCTGCCATTACAGCTGATAACATTCAGGGTATCATCATCAATCCTTGGAACAGGACGATTATGTTGGATAAAGCACTGTTGAGAATTATTTTAGGGGAGATTTCTATTTAATTCATCATGTCGTCTTACCCAGGTCCCGAATAAAAGTATGGGAGTGATTTCTGTGCTGATTCGATCATGGAGTAACTCTAGAGCAACAAAATTGTCCTAAAACCAGCCTTGGAAAAATCAAAACTCGACATTCGTCTCAGACAATGATTTTTCCAAGGCTAACGGCCAATTTTATTACTCAAGAGTTACTAACCATGACCTCATATGCACAGAAATCACTCCCATACTTTTATTCAGTCACGTTTTCGCATGCCATAATAATTAAATACCGGGAATTGTAACCATTGTGCTACCGTAAGTGTATCTATCGGAAAAGTCGGAAAATTAAGGCATTCACTACAAATTTCCGATTACACATAAAGGTTACAGTCCCTCTATTGAATTCATTATCATTGGCCTATCACGACATGAGAAAGGCTTGGTATCCTGTTGCGGGCGTATATGGATCGATGATTAGAAGTTGTTAGAGCGCCAGAATTTTCGTTACCCGGAATATGTGCCACTGTTTGAGCCGAACGGCGAGTTTGGCACATAGGCCGGGTGCTTTTAGAAAATTCTGACGCCCTTACAACTTCTTCATCGTGGAATCTTAGCCCGCAACAGGATACCAAGTCTTTCTCATGGACCGGGGTAAGCCACGATGATGAACTAAATAGAAATTAATTAAATCCAATCAATCTCCGCGCAACAATATAAACCAGTGACGATATCTTACGTCCTGATTTTCCCGGAATGTTCATTGTCTGTCCGAGAATACCGTAACGGATTCTGATAAAGCTTCGCATATCTTTTTTCTTCAGATACTGCCATAATTCCTTTTTCTTTTCCAGATTTTCTTTATTCTTGGAACGGATGCAAAGAATAGAAGAAACTGTCATCATGATTGCAAGATAATTAAGCATGTACTGTCTTAATTTCTTACTTCCAATATCTTTAAGCTGATACATATCAATCATCGTCTTTGTGACAAAAATCTGCTGATCCAGCCTTTTGATCATTACTTTCTCATTAACCGACTGATCTTCTCTTCCAATAAAATATCTATAGAAGTCTACATCCATATAGTAAATTTTGCGTACATGCGGGAGTGGGTAATATACATAAATATTGTCCACATAGAATGTATGCTTTGGCAGATGAAGTTGGATCAGTTTTAACATGTCTGTACGGTAAATAACCGAGTGCATCAGAATATACTGATCCAGATGGAAATGTCCCATATCATCCCAACGGAAAATCTCATCCTGTGGCAATACGTTACGATAATGAATCACCTTCTTATGTGTTGCACCAACTTTTTCATACACATAGTTAGCGATCAACATATCCAGTTCCATTCCATCTTCTTCCATATGGCGTAAAACATCTAATATTTTATGAAGTGCATCTTCGTCCACCCAGTCATCACTGTCTACAACCTTAAAATATTTACCGGTTGCATGCATCAGCCCTGAGTTTACAGCATCTCCATGTCCACCATTTTCCTTGTCTACTACTTTAATAATAGTAGGGTATTTTTCCATATATTCATGAGCAATCTCTGATGTTCTGTCCTTTGATCCGTCATTTACGATAATTATTTCAATATCTTCTCCACCCGGAAGAATACTTTCTATCGCATGGGCCATATAATCCTGTGAATTATAACACGGAATGGCAAAAGAAATATATTTCATTCTTCATTTTCTCCTCTTTCTACAATTTGACTTCTATTAGTATAATCTATTTTTCGCTATTTTCCAACAAAATCTTTGTAAAATCCCGTGTTCACAATTTGTTCATTTATCCTTCAAAATTCTTTCATTACTTTAACATTCTTTCTTCATAGGTCTTTCTTATACTATAATCATCAAAGAAATACAGAGAACTTGGTAGCTACTTCCGAACACATGGCGATTTAGAATTTCTCTCATATCCTTTGATATACAAAAGACGTTATCTAGTATGTAAATACTATTTGGAATAAACTTTTTCATAATACATGCCGGGAACTGCGAAAGTGGTTACCCGGCATCCTCCCTTTTATGAAAGATTTTTCCAGATTTCTTTCACTTTTTCCCGTTTCCATATTCCTACAACAATCAATGCGCCAAATAAAACAGCTCTCTCCCATAAAATTATGTTCTTCTTTTTTCCTTCCTTTTTATCTTCCTTGACCATTTTTTCATCCTGTATTACCTTTTCATTTCCATAAAAAATATATTTTCTGACCGGTTCCACAATTTTCTGCCACAAACTCTTTTCCTCGTATATTTCAAATCCTATCTGTGAAACTTTTTCATTTCCCGCAAAATCTTTTGCTTTTACCTCTATTTCATAATTTTTTGCCTCATTTAGCTGAATTTCATATCCCTTCTTCTGTTTTTTCCTGTTTTGTTTTTTTCCATTAATTTTAATGTATTCAATCTGATCTTCCAGATTCTCTGTTCTGACATAAAATGTTTTTTCTTTTTCATATTTTTCTCCATCTTCTATCTCCTCAAACTCGATCACCGGCGGTGTATGATCGATGGTAAATCTCGCTTTTGCTTCTCCTTTATTTCCTGCTGAATCAAAAGCTTCAATTGTCAGTACATGTACCCCTTCTTTTTCAATCTTTTCTCCTGGCCGATAAAATGCATCGTCCACTTTCATTACATATGTATAATTCGTAAAATCCTTAATCGATTCCTCGATAGAATAATTCCAGCTAAACTTCTTTAAATACTTTCCATCCAACTCATCTACATGCGCAATAACGGGATTTTCTTTATCTATAATCAGCTGTCTCTCGGCATGACTGACATTCCCTGCCATATCTGTTACATTCATTCGGAGTTTATACAGCCCGTCCTCTGCAAGTGTCTGCACACTTTCTTTTTTTGTATCACCAGACTCATTCCTGCTTTTTGTTTTCCATTCTGTGATTTCTGTTTCTTCCTTTTTCCCATCGATATCTTCTTTTAAAATATTTGCCCGCACCGTCTGAATTACATTCTCTTCTTCTGCCAGATAGCTGACTTGTACAGGTTTACTGGTAATCGTATAATCCTCCACTCCTTGTATCAATGCTTTCGGTGCATCTCTGTCAACAAAAACCTGATCCGTTACCACCGTCTGATTTCCCGCATAGTCTGTAGCAATAATTGTTACCGGGGTACTTTCCCCATTCTGTGAACTTTCTGTAATGACAAATTTTTCTGCTCCTTTACTGCTTTTCCCAACTATTTTTTCTCCTGTTTTACAGATAATTTCCGCGATCTGGCTTCCATTGCTCCCGTCAGAAGCTTCTACCACTACCTCTGCTGCTTCTTTGTGCCAAATATCTGCTCCTCCGGACACTTCCAGACCGATCACCGGTCTTACACTGTCTATCCAGAATTCCTTTCTGCTTTCTGAATTTTCAATCTGATGATGTTCTTCATCTTCCATCCATACTTCCAGTTCATTCCTTCCATCTGCAAAATTCAATTGTTTCAACCGGCAGGATTCATTTAATTTTTCCAGCGTACCTTCCTGCCTTTCCCCATTTCCATTCTCAAAAAGGTATCTGGTCACGCCATTCTTACTCAGATGTGTGATCTTTCCGGTCGGAGCACTGATATAATAGCCATTCTGACCATCCGGATCCTCATATTCCGCATGATACATCTTTATCTCTTCTTCCTCCGGATCTTTTCCATTCTCTTTTTCATCGTCTTTCTCTAAGTCTTTCCCGTCATCTTTCTCGTCATCTTTCTCCGAGTCTTTCCCATCCTCTTTCTCGTCATCCTTCTCTTGATCTTTTCCATCCTCTTTCTCGTCATCCTTCTCCGAGTCTTTCCCGTCATCTTTTTCATCATCCTTCTCCGGATCTTTCCCGTCATCTTTCTTATCGTCTTTCTCTCTATCTTCCTCCGAATCTTTTCTGTCCTCTTTTTCTCCCTCTTCTACCAGATCCTTTTCGTTATCTTTGGCGTTGTCTTTGTCCTTGTCAAATTCTTTCTTACTGTCTTTTCCTTTATTTTTTACTTTTATAATCTGCTTTCGACTTCCCGCTTCTACCTGCATCACATTTCCTTCCGGTAACAGATCTGCAATCTGTCCTCCGGTCACCATACCAAATGCTGCTATCATTATTACTTTTTTTATCTTCCTACCCATATATTTCCTCCTTCTGCCTTAATTCCATATTCTTTTTGTAATTTCTTAAATTCTGCATTTTTCAAAAGTTCAGTATCTTCTGTTACATATTCTTTAATCTTGAGTGCACACGTATCTCTATTGACAGCCGGATCTGCACATATCAGTCTTATATGTGTTAATTTCAACTCTTCTGATTCTCCAAGCTCTTTTATCCCCTGAATGCATGTATCGCTTGCCATATCCCGTCTTCCTGCAGTTTCATACAACTGTACCATCTTTTTATACAGCTCTTCTCTCTTACCCGGTTCCGTCTCATCCTCCAATATCTCTGCATATATGTTTGCTGCCTCCTCTTTCTTTTCTTCTTTTTCCAATGCAGACGCCTGATACTGCAATAGTTCTCTCTTCGCAGAATCATTCAGATAATCTGTCTTTAATCCTTCTTCTACCAGATTCAACACTTTTTCTGAACTTTCTTTATCATCCAGTAATCCATACCCTCTTATCAGGCACTGTATTGCCTGTTTTTTCTTCTCTTCCGACTGCATACTTCTTTCTTTCCATTCATTCTCCAGGTAAACAAGACTTGCTGCAAATTTTTCTGCCTCTTCCGGCACTTTTTGTTTTTCATACGCTTTGATAAGCCTTTTCAAATTAACTGCCAGAGTCTGATTCTCCATTTGATTCAGACATTTCAGACTTTTTTTCATATCTCCCACATTCAGGAAATATGCCAGTGCCAATTCCAGATACTCTTCATCTCTTTCATATATTTTCTTTTTTATCCGGTCATCCGATTTTTCACTTTTTTTCTCTTCTGATTTGGAAGATTCCGTTCTTTTCATCTCTCTCTGGTTTGCTTTTTCAGCATTTTCCCATGCATTTATGAACAAATATCCCCCGAAAACAATAGACAAAACTACTGTTATACACACTTTTTTTCTTCTTTTCCCCTTATTATTCAAAATTTTATCTCTGTCTTTTTCTTCATACCTTGGGATTTGTTTTTGGATTTCTGATACATTTAGATAATGGGTTGATCTTATCCCCATTGCTTTTGAAATAATTCTCTGAAGACGATATTCTTCTCGTCTGTTAAAACGTGGTTCTGCCTCCACAGATGCCAGAATATATTGAAATGTTTTTCCCAGCCCATACATATCCAGTTCCTTACTGGCATGTTGATAATACTTTTCGTCCGGCGGAAGAAAATATTCACGGATATCTCTTCTTTGCATAAATATCATCTTGCTTCTGTTTGCTTCCGACTGCATATCCAGAAAATAAATTCTTCCATCTTCAGACCTGACAATACTATATGGATTTACATATTGATAACAAGGATTTCCCCTGCACCTGTGAAATGACGCCAGTTGTCCTGCTATCTCTTTTAATAATAAAAATATCTCCCGTTTTTTTATTACCGGATGATATTTTAAGTATCTGTCCAGGGTTTTCCCCTGCACATTTTCGGAACTGATATAGCATAATTGTCCATGCTCAATCAGCCGCAACACATCATAACTTTCTTTTTGTTGCAACATATATCACCCCTGTTCTTTTTTCATTTTTTCTTACATGGTAAATTTGGTGAGGCCTCACGAAGTCCTACAGACTATATAGATTAATTAAAAGAATCTATCTTGAAAATATAGATTAAAGATATCTTACCTGATTCATTTCAAAATTTCAACACTTTTTTATTGTTTTTATATATTTTCTGGCACAGCACTTTAAAGGACCTGCCACAGACAACTTCTCTTACATATTTTTGTATCTACAGAACTTGCTACCGGCAACTTCTCTTACATGCTGCTTTGGTATACAAAAAGTGCCATATTGCAAGACATGTATCTTGTTATACGCTCGCAATACGGCACTATCTTTCCAACCTTCAAATCTTATCTATTTTTTATCTGTGGCTTAATTCTTTTGGTGTATACAGATGTCTTGGGATTCCATCTACCATAACCGGTGATACATCCCCCTGAATCAATGGACGCACATAAGAAATAAACTCATTTGTTACATAAGTACCTTCTTCGTTTACCCAGTTTCTTGGTACAAGCTTCTCATCATTGGCAATCTTGTGTACATCCTTTACTTCTGTTCCGCACTGATATGGATCATCCGACAGACGTTTTAAGACTACCATCTTTCCGGTATCTCCTTCGTCTGCTGCCTTTACCGCTGCTCCTCCAACCTGATATGCTTCCAGTATATCAACTCTTGAGGCTGCGTGAGATGCGGCTCTTTGTAATGTACTTAATTCAATCGCACGTGTCTTACATCCAATCTCCCCTGCAATATAACTTGCAAGGTAAGATGCTGTTCCGGATAACTGCTTATGTCCAAATGCATCTACAAAGTCAATACTGTTGCCAAGTTCACATACATAAGTTCCATCTTCTGTACGGATTCCTTCTGATACTGCAACAACAATAGATGTTTTCTCCTGTAATAATTGTTTGATCTTTTCTCCAAATAACTGAAGATCAAATGGAAGTTCCGGCAGATAGATAAGATCCGGTCCTTCGCAGTCTTCTCCCTTTGACAATGCAGCCGCTCCGGTCAGCCATCCGGCATTTCTTCCCATTATTTCGACGATAGATACCACGCCTTTTTCATATTCCAGGCAGAAACTGTCACGGATAATCTCTTTCATAGATGTTCCAATATATTTTGCCGCACTTCCATATCCTGGTGTATGATCGGTAAGTGCAAGGTCATTATCAATCGTCTTCGGACATCCAATGAAGCGGATTGCATGACCGAATATAATGGCATAATCCGATAATTTCTTGATTGTATCCATAGAATCATTTCCACCGATATAGATAAATACTTCGATATCCAGTTTGTCCAGGATCTCAAATATCTTATCATACACTTCTCTGTTCTCATGGATCTCCGGAAGCTTATAACGGCAGGATCCCAAAAATGCGGCCGGTGTTCTTTTTAATAATTCCGCATCCAGTTCGGTCTTGATATGATCTGACAGATCAATATATTTTTCTTTTAATAATCCCTGGATTCCGTGAAGCATTCCATATACTTTATTGGCTCCACGGTCTTTCGCTGTCCGGTATACACCGGCAAGACTGGCATTGATCGCTGCAGTTGGTCCCCCAGATTGTCCTACAATTACATTTCCTTTCATTCGCTTATTTCCTTCCTGTTTTTTATTCCGTTTTACCGTTAATTCAATATTAGTGCATTTTAACATAAAAGTCCAGTAATTCTTGTTTTTTTTATGCATTTTTACTATTTTTATGTATCTTTGCATTGTTTGATACAAAAAAACTCTTATTCCCCACCTTTTTGTAGTCTGTACAATATATGGGAAATAAGAGTTTTTATTCATACATTTTATTCAGCTTTTACCGGGTTTGATACACTTACCTTGTGATCATACCATTTGCCCTTTGTTCCGATCACCGCCAGATCAAATTCTTCATCTAACGCCGGAACCGGAACATCAAATCCATAGACTTCTTCTGTCGTTCCATCGCTGTATGTAACTTTGTCTGTGGTTGGTTCTAAAAGTTTTGCACCTTTTTTCTGAGCCTCTTTTGCTGTACCAGGGAAGAGATTCACGATATTTTTTGATACGAGACTGATATGTATCGTCATCTTTCCATCTTCTACAGTCAGTGTACCTTTTCCTTCATTTGCTTCATTTACATGAAACATCGTACTGTCCGTCTTAAATTCTGCAGTATAGGTCCCATCCTCGATCGGCGCCTTTGCTGCTTCGGACTTTGAATCTTTTGATTTTTCTTCTTTTGCATCAGACTTCTGCTGTTCTGTCTTGGCTGATTTGTTGTCTGATTTGCTGCTGTCATCCTTACTTGCACATCCTGTGAATATTGCAGCTGTCATTACTGCAGACAGCACAACTGCCATCAATCTCTTTCTCAACATTGTTATCTCCCTTAATTATCTTTCTTACTGTGCATCCATAGCTGCTTTTGTATGAGCAACATATAACTGCTGGATTGCATCGATCTCTCCAAGACCTGCAATCTGTGTCTTTACACTGTCAAAGTTCTTAGATGCCTCAAACTGACTCTTCCATGAATCATCATCATCTCCGGCCATATCATTATTAGCATGATCTCCGGCAACAACCATAAGTGGACGAAGGATTACATTCTTATATCCGGCATCTTTTACTTTTGCGATAACGGATTCGCAGGAAGTATCTTCCGGCTCACCTTCTACTGTTCCGATGAATACATTCTTATATCCAAGCTGTTCCATCTGTGCCTGCATCTGAGAATAGCTGATCTTTGCTGTATGAGATGTTCCATGTCCCATGAATACAAATGCTGTGCTGTCCTCTGCTGCTGCATCAAGGCTGTCATATTCTGCTGTCTTTACTGCTTCTGCAGTGATTGCCTTAGCTACTGCAGCCTTGTCTTCATTGATTGCTGTTGCGTCCGCTCCAACTTCTCCGAGAAGTGGTTCTGCGATTTTAACAGATTCGAATTTATCTTTGTAACTATTTACTGTTTCTGTTAACTCATCATACTCTGCACCGTGCATCAGATGTGTAGGCTGTACAACCAGTTTCTTTACACCATTCTTTACTGCACGCTCTAAAGCCTGATCCATGTTATCAATCTTCTCACCATCTCTTGCCTGTACATGATTAATGATGATCTGTGCTGTAAATGCTCTTCTTACGGACCAGTCCGGATTAGCTGCCTGAAGTGCTTTTTCAACTCCGCCGATATCGGCTGCACGGCTTGCATTAAAAGATGTTCCGAAACTTACTACCAGGAGTTCCTTCTCCCCGATGTTATCTTCATTTAACGGATCATCCTGGGAAGCATCCCCTGTATCTCTTCCGAAATAATCCGGATCAGCATTTTCACCTTCTACAAGTTCTTTCTGTGCATCTGTCAATTTGTCCCACGCTTCTTTCGCTTCTTTACACTGCTCATCTGTCTTGTCGTTTCTTTCCTGCACATAGATGGCATCAATCTTCTTTGCTACTTCATCTGCGGCTTTCTGATCGTCCTCTTTTGATGAATTCTCTGCAGTCTTCTTGCTGCTGTCTGAACTGCTACCTGCTTTGGAACCACATCCGCCAAGTGCTGCTACACACATAGCTGCTGATAATAATACAACTACCAGTTTCTTTTTCATTTCTTTTACCTCCTGATTTTCCGATTGTCAATGCACGAGATACAAAAAAACTCGGCCTCCGTCAGCTCCTTCCGAATATATAGCCAAAAAAAGCCTCCGTCAGAAAACGAAGACAACGAAAATAAAACTGTATTATACCACATACAGTTCTGTGATCCATTTCGTACTGCCAATTCCTCGTGGCCTGAACTTTTTCGTTCCTGTACTGCGAAAGGCAGGTCTCCCGGCTTATTGCTCTGACACATCTGCTCCCTTCCCGGTTCTCCCAGTGGATCTGTAGCTTCTGCTTGCAAAACACGGTGACGAGTTCGTACAGGATTCTCACCTGTTTCCCTTTTCACCAGTCAGATCATTCTTTCCACAAATTATTCTGAATCCTTCTGACTGACACCTCACACAATCTTGATTAAATTTACTATGTAACCTTAACACAGTTGCCCAAATTATGTCAATACTGTCCCGGTCATCTGAATTGAAACATCCGCTTCGGAACAGCAAAAAACCCTCGTCCGACTTAATGTCAAACAAGGGTCTCTCGTACGTGCGCGAGAAGATTCGAACTCCCGACCTTCTGGTCCGTAGCCAGACGCTCTATCCAGCTGAGCTACGCGCACATATTATATTTGTTTGCCTCAGTTATTTATGTACCTCAGCAACGAAATTAATTATAGCGCAACGTTTTCTATTTGTCAACAACTTTTTCAATTTTTTTAAATTATTTTTTTAAGCTCTGGTGGCCTGCAAGTCTTCCTTTTCTCTGGCCGTTTCTTTCTTCTTTTTATAATGGTATAATTATTACATATTTACAATACATTAGAAAATGAGGATTTCTTTATGACAAAAAAAGTTGCTGTAATCAATGATCTGTCCGGACTTGGACGCTGTTCCCTGACTGCTGCCATCTCCGTATTATCTGCGATGGGAATCCAGGCCTGTCCACTCCCTACCGCCATTTTAAGTTCACAAACAGAATACCCCAGCTACTACTGTTATGATTTTACCGATAAGATGGATTATTTCCGCCAGGAATGGAAGAAACTAGGCACTTCTTTTTCCGGAATCTATACCGGTTATGTTGCCAGTGTCTGCCAAATTGAACAGATCATGCACTTTCTGGATACTTTCCAGACAGCAGACACCTTTCTTCTGGTCGATCCTGTAATGGGAGACGATGGCGTTACCTATGATATGTATACTTCCGGGCTTCTGACTGCTATGAAAGAACTTGTCGCACGTGCAGATGTTATCACTCCTAACCTTACCGAATTCTGTCTGCTGACGGATATAGATTATAACAGCCTGCAGGATCCGTCTCTGTCTATACAGCAGCTCATTTCACGATTTAAGGATGCAGGGCAGACTTTGACAAAGGATCATGAAAAAAAGGTCCTCATCACTGGTATTCATTTTACTGCAGATGACGGAGTTCATAAGATTGGAAATCTCCTGCTAGATGGCTCTTCACATTTTCTTTCGGCATATCCCTGTTGCAACGGAAGTTATTCCGGTACGGGTGATCTCTTTGCTTCCTGCATCACAGGCGGACTTGCCAGAGATATTTCCCTTACGGAAATGATGCAGACCGCAGGTTCTTTTCTTGAAAAATCATTAATTGATTCTGTAGAAGAACATGTTCCGGTAAACGAAGGCGTTAATTTTGAAAAATATTTGTATCTCTTGCATACATAGAACCTGCCACTGGCAGCTTCTATTGCATACATTGGTATTAAAAATCACCATATATCTTTTGAAAATTTCTCTACTGAAACTCTTTCTTTTGATATATGGTGATCTTCTTTCTATTATTGGTATCTCAGATTGATATTTCGTTACATAATTTCTGACAACGTAATCTGTGCTCCCACAGCTTCTGCCTGTAATTTATAAACTTCCGGATAATATCTTGTCGAAAATACATATTCCCCATCATTTACAAATACTTCAACAGAGGATGTATCGGCCAGAATCTTCAGATTCTCCACTTCTTCCACTTCTACATATCTCATGCTTCTTCCTGAAGATACCGAAGTTTTATCCTGATCTGTAAAATGCATCCGGAATTTTCCATCAGCATAATCCATGATCAGCTTCTCTGAAAGGATAACTTTAAAGCGGTTCTTTGTAATATCCGAAATCGTCATTTCATATACCGGATATCCCTCTCCTGCCAGCATACCTTTCACATCACTTACCAGATGTTTCTTCTCTTCTAGTTCTCTTATCGGACGTTGACAGATCTTGCCGTCTTTTTCAAAGATTTCTCTTGGAAATGTAAAGCAATGCTGCCATCCTGTCTGAATGGTCGGATTGCTGTATTCTTCGCAGTCCGGCATTCCCATCCAGCTGATGTGGATCCTTCTTCCGTCTTCCGTCTCAAAACTCTGCGGGGCATAATAATCAAACCCATAATCCCACAAATGATACTCTGACAACTTGTATTCTCCAAGAATATCTCCTTCTATCTCAAAGTATCCGGACTGATATACATTACGATCCTCCCAGATACCACCTTCCAGTCCCTGAACAGACGTGGAAAGAAGTTTCTTATCTCCGATTTTGAAATAATCCGGGCATTCCCACATATACCCGAATGGCTTTTCGGATTCCACCCGGTTTCTGAACTTCCAGTTTACTTTATCTTCAGATTCAAATACAAGTACCTGACCTACATCTTCGTTCGTTCTTGCACCCTGTACCATATAATAAGTACCATTTTCTTTCCATACCTTTGGATCTCTTACATGACAGGTCAGATCGTCCGGATAATCTGAATTTCTCATCAGTTCTTTTTTCTTTCCGAACGTCTTGCCGTCTTCCGTTATAACCAGAACGGTATTGCCCTCACGTCCGGTGCGGATGTAATCATATTCCCCGTCTTCTAATTTGACATTTCCTGTATAGTACAGATACATTTTTCCATCTTCAATAAATGCGGATCCGGAATATACTCCGTGACAGTCAAATGGCTGATCTGGATAAAGTGCGGTACCCTGATATTCCCACTTAATCATATCCTTGCTGGTATAGTGACCCCACATCTTCACACCGCCTTCTGCATTAAACGGCGAATACTGGAAAAACGCGTGATAGATACCCTGGAACTGGCAGAGTCCATTTGGATCATTCAGCCAGCCGACCAGCGGCATCAGGTGTAGTTTTTCACGAAATTTTCTATCTGATACGGATAACTCTTCTCTGGTTTTCTGGCTTTGTTCTGCTGTCTCTACTAATTTTACAAGATCTCTTGTTAATGCGTTCATAAATCAATCGTCTCCATCTATCTATAAGCATTATTTCTATACACATTATTTTATAAGTGTCATAACTTTACTTGTTGTCTTAACTTCAGCAGGTTCTGCCTTTGTTACATTTCCGAATTCATCTGTATTTGTCAGAATCATCATTGTTGTCGTCTGATATCCTGCATTCTTGATTTCCTCAAGGTCCGCTTCTACCAGAATATCTCCTGCATATACTTTATCGCCATCAGAAACTTTCTTTGTAAATCCTTTTCCATCCATCTTCACAGTATCGATACCGATATGGAGCAAGAGTTCACCGACGGACTCTGTTGTGATACATACAGCATGGCCTGTTTCAAAAATATTGGAAACTTCTCCGTCACATGGAGCTACAATCTTGCCATCTGCAGGCTCTACCGCAACGGTTGTTCCAAGCATCTCGGATGCAAATGTCTCATCTGCTACTTCGGATAATGGAATCTGTGTTCCGTTTACCGGACTTGTTAATGTCTCTTCTGCTGTCTCTGCAGTTGTGTCTGCTGTTGTTGCGTCTGTTGTTACTGCGTCTGCTGTTTCAATATTTTCTACTGCTGCTGTCTCTGTTGCTGCCTTTGGTTCTGCATCCTTATAGATCAGGAATGAGATCACGAATGCAATACCGACTGCGATCACCATCTCGATCAGGTACTGAAGCGGCTGATTCAGGCAGAGCAGGATACCGAAGATACCTGTTACACCAGTTCCTTTCGCTCCAAGATGTACCAGTGATGCATATAATGCCCCACATCCTCCACCGATACATCCGGCGATGAATGGTTTGAAGAATCTTAAGTTTACACCGAAGATTGCAGGCTCTGTAATTCCCATAAATGCACTGAGTGATGATGGAAGCGCCAGAGATTTGATCTTCTTATCTTTAGACTTAATACCTACTGCAAGTGCTGCAGCTCCCTGTGCTACGTTGGCTGCACTTGCAAGTGGAAGCCAGTATGTAACACCGTATTTTGCAAGCTGTCCGATGTCAATGGCTGTATACATCTGATGAATACCGGTTACTACGGTTGGTGCATATAAACCTCCCATGATCAGACTTCCGATTCCGAGAGGAAGCGTTAGCATCCACTGGATTGCTCCGAGAATTGCATTTTCAGCCCATACGAAGATCGGTCCTACAATTGATAATGTAGGGTAACCTGTTACAAATACGCTGACCAGAGGTGTTACGAACAAGTCAAGAACTTCCGGAACGATCTTATGTAACTTCTTCTCGATCACTGCCAGAATCCATACGGCGATGATAACCGGAATGACGTGTCCCTGATATCCGACCATATCGATCTTGAACAGTCCGAAGAAGACGCTCTATGTCTGCTGTACACCCTCTGTTGCTACAGTATAAGCATTCTGCAGTGCCGGATGGATCATGATCATACCGATAACTGCACCAAGATACTGGTTCGCACCGAATGCTTTTGCAGCTGAGAATGCGATCAGGATCTGCAGGAATGTGTAAGCAATGTTACTGAACAGATTCGCAAATACATAAATCGAACTGTGTGTATTAATATGGAGGAATCCGTTGCTATTCATAAAATCAAGTGAGTTCATGATTCCCATTAAGAAACCGCTGGCTACGATGGCCGGAATGATCGGTACGAAGATATCACCAAGCAGCTTGATCGCACGCATGAACCAGTTCTGCTTCTCTGCAGCTGCCTCTTTTGCCTCTGCTTTCGAGCTTGCAGTGATACCTGCGATGTCGATGAACTCAGCAAATACTTTATTTACCGTACCGGTTCCGAGGATAATCTGAAGCTGTCCCGATGCTTCGAAGACTCCTTTTACCCCATCTACATTTTCAAGTGCTTCTTTACTTACTTTCTTATTATCTGCAATGACAAGACGAAGTCTCGTTGCACAATGTGCTGCAGATGCAATGTTCTTACTTCCGCCGACATGATCCAGGATGTCCTGTGCGGTCTTTCTGTAATCCATATTAACTCTCCTTCCTCGTTCTATGTGTAATCGTTTTCACATCTTGTAATTTTATAATAAGAAAAAAATGCCATTTGTAAAGATGGCATTTTTACTGATATTTGCTATTCGATTTTGTGCGGTTTGCACGAATTCTGTTGTTTTTGACTGATTCGGAATCTATTTACACATTTTGCACACTGATTTTCTGCTCCGGCATCTCTTAGTCTTCTATATTTTCTTCCGGATCATCAATGTTAGCGAGCCGGAATCCAAGTTTGATCTCTACCGGAATGCTTTCATCCCTTTCTATTACATCCAACAGGAGTTCTGCGCCCCGGATTCCACTGGTCTTATAGCCAAAATGCACTGTTGGTATTCCACCTGTTACCGCCTTTAAAAGCTGATTATCGCCAAATCCGGTAACCTGAATCGATGTATTTTCTAATATATAACGGAATCTGGATCCTGTGTCTTCTACATTCTTCGGAATCTGACTTCCGACATAAGTATGAATCGCTTCGATTGCCCCGGCTGCGATTGTATCAGTGGCGCATGATATGATATCGATGTCATGTTTCTCATTCAATAATTCCAGAACCTTTTCATATCCAGATTCTGTCGTGAACTCCGCCACCTTATAATATCCGTCTTTTAATTCTTTTCCCGACCTTTTCAGACCTTCCCGGAATCCATCTTCTCTGGCCGCTCCAGCTGCTTTATCTTCTCTTGATACTCCGATATATGCAATCTCTTTCCGGCTCTTTGCCGAAACCGCACATCCCATGGCCTCCCCTGCGCCATAATCATCATGATAAATACAGTTCGCATATTTCGTATGCTGACCAATCACAACCACCGGTACTTTCGATTCTTTCAGAAATCTTCGGTGTTCCGCCGTGATCATCGTTCCCGCAAGAATAATCCCGTCTACCGGATAATTCTCGAACAGACGCATATACTCTATTTCCTTCGCCGGTGTATTATCCGTTCCGGCAAGCAGCATCTGGTAATTCCGCTCCGAAAGAACCTTTTCGATTCCTGCCGTGATCCGGCTGATGGATTCTGAATTAATCTTTGGTACAACCACCCCGATCAGACACGCTTTCTTGGTTCTAAGCATACGCGCCTGCGCCGATGGCTGATAGCCGGTCTCATCAATTACTTTCTTAATCTGTTCTTTCTTCTCGTCACTGACGTATCCGCCGTTCAGGTATCTCGACACCGCTGCGCTGGATACTCCTGCCAGTTTGGCAATTTCTTTGATCGTCATATACTGTTACTCCCTCTGTTCTTCTTCACTGCAGAATATTATAGCACATTCCTTCTACAGATTTTCTCCATTCTTACTGATTAGTATTTATCTGTATTATAACTGAAAAAGCCCGCCTAAGCGAGCTTTTTGCCAGATTGCGTATTAACCTTCAAACTGACTATGGTATAACTTATGGTAAAATCCACCTTTTTTCAGCAATTCTTCATGATTGCCCTGCTCGATGATCTTACCGTCTTTCATAACTAAGATTAACGAAGCATTCCGTATCGTCGAAAGTCTGTGTGCCACGATAAAGCTTGTTCTTCCTTTCATCAGCTTATCGAATGCTTCCTGTACCTGCAGTTCGGTACGGGTATCGATACTTGATGTCGCCTCATCCAGGATCAACATCGGCGGCAGACAGAGCATGACTCTTGTGATACACAGAAGCTGCTTCTGACCCTGGCTGATACTGTCTTCGTGAAGCACCGTGTCCAGACCTTTTGGAAGTCTCCGGATGAATTCCCAGCTTCTTGCTTCCTTCGCTGCACGAATGATCTCTTCATCGGTTGCATCCGGTTTTCCAAAGCAGATGTTGTCTCTTACGGTTCCGCTCTTGATCCAGGTATCCTGCAACACCATACCAAAGCTGCTTCTAAGGGCATGTCTGGATACCTCCCGGATGTCCTTTCCATCCACCAGGATCTTTCCTTCATCTACATCATAGAAGCGCATCAGCAGGTTGATAAATGTCGTCTTACCGCATCCTGTCGGACCAACGATTGCAATACGCATACCCGGTTTTACATCCAGATTGAAGTTCTCGATCAGTTCTTTTTCTTTATCATAACTAAATGCCACATCGTCGATTGTAACATTGCCATCAACTGTAGCAAATGCGCCTTCCGCATCCAATGTCTCTTCTTTCTGCTCTAACAGATCAAAGATACGGTCCGCACATGCCAGCGCATTCTGCATCTCTGTGACTACCGAACTGATATCGTTGAACGGCTTCATATACTGGTTCGCATACGCTAACAGTACAGAAAGTCCTCCGACCGTCAGCGTGCCGCCCGGTATCAGAAATGCTCCAAGTAAAGCCACTCCGGCGTAAATGATATTATTGACGAATCGTGTGGACGGGTTCGTTAAACTGCTGTAGAACACTGCTTTCTGGCTGTAGTTCTGCAGTTCTTTATTGATCTCATCAAATCTTCTGGATGATTCTTTCTCGTACCCAAATGCTTTTACTATTTTCTGTCCGCCGATCATTTCTTCAATCAGTGCGGTCTGCCGTCCTCTGGTCTCACTCTGCTTCCGGAACATCGTATAAGATCTGGAAGAAATGAATTTCGCCACTACGAAACTAAATGGTGTCAGTACGATCACCAGCAGTGTTACCCACACATTCTTAGAGAACATGAAAATCAGTGTCACAACGATCGTCACAATTCCTGAAAATAACTGTGTAAATCCCAACAACAGACCATCGGATAAGATATCTGTATCTGCAATGACACGGCTTACAATATCTCCGGTGCTGTGCTGATCCAGATAAGACAACGGCAGTACCTGGATATGACGGATTGCCTGTGAACGGATATCCTGCACGATCCGGTAAGTCATCCGGTTGTTCAACAGATTCATGAACCACGTAGCAAATGCTGATATCACGATAAAAATCAGAATCTGCTTCAGATAATACCACATCATATCAAAGTTCACCTGATGTGCCGATACAACTTCATCAATTGCATCACCGAATAAAACCGGCACATATAACTGCAATACTACAGAGATTGCAGCAAAGATTACACTGAATACAAGGAAAATCTTATACTTTCCTATGAGCTTTAATAATTTCTTCATTACTCTGCCGCTCCTTTCTCTGCCTTCTCTGTCATTTTATCCGCTTTGTCCAAATCTTTTCCGGTTTCCTTTGAAGATTTAACTGCAGCCGGACGTTCTTCCGGGAACTGTGAATAATAGATCTCCTGATAGATCTCGCAAGTCTCCATCAGTTCTTCATGGGTTCCCTGTCCTGCCAGCTCACCGTCCTCCATAACCAGGATCTTGTCTGCCTGACGGATACCGGAAATTCTCTGAGATACCAGGAAGGTTGTCACATTGCCTTCCAGTTCACCGATTGCTTTACGAAGTGCTGCGTCTGTCGCAAAATCCAGCGCACTTAAGCTGTCGTCCAGAATCAATATCTCAGGCTTGCTGACCAGTGCACGTGCGATCGTCAGACGCTGCTTCTGTCCGCCGGACAGGTTACGTCCGTTCTGTTCTACTTCAAAATCAAGCTTTCCAGGCTTAGCTTCTACAACATCTTTTGCCTGAGCGATTGTGATTGCTTTCCACAGATCTTCATCTGAAGCCTGATCATTGCCCCACTTCAGATTGTCGCGGATACTTCCTTTGAACAGGATGGAACGTTGCTGTACCACTCCAATCTCACTGCAAAGTTCTCCCTGCGGATAGCCCTTTGCATTGATACCATTTACTTTTACCGTTCCTTCCTGTGGATCATAGAATCTCGGGATCAGGCTGACCAGTGTACTCTTACCACTTCCGGTTCCTCCGATGATTCCGACCGTCTGTCCTTTCTTCGCACGGAAGGTGATGTCCGATAAGCTGGATGCTCCGGCACCTTCGTATGTGAAGGTGACGTGGTTGAATTCAACTGCCAGATTACTGTCGGCCTGATCATTCTCGCCGTCTGTCTCATATTTTCTTTGATCAGCATTTATCTGTTCATTCTTCATCTGCTCAGCCGCCACTTTGTATTCCATGCTGGACTTCACATCCAGAATACCGGCCACACGGTCTGCGCAAGCCATTGATTTGTTCAACGTAATGATCAGGGATGCCAGCTTGATCAGTTCTACGATAATCTGTGCCATATAGTTATACAGCGCTACTACCTGTCCCTGCTGCAGATTCCCGATATTGACCTGCACTCCGGCACGCGCGATCAGTAACACAGTTGCTCCGTTAATCAATACATACGTGAGCGGATTCAGAAGGGCAGAAATTCTTCCTACGAACTCATTCAATCTTGTAAGTTCTCTGTTTCCTTCTTCGAATTCTTCCACCGACTGTTCTTCCCTGCAGAATGCACGGATGACACGGACACCTGTCAGATTCTCTCTCGTAAGTCCTGTCACACGGTCCAGACCTGCCTGTACTTTCTTGAACAGCGGAATACTGATCAGCATAATCGAAAATACAACGACAAACAGGATCGGTACTGTCACTACAAAGATCAGTGCACAGCGTACATTGATGGTAAATGCCATCACCATCGCACCGATTACGACAAACGGACTTCTAAGTAACAGACGCAGTCCCATGTTAATTCCGTTCTGCACCTGGTTCACATCGTCCGTCAGTCTCGTGATCAGTGTGTCTGTTCCGAGCGTATCCAGTTCTGTAAATGACAATCCCTGGATATGGTCGAACATTGCCTGTCTGACGCTGGTCGCAAATCCAACACTTGCCTTTGCGGCAAAGAACTGTGCGGTAAAACTGCACAACAGTCCGACTGCTGCCATGAGCAGTAACACGAAAAACATTTCCACAATATATCCATGGTCATTCTTCGCAACGCCCACATCAATAATCTGAGCTACCACAACAGGAACCATAAGGTCGAACACGACTTCCAATAATTTGAATAGCGGTGCCAGAATACTCTCTCTGCGGTAAGGTCTCAGAAACTTCTCAAGACGCTTCATTTCTTTCACTCCATTCCTTTTTCCGATAACTAATAAGTCATCGTTATCTACTTATTATAATATCCCTTGACTGTTTTATTATAGTCCGTTATCATTGATATGAATAATATTGTTTTTATAGCTTTGCAATACAAAAAATATATAAGGCAGGTAATCCAACATGGAACTCAGACAGTTAGAATATTTCCGCGAGATCGCATCCACCGGCAGCATCAACGAAGCTGCAAGACACTTAAATATGTCCCAGCCTCCGCTCAGCTACCAGATCCGTCAGCTGGAAAATGAATTAAATGTAAAACTTTTCGACCGCACCAGCAAGGGCGTTACTCTTACTGAAGCCGGAAAGCTTCTCTACGACCGATCCGGTAATCTGCTGGAATACGCCAGATCTACTGAGCTCGAGGTCTCGAAAACCGGGAAAAAACGGATCCTGCGTATCGGTCTGACTCCCACAACTGTAGATACCATCATGCCTTATATTTCCCAGTTTTCGAAAAAAAATCCCGACGTGAACTTTGAAGTCCACGACGGGATCACTTATTCGCTTTATCAGTATCTTCTGGACGGGATCATCGATATCTCCGTTGCCAGAACACCACTGCATCTTGACGAGGTGTCTTATATGGAATTGTGTTCCGAGCCGATGATCGCGGTATCTGCGCCAGAAAATACTGCCTCTTCCTTAAAACTCGCTGATCTTCTACACAGACCATTAATCTTATACCGAAGATACGAAGAACTCATCATGAATACCTTTCATGCCCAGAATATGAATCCGGACATCTTCTGTGTCTGCGACGATCCGAGAGGTGCAATGCTCTGGGCAAAGGAAAATCTTGCGACTGCCATCTTTCCACAGTCCATGGCAAGCTTGTGTGATGGCCTTTGTATACAAGAATTGGATGAGCCGGATCTTGTAACCAAGATTCTTCTAATCTGGGCGAAAGGAAAGAAACCAGTGCCGCTGGTGCAGGAATTTCTGGATGTGTGTGGTGAGCATTAGCACATTAGAGCTTACGGCTCACCCACCATATTCCAACTGCGATATATACCGCCATCACTCCCAATATGGCAGATGCTGCAACCGGTTGATTCCTGTTTTCCAAAGCAAATGTCAACAAAAGAAATAGAATTTCACCGCACCAATAAATCATACGCTAATAACAATATGCCATTTCTTTTCACTGATTTGATACTTTTCTGCATATCCATGTCTCCTCTCCAAATACAAATCTTAGATAAACCCATCCACTTCTTCCTGCAGACTTACTCCATAAGAGAATGCATAAGCCAGGCACAGGACAATGATTCCGAAAATAAATCCTCTCACTTCAAAGCTGACATCTTTCAACCCGTTCATTTTAATCAGTACTCCGCAAATATATACAACCACGTTCTGAAGCGTCGGCATTACTATGCTGTAAATTCCTATCTTCTTTACCCTTTCTACATTCTCTGCCGTAAACGGTGTTGCCATTTCCGATTGTTCTTTTGTGCTTTCCAGCGACTTCAGTATTTTATGAATATTGCGAAAGATCAGGGCCAGTAATATAGATGTCGCTCCCAACACTAAAAGCCACACCGATACCAGATGCATCCGCATATTTCCCTTTGCATCAATCAGTGTAAAGAGCATCCCGTAGGCATTCATCATGGTATCCTGTCTGATGCCGAATATAGCCCCGTTAATATGTACACTGTGCATAGGTATAGCTAATCCCACCCAAAGTAATACAGCACCATCGAACCAATGTAAGATTTCCAGAAATCTCATCAGACTGGTCAATGGTTTCCGGAATTTTTCAAAACTTTTCACCTTCATGTTATTCGCCCTCCTCTTCATCCAGATTTCCATCAAATTTTAGAATGTCACCCACATCACATTAATTCTAGCTACTTTTGCAAGATCATTTGTCGTGATATAAGTGTCTACTGCCTCCGGCATTCCCCCTATAATTAAGTACTAAGACTTCCCATACCCCAAATGGGCTTCGCACCTTGAAAATTCAATATTTCAGCTAACAAAATAGCAATTTATGCCATCGCAGTCCCTGGATGGAGTGCATTACGCAGATATTCTGGCAGTCTG